>DHCFJ07801__coassemble_1752_pt1 | contig 25540 bp, 17 predicted proteins | sample DHCFJ07801__metabat2_high_PE_027 | metagenome-assembled genome bin DHCFJ07801
CTGAAGGCCCGTTCCCTTTCGGGGGAGCGGGCCTTTCGCGTGCCCGTCGTGCGCAGACGCTCCCGACCTGCCGACGTGTGCCGCGTTCTGCAGCTGCGGCGCGTCAGCCTCCGAACGGGGCGCGTGTGGCGACGACCGTGACCATGCGCTCGAGTGCGAAGATCGGATCCCGCGCAGCGCCCTTCACCTCGGCGTCGGCGCGCGCAACGGCCTGGATCGCCAGGCCGATCTCGCCGCCGGTCCAGCCCACGAGGTCGCGCTGTGCGCGCTCGACCTGCCAGTCGGGCATGCCGAGGTCGCGCGCGAGCTGTCTCGCGGGACCGCGCTTGCCGCCGACGCGCGCCATGGTGCGCAGCTTCATCGCGAACGCCGCGACCATCGGCACGGGGTCTGCACCCGAGTCGAGCGCCTGGCGGAGAGTGATCAGCGCGCGACCGTAGTCGCCCGCGATGGCGGCATCGGCGGCCGCGAACGCGTTCGTCTCGACCCTGCCGCCGTAGTACCGCGCGACGACCTGCTCGTCGATGACGCCCGTCGTGTCCTGGATGAGCTGCTGGCATGCCGCGGCGAGCTCGGCGAGATCGCCGGTGAAGGCCTGCGTGAGAGAGGCGAGGGCATCGGTTCTGATGCGCCGCTTCGCCTGCCGGAACTCGTCGCCCGCGAACTGCACCCGATCGCGATCGTTCTTCACCGTCGGGCACGCGACCTCGACGCCGCCGCCGGTGCCCGCCCGGATCGCGTCGAGCAGCTTCTTCCCGCGCACCGTCGCGCCCGTATGGCGCAGCACGACCGTCGCGCCCTCCTGCGGGGCGTCGATGTAGGCGAGGGCCTCGGCGAGGAAGGCGTCGGTGCACTTCTCCACGCCGCCCACCCGCACGAGGCGCGGCTCGCCGAACAGCGACGGCGAGGTCACCGCGAGCAGCGTTCCCGAGGTGTAGTCGTCGGCCCGCAGATCCGTCACCTCGAGCGCCGGATCATCGGCCTTCAGCAGCGCGCGGATCGATCCGGTCGCGCGCTCGGCGCAGACCTCTTCGGGTCCGGAGACGAGAACGAGCGGTGCCGGGCGGGGCTGCCGCCAGTCGAGCTGCGGAATGACCGTCGCCTTCTTCGCGGGTCCGGATCGTCGAGCAGCAGCCATGCTCCCAGCGTACCGACCCGCACCGACATCACGCGGTACACAATCGACGATCGGTCGGAGTTATCTGACGATCGCGCGCCGCGGCTCGGCGCCGCCGCCGCGGGATCAATAGCGTCGACGACATGTCGGATCTCGAGGGCTATCGGCGCGCCGCCCCGCGCGCGCGACTCGGCATCGGAGCGGCGATCGTGCTCGTCCTCGTCGCGCTCGCCGTCACCGTCGGCATCGGCATCTGGCGGGGCCAGTCGGCACCGGTCGAACACGTGACCGCGACCCCGCAGGCCACCGAGCCCGCCACGGCCGTGGCGTCGGACGCGTACGTGCACGTCTCCGGCGCGGTGCGCGCGCCCGGGCTGTACGTGGTCGGCGCCGATGCGCGGGTGATCGATGCCGTCTCGGCGGCCGGCGGGCTCGCCGACGACGCCGACGCATCGGCCATCAACCTCGCGCGACCCGTGACCGACGGCGAGCAGCTGGTCGTGCCCGTCGAGGGCGAGGCTCCCCCGGCGGGCCCCTCGGCCGGCAGCGGTTCGGCGCCCGGCCTCGTGAGCGTCAACACCGCCGACGCGGCCGCCCTCGAAGAGCTGCCGGGCATCGGACCCGCGCTCGCCGCACGCATCATCGACTGGCGCGACACCGAGGGGCCCTTCGCCACGGTCGACGATCTGCTCGCCGTTTCGGGCATCGGCCCCAAGGTGCTCGAGTCGCTGCGCGACCTGGTGACGGTGTGACGGGCCGCGATCTGCGCATGCTGCCGGTCGCCGTCGCCGCGTGGGGCGCCGCGATCGCCTCCGTGCTGCGGCCCGCCTGGGCGCCGTGGATCGCCGGTGCGCTCTGGGCGCTGGCGATCGCCGCGCTCGGCGCCGCGCCCTTTCTCGCCTCGCGTGCGACGCATCGATCCGGCGGTGCTGCCTCGTCCGCCGGGTCGCTGCACGTCACGGCCGCGCTCCGGCATCTGTTTCGGTCGGCTGCTCCCTTGTTGCCTCTCCTCGCGGTCGCGTGCGCGGCGGCGGGGATCGTCGCGGCCCACGTGGCTCTCGCCCAGCCGGCGCGCGCCGCCGTCGCCGCGGAGCTCGATGGACGCGTGTCGGATCTCGTGGTGCAGGTGCGCACCAAGGTCGAGCCGTCGGCCGGCGGCGTGCGATTCGACGGATCCGCGTCGGTCGACGGTGCGTCGGCGCCCGTCCGCGTGCTGCTGCGCATCGACGATCCGCCGCACGCCCTCGACCTCGGCGCGCGCGTCGCGGTCTCGGGCGGCGGCGAACCGTCCGACGCGGGCGACGCGTCGGTCGCCGTGGTGTTCGCCGATGCGCTGGAGATCCGCGCGCCGCCGCAGCACGTGTTCGCGATCGCGAGCGACCTGCGCCGCGGCTTCGTCTCGTTCGTCGCGCACGATCTCCCGGATCCCGGCGCCGGACTGCTGCCCGGGCTCTCGGTGGGCGAGACGAGCGGCGTCACGGATGAGCTCGACGCGGAGATGAAGGCGTCGTCGCTGTCGCACCTCACCGCCGTGTCGGGCAGCAACTGCTCGCTCGTCGCCGCGATCGCCTTCGGGATCTGCGCGGCGTGCGGCGCGGGACGACGCACACGCGTGGTCGTCTCCCTCGCCGCGCTCGCGGGCTTCGTCGTGCTCGTCACCCCCGAGGCGAGCGTGATCCGCGCCGGGGCGATGTCGACGATCGCGCTCGTCGCCCTGCTCACCGGGCGGCGAGGTGCGGGGGTCGCGGTGCTCTCGCTGGCGGTCACGGTGCTGCTCATCGCGGATCCGTGGCTCGCCGCGTCGTACGGCTTCCTGCTCTCGGCCGGCGCAACGGGGGCGCTGCTGCTGCTCGCCGAGCCGCTCGCCGTCGGACTCGCGCGGTGGATGCCCCGCGCGCTCGCGCTCGGCATCGCGGTGCCCCTTGCGGCGCAGCTCGTGTGCGGCCCCATCATCGTGCTGTTCGCGCCGCAGGTCTCGCTGTACGGGGTCGCGGCGAACATGATCGCGGGCCCGGCGGCCCCCGCCGCGACCGTGCTCGGCCTCGCGGCGTGCCTCGTCCAGGCGCTGCCGCCGCTCGCGCTCGGGCTCGCGTGCCTGGCGTGGCTGCCCTCCGCATGGATCGCGCAGACCGCCACGACCTTCGCCTCGCTCCCGTCAGCAGACCTCGGTTGGCACGAAGGCTGGCTCGGGTTCCTCGCCCTGACCGCGATCGGGGCATGCGTCACGGTGGCGATCACCGGTGCGCCTCCGACGCTGCCGGCGATGGTTCGGCGCGGCCTGGTGCGCGGATCCGTCGCATCGCTCGCGATCATCGTGGGCGCGGGTGCTGGAACCGTCGCGCTCACCGGCGTCGTGGGGCCGCTCACGTCGCCGCGGGACTGGTCGATCGCGCTGTGCGACGTCGGCCAGGGCGACGCGGTGCTTCTCCGGTCGGCGGGACGCGTCGCGCTCGTCGACGCCGGGCCCGACATCGCCGCACTCGAGCGCTGCCTCACGCGCCTCGGCATCGACGAGATCGATATCGCCTTCCTCACGCACTTCGACGCCGATCATGTGACGGGCGTGCCCGCGCTCGAACAGCGGGTGCGCACGATCATCCATGGGCCGGCCGAGCACGCTTCGGAGCTGGACGAGGCGCGCGCCGCCTCGCCGGACGTCCGAGAGGGCAGCGCCGGCATGCACGGCACCCTCGGTGACGCGTCCTGGCGCATCCTGTGGCCCGCTGACGACACGAAGGCGTTCCCGCCCGGCAACGACACGAGCCTCGTCGTCGAGATCGCCGGCGGCTCCGTTCCCCGCACGCTGCTGCTCGGCGACCTCGGCGAGGACGCGCAGCAGCTGCTCTGGGCGTCGGGCCGCGTGACCGGACGCTTCGACGTCGTGAAGGTCTCCCATCACGGCAGTCGCGACCAGTCGACGGCCCTCTACGACGGCATCGGCGCGCGCGTCGGGCTGATCGGCGTCGGTGAGAACGACTACGGTCATCCTCACCCCGACACGCTCGCCCTGCTCGCGCGATCCGGCACGGTCGTCGCACGCTCCGACACCGACGGACTGGTGCTCGTCAGTCGGTCGGAGACGGATCTGCGCGTGTGGCGAGAGCGGTCAGCGGCGGGCGCGGCGCCGCCTACTTGACCACGAGGCTCACGATCTTCGGGGCGCGCACGATCGCCTTGACGATCTGCCCGTCGCCGACGAAGCGCAGCACCTTCTCGTCGCTGCGCGCGAGCGCCTCGAGGTCGTCCGGCGCGATCTCGGCCGACACCTGCAGCTGCGCGCGCACCTTGCCGTTGACCTGCACGACCGCGGTGACCTCGTCGGCGGTGAGCAGCTGAGGCTCGGCGCTCGGCCAGACCACCGCGCTCACGCTCGGTGCGTGACCGAGGATCTCCCACATCTCCTCCGCCGTGTGGGGCGCCACGACGTCGAGCATCACGGCCACCGTCTCTGCGGCCTCGCGCACGGCGGGATCGGCCGGGCCGGCACCGGAGTCGATCGTCTTGCGGATCGCGTTGACGAGCTCCATGAGCCGCGCGACGAGCACGTTGTACTTCGTGTGCTCGACGAGGCCGGGGGCGTCGTTCCGCAGGTGGTGCGTCGCGCGACGCAGGGCCGTGTCGCCCGCAGCCGGGTCGGCCCCCGCCTCGGAGGCGACGTCTTCGGCCGCGCGCATCGCACGGGCGAGGAACTTCTTGGCGCCGGGCGTCTGCACATCGTGCCAGTCCTTATCGTCCTCCACCGGGCCGGCGAAGGCGAGCGCGACGCGCACCGCGTCGGATCCGTGCGCGGCGAGCTGGTCGGACACCTGCACCAGGTTGCCCTTCGACTTCGACATCTTCGCGCCGTCGAGCAGCACCATGCCCTGGTTGATGAGCGAGGAGAACGGCTCGGTGAAGTCGACGAGCCCCATGTCGTGCAGCACCTTCGTGATGAAGCGCGCGTACAGCAGGTGCAGGATCGCGTGCTCGACGCCGCCGATGTACGTGTCGACGGGCGCCCAGCGGTTCGCCTCGGCCGGGTCGAACGCCACCTCGTCGCTCTTCGGCGACAGGAAGCGCAGGTAGTACCACGAGCTGTCGACGAAGGTGTCCATGGTGTCGGGGTCGCGCAGCGCCCGCTCTCCGGTGACGGGATCCGTCGTCGTGACCCACTCCGTCGCACCGCCGAGCGGCGAGGTGCCCTTGGGCTTCAGGTCGATGTCCTTCGCGACCGGCAGCGTCACGGGCAGCTGGTCGGCCGGCACCTTCTCGATGCGGCCGTCGTCAGTGTGGATCATGGGGATCGGCGTGCCCCAGAACCGCTGGCGCGAGATCAGCCAGTCGCGCAGGCGGTACTGCGTGGTCGCGCGCCCGGATCCCGACGCGGCGAGCATCTCGGTCATGCGCGCGATCGCGTCCGCCTTGGGCAGCCCGTCGAGCTCGCCCGAGTTGATCAGCACTCCCTCGCCGGTGAGCGCCTCGCCCGTCTCCACGGGATCCGCGAGCTCTTCGCCCTCGGCGCTCGTGTCGAGCACGACGCGCACGGGCAGGTCAAACGTGCGGGCGAAGTCGAGGTCGCGCTGGTCATGCGCCGGAACGGCCATGACAGCGCCGTGGCCGTAGTCGGCCAGCACGTAGTCGGCGGCCCAGATCGGCAGCTTCTCGCCGTTGACGGGGTTGATCGCGAAGCGCTCGAGCGGCACGCCGGTCTTCTCGCGGTCGGTCGACTGGCGCTCGATGTCGGTCTGCTTCTGCGTCTTGTCCAGGTAGTCCTGGAACCGCGCGCGGGTCTCGGGGCTCGCCGTCGCGGCCAGCTCCGCGGCGAGGTCGCTGTCGGGTGCCACGACCATGAAGGTCGCGCCGTACAGGGTGTCGGCGCGCGTGGAGAAGACGGTGACCTTCTCGGAGCGCCCCTCGATCTCGAAGTCGATGTCGGCACCGGTGGAGCGGCCGATCCAGTTGCGCTGCATCTGCAGCACCTTGTGCGGCCACACGCCCTCGAGCGCGTCGAGGTCGTCGAGCAGGCGGTCGGCGTACTCGGTGATCTTGAAGTACCACTGCGTGAGCTTCTTCTTGATCACCGTGGCGCCGCAGCGATCGCACGCGCCGTCGACGACCTGCTCGTTCGCGAGCACCGTCTGGTCGTTCGGGCACCAGTTCACGGGGCTCGACGCGCGGTACGCGAGCCCGCGGTCGTACATCTGCTGGAACAGCCACTGGTTCCACTGGTAGTACTCGGGGTCCGACGTGTGCAGCACCCGCGACCAGTCGAACGAGACGCCGTATGTTCCCAGACTCTCGCGCTGCTGCGCGATGTTGTCGTACGTCCACTCGCGCGGGTCGGCGCCGCGCTGGATCGCCGCGTTCTCGGCCGGCAGCCCGAACGAATCCCACCCGATCGGCTGCAGCACGTTGTAGCCCTGGTGGCGCCAGAAGCGGGCGACGATGTCGCTGTAGAGGTAGTTCGACGCGTGCCCCATGTGCATGTCGCCCGAGGGGTAGGGGAACATCGCGAGCACGTACCGGCGCGGCCGGTCATCGTCCGCGCCGCCGGCGCGGAAGGTCTCGTTGTTCTCCCAGTAGCGCTGCCACTTCTCCTGCACGGCGTGCACGTCGTGCGCCTCGGCGTGGGCGGGGATGTCGGCAGAAATGGATTCGGACACGTCGGATGGAGCCAATCGATCGGGGCTTCTCGCGCGGCCTGTCCCGCGAGAGATCGGTGATGATCCAGATTACCGCGCGCTCCGCGTCGTTTCGTGACCGTAGTATTTATCGGGTGCTCAACGATGTTCTCTCGTCGATCCTCGATGTGGTCTCGAGCGTTGCACCCTGGCTGCGCATCCTCATCGCGAGTGTCGCGATCATGCTCGAAACGAGCGTGCTGATCGGACTGATCGTGCCCGGCGACACGATCGTCATCGTCAGCGCGACGGGCGTGACGTCGGTCCCCGAGGCGATCATCCTCGGCGCGTTCGTCGTCGGAGGCGCGATCGCGGGCGAGAGCATCGGCTACATGATCGGCCGGTGGGCCGGCCCGAAACTGCGGCACTCCCGGCTCGGCAGGTGGATCGGCGAGCGCAACTGGGACCGCGCCGAAACCTACCTGCGGCGGCGCGGCGGCATCGCGATCTTCCTCTCGCGCTTCCTCCCGGTGCTGCATTCGATCGTGCCGCTCACAGTGGGCATGTCGGGCTACCCGTACCGGCGGTTCCTCGCCTGGACCCTGCCCGCCTGCGTGCTCTGGTCGGCGATCTACATCACGATCGCCGCGGGCGCGGCGGAGACGTACCGCGAGCTCGCCGATAGCGCGCACTGGGCGGGGTACGTCTTCTTCGGCCTGATCGCACTCGGGCTGCTCGCCGTGTTCGGCGGCAAGAAGCTTCTGCAGCTGATCGAGCGCCGTCACATGAAAGACTAGGTCCGATGGCCTCTCGACCCGCGCAGACCGCGCACGACCCGGCACGCAGGATCCACTGGTTCGCGCGCCTGGAACGTCGCTTCCACGCCTGGCGCGAGCGCGTCGCGCGCAAGAAGGGGCGCACGCCGGAGGTGCTCCCCTTCCCGGGGTACGGCGGCGACGGCTGGGTGCGCGTGCTCGGCCGCGTACTCATCGTGCCGCCGCCCACGGGCCGCGCCCGGCGCAATGACGGCGTGCGCGGCTGGCGCTCGTTCGTCGGGATCGCCGTGGCCTACGCGAGCGTGTCGGTGACGGTCGGCGATGAGACCCACGAGGTGGTCGCCGACCGGGGCGGCGTCGTCGATGTCGTGCTCCCCGCCTCACTCGCGCCGGGCTGGCAGACGTTCCGCATGTCGGTCGAGGGCGGCGACGCCGTCGAAGCGCATTCGTTCATCGTGGATCCGTCGGTGCGGTTCGGCATCGTGAGCGACGTGGACGACACCGTGATGGTCACCGCGCTCCCGCGACCGCTGCTCGCGGCGTGGAACTCGTTCGTGCTGAACGAGCATGCGCGCCAGCCCGTTCCCGGCATGGCGGTTCTGCTCGAGCGGCTCGTCAAGGAGCACACCGGGGCGCCGATGATCTACTTGTCGACCGGCGCATGGAACGTGGCCCCGACCCTCAACCGCTTCCTGCACCGCAACCTGTTCCCGCGCGGCGCGATGCTGCTCACCGACTGGGGGCCGACGCACGATCGCTGGTTCCGCAGCGGCCGCGAGCACAAGGAGAGCAACCTGCGCCGGCTCGCGCGCGAGTTCCCCCGCATCACCTGGCTGCTCATCGGCGACGACGGCCAGCACGACGACGAGATCTACACCGAGTTCACGGCGGAGCATCCGTCGTCGGTCGCGGGCGTCGCGATCCGTCGTCTGACGACGGCCGAGGCCGTTCTCGCCGGCGGACGCGTGTCGGTCGATGACCACTCCGCCGCCGGCGTGCCGTGGATGTCGTCTCCCGATGGCGCCGGCCTCGCGAAGCATCTCGAGCGCGTCGGACTCCTCTCGTAGCATCCTCTCCCCGCCCTGACCGTCGTTTGTCAGGGGTTCGAAATAGTGTTCGAAAGCCACTTGGCTTACTCGAACATTGTTTCTAGAATGAGGGTGTGGGAATGGCAGCTCAGACGGCAGAGGTCATGCGCCTGCGCACGCAGATCGGTCAGATGCAGCGGCGCACGGCGCAGGCCGACGCGCTGCCCGTCGTGGGTGCTCTCTCGCCGCTCTTCCCCTCCGGCGGCCTGCGGCCCGGAGCCGCATATGCGCTGCCCGACTCCCCCAGCCTGCTGTTCGCCCTCGCCGGCCGCTCCTCCCAAGACGGAGCATGGTGCGCGCTCATCGGCATGCCCGACCTCTCCCTGGAGGCGGCAGCAGGGTACGGCGTCTCCCCCGATCGGGTCGCGCTCATCCCCGATCCCGGCGAGAGGTGGCTGCAGGCCGTGTCCTCGGCTGCGGAGGTCTTCCCCCTCGTCGCGGTGCGCTCGCCGCGGGCCGCATCATCCGCCGAGACCGCGCGTCTCGGGGCCCGACTGCGCGATCGGGGCAGCACCCTCCTCGTCGTCGGGCCCTGGCCATCGGTCGAGGCCTCCCTCACCGTCAGCGACCCTGCCTGGGGCGGAATCGGGCGGGGCCATGGCCTCCTCTCCTCCCGCGCCGTCACGGTCGCCGCGTCCGGGCGCAGCTCGCCGCGGCCGCGCCGCGTGCGGGTCATGCTCCCCGGGCCCTCCGGCGGCGCAGAACCGCTGCGGCGAGACGTCGAGACGGCAGGTGTCCGCCCGCACCTCATGGCGGTGGGCGAATGAGCGCCGATGCCCGAACGATCATGCTGTGGTTCCCCGACTGGCCGATCACCGCGCACCTGCGCACCCAGGCGCGCGACGTGCCGCAGGCAGAGCGCACGCGCTCCGACGAGCCGCTCGCCGTCCTCGACGCCGGAGCCGTCGTGGCTTGCTCTGCCGCGGCGCGCGCGGCGGGGGTCGCGCGGGGCCAGCGCCGGCGCGACGCACAGGGCGCCTGTGCGCGTCTTCGAGTGATCCCGTTCGACGCCGGCCGCGACGAGCGCGCCTTCCACAGCGTGCTCACCCATCTCGAACAGCTCGTCCCCGGGGTGCAGCCGCTCAGGCCCGGGCTCGCCGCGATCCGCGCACGGGGGCCCGCCCGGTTCTACGGGGGCGAGCAGGCGGCGGCCGAGGCGCTGCGCACGTCGCTCCTCGGCATGGGGCTCGACGACGTGCGCGTGGGCATCGCCGATGGGCTCTTCACGGCGGAGCAGGCCGCGCGCGCGGCCGAGACCATCGCGATCGTCCCGCCCCATCGGTCCGCCGAGTTCCTCGCCCCGCTGTCGGTCTCGACCCTCGGCGATGCCGAGCTGGCGCTGCTGCTCGCCCGGCTCGGCCTGCAGACCCTCGGCGACTTCGCGGCGTTCGATGCAGAGCGCGTGCGCGAGCGGTTCGGCCCCCGAGGCATGCGGCTGCGCGCGCTCGCGGCAGGTGCCGACTCACGCGGGGCCGCCCCTCGGATCCCGCCGCCCGAGCTGACGCGCGAGCTCACCCTCGAGCCTCCCCTCGAACTCGCCGAACAGGTCGCCTTCGCCGTTCGTCAGATGGCCGGATCGTTCTGCGATGGGCTCGGCGAACAGCGGCTCGTCTGCACCGCCCTGCGCATCACGATCGAGACCGATCGAGGAGGGCGCAGCGAGCGGGTCTGGCAGCACCCCACGAGCTTCGACGCCTCCGCCGTCGTCGACCGCGTGCGCTGGCAGCTGCAGCCCGCCGCACGCGAAGCGGTCCTCACGGGGGGCGTCTCGCAGATCCTGCTCGAGCCCGAATCCGTCGACGACGGCGACGCCCACCAGCCCGCACTCATCGGCCAGGGCCCCGACGAACGCTCCCACCACGCCATGACGCGCGTGCAGGCCGTGCTCGGGCACCGTGCCGTACTCACTCCGAGCCTCGGCGGAGGCCGGTGGTTGGCTGAGCGCGAGGGGCGCGCACCGTGGGGCGACGTGGTTGCTCCCGAGTCGCCGAGAGATCGGCCCTGGCCGGGGTCGCTCCCCGCCCCGCTTCCCGCCGAAGTGTTCCGCGAACCGCACCCGGCGCGGGTGCGGGGGCGCGGCGATGCGCCGGTCGCCGTCGATGAGCGCGGTTTCGTCACCGAACCTCCCGCCGCCCTCGACGGCCGTGCGATCACGGCCTGGGCGGGGCCCTGGCCCCTCATCGAGCGCACCTGGGATCCGCACCGCGCGCGCCGAGCCCACCGGTTCCAGCTCGTCGATGCGCACGGCTCCGCCTGGCTCGCCGTGTTCGAGAACGATGCCTGGTGGCTCGAAGGGAGGTACTCCTGATGGGCTTCGCGAACCCGCCCGTCTCGTGGAACGAGATCGAGCGCACGCTCAGCGGTCGTCGGCCGTCGTCGGCACCGGCCGCGGCCGATGGCGGCGACAGCCCCGCCTGGGGCCGGAAGCGGGGTGCCTACGAGCCGCCGCAGATCAGCCGGCAGACCTCCGAGACCCGATACGCCGAGCTGCACGCGCACTCCACGTTCTCGTTCCTCGACGGAGCCTCGTCCCCCGAGCACCTCGTGGAAGAGGCCGAGAGGCTGGGCCTCGAGGCGCTGGCGATCACCGACCACGACGGGTTCTACGGCGCGGTGCGCGTCGCGGAGGCCGCCGAGCACACCTCGGTGAAGACCGTCTTCGGAGCCGAGCTGTCGCTCGATCTGCCGGCGCCCCAGAAGGGCAGCCCCGACCCTGCGGGAGCGCACCTCCTCGCGCTCGCCCGGGGCGAAGAGGGCTACCACCGCCTCTCCCTGGCGATCACGCGGGCCCAGCTGCGCGGCAGAGAGAAGGGGCGGCCGCTGTACGACCTCGACGAGCTCGCCGAGACCGCGGGCGGCGAATGGGCCATCCTCACCGGCTGCCGGAAGGGCGCGGTCGGCCGGGCCCTCGCGACCGGCTCCCTCAGCGCGGCAGAGCGCGCGCTGGCCGAGCTCGTCGACCGCTTCGGCCGCGACAGCGTGCACGTCGAGCTCACGCATCACGGAGACCCCTCCGACGATCCCCGCAACGATGCGCTCGCGCTCCTGGCCGAGCGCGCCGGGCTCCCCCTCGTCGCAACGGGCAACGTGCACTACGCCCGCCCCGAGCGGGTGCCGATCGCGCAGGCCGTCGCCGCGATCCGCGCAACGCGCAGCATGGACGACCTCGACGGCTGGCTGCCGGCCGCCGGATCCGCTCACCTGCGCTCGGGCGACGAGATGGCGCGCATCTTCGCGCGCTTCCCCGGCGCGGTCGAGGCATCCGCCCGCCTCGCCGGTGAGCTCGCCTTCCCCCTGCGTTCGGCCCGCCCCGCCCTGCCGAAGATCGACGTCCCTCCGGGCCATACCCCCATGTCGCACCTGCGCGACCTCGTATGGCGCGCCGTTCCGCAGCGGTATCCGCGGCTGAAGGAACAGGACAGGCGGCGCATCGCGCACGAGCTCGACGTGATCGAGCAGAAGGATTTCCCCGGCTACTTCCTCATCGTGCGCGCCATCGTCGACGAAGCGCGTCGGCGCGGCATCCTCTGCCAGGGGCGCGGATCCGCGGCGAACAGCGCCGTCTGCTATCTGCTCGGCATCACGGCCGTCGACGCGATCTACTACGGGCTGCCGTTCGAGCGGTTCCTCTCGGCCATGCGAGACGAAGAGCCCGACATCGATGTCGACTTCGACAGCGATCGCCGCGAGGAGATCATCCAGTGGGTCTACGAGCAGCACGGGCGCGACCGGGCCGCCCAGGTCGCCAATGTGATCCAGTACCGCCCCAAGAACGCCGTGCGCGACGTCGCCCGTGCCCTGGGCTATTCGCCGGGCCAGCAGGACGCCTGGTCCCGCCAGATCGAGCGCTGGGGCGCGACGATCGAATCGGGCGGTGATCACGACATCCCCGATCAGGTGCTCGAGTATGCGATCGGCGTCATGGGCGCGCCGCGCCACCTCGGCATCCATTCGGGAGGCATGGTGCTCACCGATCGCCCGGTCGGCGAGGTCGTGCCGATCGAGCACGCCCGCATGTCGGGCCGCACCGTGATCCAGTGGGACAAGGACGACGCCGCCTGGATGGGGCTCGTGAAGTTCGATCTGCTCGGGCTGGGCATGCTCGCCGCGCTGCAGCACTGCTTCGACCTCATCCGCGAGGCCACGGGCGAAGAGTTCGACCTGCGCGAGCTGCCCCGCGAGGAGCCCGCCGTGTACGACATGCTCTGCCGAGCCGACTCGATCGGGGTGTTCCAGGTCGAGTCGCGCGCCCAGATGGGGCTGCTCCCCCGCCTGCGGCCCCGGTCGTTCTACGACCTCGCGATCCAGATCGCGCTGATCCGACCCGGCCCGATCCAGGGCGGTGCCGTGCACCCGTTCGTCAGGCGCAAGATGGGCACCGACCCCATCACCTATCCCCATCCCAAGCTCGAGCCGGTGCTCGAGCGCACGCTCGGCATCCCGGTCTTCCAGGAGCAGCTCATGCAGATGGCGATGGCGATCGGGGAATGCACCGGAGAAGACGCCGACCTGCTGCGCCGCGCGATGGGGTCCAAGCGCGGCGTCGAGCGCATCGAGTCGCTGCGGGCGAAGCTCTACGACGGCATGGCCGGAAACGGCATCACGGGCGAGGAGGCCGATCGGCTCTACGCCCAGATCCAGGCGTTCGCGAACTTCGGCTTCGCCGAGTCGCACTCGCTCTCGTTCGCCCTGCTCGTGTACGCGAGCTCGTGGATCAAGCTGCACTATCCCGCAGCATTCCTGGCGGGGCTGCTGCGCGCGCAGCCCATGGGGTTCTACTCGCCCGCAACGCTCACCTCCGATGCCCGCCGCCACGGCGTCGAGGTGCGCCGACCCGACATCCTGCTGTCGGCGGCGACCGAGACCCTCGAGCCGCTCGACCCCAACCGGTGCGGCCCGACCGGAGGCGGAGAATGCCTCCGCGACCACGAGGCCGGCCCGACGCTCTTCGATCCGCACGCGCCCGATCGGTCCGCGGATCATCGCCGCGACGGCCGCTTCGCCGTGCGCCTCGGGCTGTCCGGCATCACCGGCATCGGTGAGAAGACGGCGCGGCTCATCGTGGCCGAACGCGACAGCGGCGGAGCATTCCGTTCGATGACCGACCTGGTGCGCCGCACGGGCATCACGGAGCGGCAGCTCGAGGCGCTCGCGACCGCCGGCGCCTTCGCCGCGCTCGGCCACGGCACGCGCGATGCGCTGTGGCTCGCGGGGGCCGCGGCCGACGAGCGCCCCGAGTTCCTCGAGGGCACGGGCGCGAGCGTGCAGCCGCCGCTGTTCGGCGATCCGTCGAGCTACGAGCGTCTCGCGAGCGACCTCTGGGCCACGGGGGTCTCGACCGATGATCATCCCCTCGCGCACTTCCGCGCGCCGCTCGACGCGCGCGGCGTGCTCACCTCCTCCGAGCTGCGCTCCCATGAGAGCGGGCGGCGCATCGAGGTGGCCGGCCTCGTGACGCACCGGCAGCGCCCCGCGACGGCCGCGGGCATCACCTTCCTCAACCTCGAAGACGAGCACGGCCTCGTGAACGTCATCTGCACCGTGGGCGTGTGGACGAGATACCGGCACCTCGTGCGCGACCGACCGGCGCTCATCGCACGCGGCATCCTCGAGCGATCCCCCGAGGGCGTAGTGAACCTCGTCGCCGACGGATTCGAGGACCTCGCCGTCGGCATCGGGCATCGCTCGCGCGATTTCCGCTAGCGCGCGTCACCCTCTTCGAGCCGCAGCGAGCATGGGCGCGAGAGGTGATCAGCACGGACGAACGCGCTAGGTTCGTTCTCATGTGCGGACGATTCGTGGTGGCCCGTGTCGGAAGCGAGCTCGTCAGCGAGCTGAGCGTCGACCTCATCGGCGACGACCTGCCGCAGCCGAGCTTCAACGTCGCGCCGACGGCGCAGGCCGCGATCGTGCTCGACTCGGCGAAGACCGAGCCCCCGACGAGGCGGCTCGAGAGCGCGAGGTGGGGCCTCGTGCCGGGGTGGGCGAAAGATATCTCGGTCGGTGCGCGCGCCTTCAACGCCCGCTCAGAGACGGTGGCGGAGAAACCGACGTTCACCGCCGCGTTCGCTCGCCGCCGCGCGGTGGTGCCGGCGAGCGGATACTACGAGTGGAAGCAGGCCGACGACGGCAAGGTGCCGCTGTTCATCCATCCCGAGGGCGGCGAGCCGATGCTGTTCGCGGGCCTCTACGAGTGGTGGCGCGACCCCGAGGGCGCCTGGGTGCTGAGCTTCACGATCCTCACCCGCGACGCCGTCGGAGACCTCGGTTCGATCCATCACCGCATGCCCGTCTTCCTCGACGCCGATCACGCCGATGCCTGGCTCGACACCGATGCCGAGGCGCCGCACGACGTGCTGCGCGCGGCCCTCGACGACGCGCCCCGCGTGGCCGAGTCGTTCGCCTGGCACGAGGTCGGCCGCGCGGTCGGCAACGTGCGCAACAACTCTCCGGATCTCATCGACCCCGTCTGAGAGGATGAACGGGTGACCACGATTCCTGAGGACGCACGCACCCACATCGATGACCTCGCCTCGTTCGTCGAGGCGTCCCCCTCCTCGTACCACGCCGCCGATGAGGCGCGCCGACGCCTCGAGCAGGCCGGATTCGCGCCGCTCGCGGAAGGCGACGCGTGGGACCTCGCCCCCGGCGGCCGCTACGTCGTCGTCCGGGAGGGATCCGTCATCGCCTTCGCGCTTCCGGCTTCCGTCTCCGCGACGACGCCGTTCCAGATCGTCGGAGCCCACACCGATTCGCCGAGCTTCAAGCTCAAGCCGAAGCCGACCCGCACCGGCGCGGGAGGCTGGTGGCAGCTCGGCTGGGAGATCTACGGCGGCCCCCTCGTCAACTCGTGGCTCGACCGCGAGCTCTGCCTCGCGGGCCGCGTCGTGACCATCTCGGGCGATGAGCACCTCGTGCGCACCGGCCCGATCGCGCGCATTCCGCAGTTGGCGATCCACCTCGACCGCCAGGTCGGCGACGGACTGAAACTCGACAAGCAGACTCACACGACGCCCGTCTGGGGCCTCGGCGAGGCCGAATCCGCCGACATCGTCGGCCGCCTCGCGGATCTGGCCGGCGTCCCGTCGCACGACATCGCCGGCATCGACATCGTCGCCGCCGACACTCAGCCGCCCCGCTCCTTCGGCGCCGACGACGCGCTCTTCGCCAGCGGCCGGCTCGACAATCTGCTGTCCACGCACGCGGGCCTGACCGCGATCGCCGACGCCGCGCCGACTGAGGCGATCGCCATGTTCGCCGCCTTCGATCATGAGGAGGTCGGATCCGCGTCGCGCTCGGGCGCCGCCGGGCCCTTCCACGAGGACGTGCTCACCCGCATCCTCGCCGCCTTCGGCGGGGGCGCCGACGAGCGCGCGCGCAGCTTCGCGCACTCGCTGCACGTCTCGAGCGACGTGGGCCACGCCGTGCACCCGAACTACTCCGAGCGGCATGACCCCGAGAACCGGCCCGTCGCCGGAGGCGGCCCGATCCTGAAGATCAATGCGAACCAGCGCTATGCGACCGACGCCCACGGCGCAGCCGCCTGGAACGCCGCATGCCGACGCGCCGGCGTGCCGGCCCAGGAGTTCGTCTCGAACAACGCGATGCCGTGCGGGTCCACGATCGGCCCGATCTCGGCGACGCGGCTCGGCATCCGCACCGTCGATGTCGGCGTGCCGATCCTGTCCATGCACTCCGCTCGCGAGCTCACGGCGGTCGTCGACCCGTGGTACCTGACGCGGGCCATGAGCGCACTCCTCGAGCGGTGACGCTGCTCGCGCAGAGCGACTGGCGCGAGCGCGAGCAGCGTCACGCCGAGCGCGCCGCCGAGCTGACCGCCGATCATCTCGCTCGACGTCGGCGGGGCGAGACGCACCCGGTGTGGGACTTCCTGTTCACGTACTATTCCTCCGCGCCCTCTGCGCTCGCCAAGTGGCATCCCGGCGCGGGGGTCGACCTCGCGCACGCGGCGCAGAGCGACCGGGCCGCGTGGCGGTGGTACGCGCCGGGAGACGACCCCGGATCGCTGCGCGTCGATGCGCGGGCCTACGAATCGGACAAGCGACGGATCGTGCGCCTGGCGCGCATCATGCTGCGGCGCACGTCGACGCGCCCTGGCCAGTTCGACTGCTTCGGCCTGCATGAGTGGGCGATGGTGTACCGCCAGAGCGAGCACCGCCATCCGCAGCCGCTCCGCCTCGGTCGGCGCGCGACCGACGAGGTCGTCGAGACCCACGATCTGCGCTGCACCCACTTCGATGCGTTCCGGTTCTTCACGCCCGACGCGGTGCCGCGCAATCGGCAGACGCTCACCCTCGAAGACCGGCCGCGCAACGAACAGCCCGGCTGTCTGCACGCCGGCATGGACGTGTACAAGTGGGCCACGAAGCTCGGCCCGCTCGTGCCGGGGCATCTGCTGCTCGATGCGTTCGAGCTCGCTCGGGACATCCGACTGCTCGATATGCAGGCCGCGCCCTACGATCTCTCCGACTTCGGCGTCGTTCCGGTGCCGATCGAGACTCCGGCGGGCAAGGCCGAGTACGTGCGACGCCAGCGCGCGTTCGCCGAGCGCGCAGACGCACTCCGACGAGCGATCCTCGCAGCGTGAACGTGCGTGCACATGACGCGGCGGACGTGCTCCGGACCCGTCCCGGATGAAATCCCGACTACTACTCGGTTTTGAATGCTACCCTTCCTGACGTCCACGCTTGAAACGTTCTAATGAGGGAAGGTCTCCCATGCCGCAGTCAGACCGGCCCGTCGTCTCCGAGCTCCGCGCGGGCCGTCGCGGCTCGCCCCGCTTCGTCGCCTCCTCACGACCGGATCTCACGTGGCTCGTGTCGGCCGCTCCCGACGGATGGCGGCAGGCCTCCGCGGTGCTCGAGCGCCGCACGGCCGACGGCCGCATCCACGCCGTCCCGCACCGCAGCGACGAGAGCGCGATGGTCGTGTGGCCCTTCGATCCGCTGACCGCATACGAGACCGCGCACGTGCGCGTCACGGTCGAGGGCGAAGACGGGCGCCGCAGCCTGCCGAGCGCCTGGGTCGCCGTCGAAGCCGGGCCCCTCGGCCCGGACGACTGGAGCGCCGCATTCATCGCGAGCCGCGACGACCGCTCCGGCGAGAGGACCACGGATCCGTCGGTCGCGCACGGCGCCACCACCGATCAGGTGCGCGACGATCTCGCGTCGGATGACGACGACCGCGGCGTCACGCGATTCCGCCGGGACCTCACGATCGACGCCCGCGTCTCGCGCGCGCTGCTGTCGTACACCGCTCACGGCATCGTCGACGTCCTGCTCGACGATGCGACGGTGTCGGACGACATGCTCGCACCCGGTTGGACGGCGTACGACGACCGTCTCCTGTTCCGCACGGTCGACGTCACCGACGCGCTCGACGTCGGGGCCCATACGCTCGGCGCCCGCGTGGCCCCGGGCTGGTTCGCGGAGCACTACGGATTCGACGGAGACTTCCGGCGCACCTGGCACGGCCAGCGGGCGCTCTCGGCCCAGCTGCGGATCGAGTACGCCGACGGCCGCATCGAGACGATCGTGTCGGACGGATCCTGGCAGGCCACGACGGTCGACGCCATCACATTCTCGAGCATCTATCAGGGCGAACGCTGCGATGCGCGCCGCACGGACGACGGGCTCGCCGTCACCGGCTCCCTCCCCGACGCGGCACCCGCCGTCACGGCCGACGCGGACCCCGCGCGCCTGCGCCCCGCCGACCTGCCGCCCGTGCGCGTGACCGAGACGCGGGACGTCGCGGCCGTGCTCGCCGGGCCCGACGGCGAGACCATCCTCGATTTCGGACAGAACCTCGTCGGTCGTCTGCGCATCACCGTGTCCGGCCCGGCGGGCACGGAGGTCGTGCTGCGCCACGCCGAGGTGCTCGAGAACGGCGCGCTCGGCACGCGCCCGCTGCGCTATGCCGCCGCGACCGACCGCTTCACGCTCGCGGGAACGGGCGAGGAGGAGTTCGCCCCTCGCTTCACCTTCCACGGCTTCCGCTACGCGCAGATCGACGGCGTGCCGGCGGATCGCGTGAGCGCGGTCGCCGAGGTCCTGCACACCGATCTGCCGCGCACGGGCTTCCTCTCCACCGGCGTCGCCGCGCTCGACCGCCTGCACGAGAACGTCGTCTGGGGCACGCGCGGCAACTTCGTCACGGTTCCCACCGACTGCCCGCAGCGCGATGAGCGCCTCGGCTGGACGGGCGACATCCAGGTGTTCGCTCCGACGGCGTCGTTCCTGTTCGACGTCGATGCGTTCCTCTCGTCATGGCTCAGCGACTTCGCCGCCGATCAGGCGAGGTTGAGCGGCGTCGGCCCGCTGTATTCGCCGATGATCGACCAGGATCTGTTCCCGCCCACCCCGATGGCCGCATGGAGCGATGCCGCGACCGTCGTGCCGATGGTGCTGTGGGAACGCTTCCGCGACCGCCGCACGCTCGAGACGCAGTTCACGAGCATGGCCAGCTGGGTCGATGTCGTCGAACGCGAAGCGCCCGACGGCCTGTGGAACACGGGCATGCAGCTCGCCGATTGGCTCGACCCGACCGCACCGCCCGAGCGTCCGTTCGAGGCCCAGACGGATCCGTACCTCGTCGCCACCGCGTACTACGCGCGATCGGCCGCCCTCGTCGCCGAGGCGGCGCGGATCCTCGATGAATCAGAGCAGGCGGAGCGATATTCCGCTCTGTCGGAGCGCGCCCGCGGGGCGTTCCAGCGCACCTATCTCACCGACGAGGGTCGGCTCACCTCCGACAGCCAGACCGCCTACGCCCTGGCGATCGCGTTCGACCTCGTGCCCGCGCACCTCGTGCAGACAGCCGGCGACCGCCTCGCCGAGATCGTCGAAGCGGGCCGCCACCGGATCGGCACGGGGTTCGTCGGAACGCCGATCGTGAGCGATGCCCTCACCAAGACGGGCCACCGCGGGACCGCCCAGCGGATGCTGCAGACCGACGAGCTGCCGAGCTGGCTCTACCCCGTCTCACAGGGAGCCACCACCGTGTGGGAGCGCTGGGACTCGATCCTCCCGGACGGCTCCATCAATCCCGGCGAGATGACGAGCTTCAACCACTACGCCCTCGGTGCGGTCGCCGATTGGATGCACCGCGACATCGGCGGCATCGCACCGCTGGACCCGGCCTACCGCCGTGTGCTCGTGCGGCCCCGCGCGGGACTCACCGACAGCGCCCGCGCGTCCTACGACTCGCTCTACGGCGAGTTCCGCGTCGAGTGGCGCGCCGCGCGCCCCGCCCTGGGGCAGGACAGCCCGCTCGAAGCAACGATCGTCGTGCCCGCGAACGCGTGCGCCGTCGTCGATCTGCCCGGCGCCGATCCCATCGAGGTCGGCTCCGGAACCCACGTCTTCACCCCCTGATCCCCCTCTCAACGTTCGAAGGAGAACGGATGTCTCGTCCGTCCACGCGCACACCCAACCCCTGGTACGTCGCGGTCCTGTCCGGCATGGTCTCGTACCTCGACGCCGGGGCCATCGTCACGACGGGCACCGCGCTCGTCATCTTCCGCCAGAGTTTCGGCATCGATGACCTGCAGTACGGGATCCTGTCGGCGATCCTCACGGTAGCGATCGGCGTCGGCGCGCTCGTCGGCGGCCCCGCGGGCGACCGCCTCGGCCGCAAACCGGTCTTCATGGCGACGCTGACGCTGTACGTCGTGGGCACCGCCCTCATGATCCTCGCGCCGAGCACGGAATGGCTCTACCCCGGCCTGCTGCTGCTGGGCTTCGCCGCGGGCGCCGACCTGCCCGTCTCGCTGTCGATGATCGCGGAGGCGGCCACCGATGCGAACCGCGGCAAGATGATCTCGTTCACGCACATCCTCTGGATGGGCGGGGTCATCGCGGTCGGCTTCCTCGGATCCTTCGTCGGCGACCTCGGCCTGCTCGGTGCCCGCATCATGTACGGCCATCTCGCGGCGATCGCGATCGTGGTGCTCATCCTTCGCATCCGCCTGCCCGAGTCGGAGGCGTGGATCAACAGCCGCAACCTGCAGACCGTCGATCCCGACGCTCCTCAGGGCATGCGGGCGCTGAAGCTCATCTTCCAGCCCCGCTACCTCGGCGCGATGATCGCGACGGCGCTCTTCTACGCGCTGGCGAACATCGCGGCCAACACGAACGGACAGTTCGGCAGCCTGCTCTACGTCGAGGTGGCCGGCGCCACCGTGTCGCAGGCCTCGCTCATCACGACGCTCGTGACCTTCGTGAGCGCGGCGTCGCTGCTGCTCATGATGCGCGTCGTCGACGGTCCCCGCCGCATGGCCTGGTTCATCGCGATGTCGGTGCTGGCGCTCGTCGCGTTCCTCATCCCCGCCGTGAGCGGCATCACGATCCTCACGCTCGTACTCTTCGGCGTGCTCTACTCGATCGCCGGCGCGGTCGCGGGCGAGCCCATGTTCAAGGTGTGGTCGCAGGAGCTCTTCCCCACGCAGATCCGCGCCACGGCCCAGTCGATCACGATCGCGTTCGCGCGATTCGTCGCCGCCGGGGTGGGCGTGGTCACGCCGTCGCTCATCTCCTTCGGCCCGAGCGTCGTGTTCTACTTCATGGCAGTGACGAGCGCGGCCGCCTGCGCGATCGGCATCTTCTGGATCGCACGCATGCGCAAGGCGACCGAGGACGATCCGGCGCTCGTCGCAACGACACCGTGATCTCGCACGGGTGATCGGATCCGTGCCGCGGCGACATGCCGAACCGGAGAGAAGTCTGAACTCGTGATTCTCCGAATCCCTCTGTTATTCCGGCGGGCACGCCGATAGCCTTCCGATGATCCCCTCACCTCGAGATCTCGGAGCACCCGAATGAAGTTCATGCAGAACCTGGGCAAGTCGCTGATGATGCCCATCGCGGTCATGCCCGTCGCAGCGATCCTGTACGGCATCGGCAACTGGATCACGAACACGCTCGGCACGAACATCGTGTCGGTGTTCCTGACGAGCGCCGGCAGCGCCGTGATCGACAATCTCGCCGTCCTGTTCGCGATCGGCATCGCGTTCGGAATGGCGAAGAAGTCCGACGGTGTCGCGGCCCTCGCAGGTCTCGTCTCCTGGCTCGTCGTCACGGTGCTGCTCGCGCCGGAATCGATCGCAGGCTATCTCGGCGGCATCGAGGTCGCCGACGTCGATCCCGCGTTCGAGAACATCCAGAACGCCTTCGTCGGCATCATCTGCGGTTTGATCGGCGCCTTCTCCTACAACCGCTTCCACGGCGTGAAGCTGCCCGACTGGCTCGCGTTCTTCTCAGGCAAGCGCGCCGTCGCGATCGTCGCGGCCGGTGCCTCGATCGTGATGTCGGTCCTGCTGTTCTTCATCTGGCCTTTCGTGTACGGCGCGCTCGTCGCCTTCGGCGAGTGGATCGTCGGCTTCGGGCCGATCGGCGCGGGCATCTACGGTTTCCTCAACCGACTGCTCATCCCCACCGGCCTGCACCACGCCCTCAACTCGGTGTTCTGGTTCGACGTCGCGGGAATCAACGACGTGCCGAACTTCCTCGCCGGTGCGGACGGCCCGGGCACGCTCGGCATCACCGGCATGTACACCTCGGGCTTCTTCCCGATCATGATGTTCGGCCTGCCGGGCGCGGCCCTCGCGATGTACGTGACGGCCCGCTCGAGCCGCAAGAAGGTCGCCGCGGGCATCCTGTTCTCGGCCGCCTTCGCGTCGTTCTTCGTGGGCATCACCGAGCCTCTCGAGTTCTCGTTCATGTTCCTCGCCCCGGTGCTGTATGTGTTCCACGCGCTGTTCACCGGTATCTCGATGGCCATCACGGCGCTGCTCCCCGCGCGCATGGGCTTCGGCTTCTCCGCGGGAGCGATCGACCTCGGCCTGGGCTGGAACAACCCGCTCGCTCAGAACCCGTGGATGCTGCTCCTGCTCGGCATCGCGTGGTTCGTCGTCTATTTCCTCGTCTTCACCTTCGTCATCCGCAAGTGGCAGCTGAAGACCATCGGGCGCGAGGACGACGACGAACTGGCCGACGAGGCGGGCGACGGGCAGTCCGTCGACGCGAAGTACGCCGCCACCGCGAACCGCTTCCTCGCCGCCCTCGGCGGCGCCGACAACATCACGAGCCTCGACAACTGTGCGACGCGACTGCGCATGGAGGTCGGCGACGTGTCGAAGGTCGATGACAGCGCCCTCAAGCGCGCCGGCGCCGCGGGGACCATGAAGCCGGGCGGCACGTCGGTGCAGGTCATCTACGGGCTGAACGTGCAGTTCGTGAAGGATGCCATGGAGGGGATCATGTCGGGCGCGATCGAGCCGCCCGCCGCCGATGCCCCGGCTGCCGTGCCCGCGACGGACACGATCCGCACCGTCACGCGCACGGACCGCCGCGTCGTGCAGCTGCGCCAGCCGATCGCCGGCGACGTGAAGCCGCTCTCCGAGGTTCCGGATCCGACGTTCGCCGAGCAGATCATGGGCCCGGGGCTCGCGATCGAGCCCACCGGCGACACTGTGGTCTCGCCGGCCCCCGGCCGCGTCGGCCATGCGTTCGACACTGGTCACGCGATCGCGATCGTCACCGATGACGACCTGGAGGTGCTCGTGCACATCGGGCTCGACACCGTCGATATGAAGGGCGATGGCTTCACCACGCTGGTGAAGACGGGCGACATCGTCGACGAGGGCACGCCGCTGATCCGCGTCGACCTCGAGAAGATCCGCGCGGCCGGTCACCCGACGATCACGCCCGTGATCGTGCTGAACGATGAGAATGCGACGATCGAGTTCCGGTGACGGCCGTCGCGCGGCGCGGAGGTCGTAGCATCTGAAGGCATGATCACCGCTTATGAGCAGCTGCGCGATCTTGTGGAGCGCGCCCGTCACGCTCCCCTGTGGCCATCCGGATCGGATGCCCTCGGAGACCGGGCGCGCCCCGCGGCCGTGCTGATCCTGTTCGGTGTGCTCGACTCGATCCCCTCGCACCATGAGGCCCAGCACCAGGCGGTATCTCGCGATCTCGATGTGCTGCTGCTCACTCGCGCGACGACGCTGCGCTCGCACCCCGGTCAGGTCGCGTTCCCCGGCGGGCGGATCGACCCCGAGGACGACGGGCCGGTGTCCGCCGCGCTGCGCGAAGCGCGCGAGGAGACCGGAGTCAACACGTCGGGTGTGGAGGTTCTCGGCGCGCTCGACCCGATCGCGCTGCCGCATTCGTCGCACACGGTGACCCCGGTGATCGGCTGGTGGCGCCGCCAGAGCCCGGTGGGGGTCGTCGACGAGGCCGAGTCGCAGGCGGTCTGGCGCGCGCCGGTGGCCGATCTCGTCGATCCCGCGAACCGCGTCACATGGGTGCATCGGCGGGCCGACGGCGCCATGCGCGGACCGGCCTGGCGCCTCACCGGCGCCGGCGCAGAGCAGTTCGTCTGGGGCTTCACCGCCGGCATCCTCGACAGGTTGCTCGCCGCGCTCGGGTGGGCGGAAGCGTGGGACGAGTCGCGCGTCGTGTCCCTCAGCTGAATGAGAGGATGAACGGGTGACCCCACCTCTCGGACTGCTCCTCGACGTCGACGGCCCCATCTCCAGCACCCGCACCCGCACGCTGCGTCTCGCCGCCCTCGCCGATGATCTCACGGCGATCGCGCGCAGCGGCTGCCCCGTCGTGTTCAACACCGGCCGCTCGGCCGATTTCCTCGGCGAACAGATCATCCCGCGGCTGGTGCTGTCGGGCCTCGCCCCGACCGATCCGGTCTGGGGCATCGGTGAGAAGGGCGGCACATGGTTCTCTCTCGTCGATCAGCACGGCAGAGCGAGCGTGGGTCCCGTCTCGGAGGATCAGTCGATGTCGCCTCCCGCGGCGCTCATCGACGCGTCCCGCGAGATCGCCGAGCGGTTCTCCGACATCGTCTACTTCGATGCGACGAAGCGCACGATGATCTCGCTCGAGCAGCACGTCGATGTGCCGAGCGCCGACTTCCATCGGGCGCTGCCCGAGATGGTCGCCGAGGTCGAGCGGCAGATCGAGCGCACCGGTGCGCACGACATGACGATCTACCCGACGTTCATCTCGGTCGACGTGGAGCACGCCCGTAGCGGCAAAGCGCTCGGCGCCCGTCGCGCCCTCGATCTGATGGGCACACGGCTGGAGGCGCCGCTTCGCTGGTTCACGGCGGGCGATTCCGGGCAGGACTACGACATGGCGACCGAGCTCCACGGGCGCGGCTTCGACGTCACCCACCTCGACGTGCGCCTCTCCGGCGACGCGCGCGACGAACCGTTCCGTGTCATCCGCGAGGTCCCCGACCTCGCCGGCGGCAACGCCGAAGACGACATCACGGCGTATCACGTGCACGAGCTCCGCGCCGAACTGCGGGTCTGACCCGCGCTGTCCTCGGCCGGCCGCCACCACCGGCGCACGCGCCGCGCGACGCCGAGGGCGGCGCGGATCGGCGTGCCGACGAGCGCGACCATCCGCCCCGTGGTGCTGCGGTCGCGCCGACCGAGCGCCTGACGGCGGTCCCACGCCTCGCGGCAGCGGCCGCCGACGATCGGCGGCACGCTCCGCGGCGCGAGGGTGCCCCGGCGTCTCCGCTCGACGAGATCCTCCACGTCGCGGAGCCACGAGTCGTCTCGGGCATCGTGGAAGTAGTTGTCAGCGAGCCAGGCCGCTTCCGGCGGTCTGAACCGGCGCGCTGCGACGTCTGCGGCCGACCCCAGCAGGCCGCTGCCGACGAAGACCACGTTGATCAGCTCTGACGAGACGCCGAACTCGTCGAGCGCGATGACGGGCACTCCGCCCGCCGCGGCCTCGATCGCGGCGGTCGAGCTCACGGTCACGAGGCCCTCGGCAGACCGCAGCGCGTCGCGCATCGACGCGTACGACATGACGAGGTTCGGCGGCACACCCCCGATCTCGGCGAGCAGCTCGGGATAGCTGTCGAACTCGCGGTGCGTCTCGTGCTCTCCGGGGCGCCCGCGCCGCTTCA
>DHCFJ07801__coassemble_1798_pt1 | contig 22732 bp, 20 predicted proteins | sample DHCFJ07801__metabat2_high_PE_027 | metagenome-assembled genome bin DHCFJ07801
CGCAAGGCGGAGAAGGGAGTCGTGCAAGCGCACGGCGACCGACGACAACGCCGCGAGGCGCGTGCCCGGGGCGTGTCAGGCCAGGGCGTCGATGATGGGGCGGAACTTGACGCGTGTCTCGGTGAGTTCGGCCTCGGCGACGGACCCCGGGACGATCCCGCCGCCCGCGTGCGCGGAGACGGTGCGGGGCGCGTCGGAGGACGGATCCTCGGGGGCGAACTGCGCACCGCGCAGCGCGATCGCCCACTCGCCGTCGCCGTTCGCGTCGATCCAGCCGACCGGGCCGGCGTAGCGGCCGCGGTCGAATCCCTCGATGCGGCGGATCTCGGCCATCGCCCGATCGGTCGGGGTGCCGGCGACGGCCGCGGTCGGGTGGATCGCGCGCACCATGTCGAGCGCCGATGCGCCGTTGTCGAGCGTGCCGCGCACGTCGGTCGCGAGGTGCCAGAGGTTGGGCAGCTCGAGCGGGAACGTCTCGCCCTGGCGCAGCTCGCTCGTGTGCGGCCGCAGTGCGTCGAGCACGCTGTCGACGGCGAAGCGGTGCTCCGCCCGATCCTTGCCGCTCGCCTGCAGTTCGCTCGAGACGAGCTCGTCCTCGCGGATGTCGGCACCGCGCGGGCGCGTGCCGGCGAGCACGCGCGCCGAAACGGATCCGCCCGTGACTGTCACGAGCGTCTCGGGGCTCGCACCGATCATGCCGTCGACGGCATACGTCCACGTGTTCGGGTAGTCGTCGGCGAGCGAGCGCACGAGCAGACGCAGATCGGCATGCGCGGGCACGCTGCCGATGAGATCTCGCGCGATCACGATCTTGCTGACCTCTCCCTCGTCGATCACGTCGAGCGCCGCGCGCACCGCGGCCGCGTGGGCCTCCGGGTCCACCGCGCCGGGGCCGAGGGTCGCCGACCAGGAGGGGCCGAGCGCGACGGGCTCGGGAACCGGCACCTCGTCGGGCTGGTCGGCCACGCGGATCCGCGTGAGCCACGTGCGCCCGCCGCGGTGCCCGAGCACCGCCGTGGGCACGATCAGGGTCGACGGCCGCGCCGATGACTCGTCGAACGCGAAGGCGCCGAACCCGACGAGACCCGTGCCGGGCATTCCGACCTCGTCATCGATGTCGGTCGTCTGCGATATCGCTCGCCACAGGTCGGCGAGCGCCGTGATGCGGCCGTCCTCCGCCACATCGATGTGCAGCAGGTCGGGGCCCGCTGCGACGAGGCCGTCGCCATTTCGCGTCCAGACGATCGGGCTCGACGGATCGGCGTACACGAGCGCCTCGACGGGATCGATCTCCCGCGTGGTCGCCACGAGGCGCGGCAGAGATAGCGGTTCGGTCACACCGTCGATCCTATTGATGCGCGTATTCATTCCGCCTGGGAGGCGGGGCACCGCATATTGTCGGAGGATGACCTCCTCGATCCGACCCGGCACCAAGACCCATATCAATTGGCGCAAATGGGACGGCGGGCCGCACTGGGTGCACGAGGTCGTCTACCTCGGACGGGACGAGTGGGGCTCGTGGTTCGGGCAGCGTCCGGGATGGCGCAGCCACCGCCCGGGGCGGGACACGCTGCTGCGCACCTCGTGCGTGATGCTGCTGCCCGATCCGGCGCCCGGCAGCGACCACGGAGCCGAATGGATCCTCACGGTCAACGCCCCGCCGCAGCGCACGCGCGTGTACATCGATGTCGCGTGGGAGGCGCGGTGGGATCGCGGCAGCGCTGAGCCGACGGCGATCGACATGGATCTCGACGTGGTGCGCCGCACCGACCAGCGAGGCATCTACATCGACGACGAAGACGAGTGGGAGGAGCACCGCGTCGAGTACGGATACCCTCTGCATGTCGTCAACCGGCTGGAGATCGTCACCGCCGATCTGAAGCAGCGGGTGACCGCCCGCACGGCTCCGTTCAACGAGGCGACCACGCACCCGTGGTTCGACGTGCTCGAGGCGCTCGACCTCTAGGCGCGTGCCGCATCCCACGTTGTGCGGGAACGCGACCGCATTCCCGCACAACGTGGGACATCTTTGCCCGCCTCGCCGGGTCAGCCGCAGGCGATGCCGTCGTAGGGCTGGGTCACCGACGCGTCCGCGGTCGACACCACCGCCTCCCCGGCCGGGGCGTCGGCAGCGCGCACCGCGAACGAGCGGGCGGCGCGATCGCCCGGGTCGAGAGCGCCGACGGACGAGGTGCCGTACGGCGTCTCGAGCTGCACCCGCTGCGACGTGTCCGAGATGTTCTCCGCACGGACGACGACGTACGCGCGCGACCCGACGCACCGCGTCTCGGCCTCGGCGGCGACGGCCGTCGGGGCGGCGCTCAGCGGCGACACGGTGAGCCTGTCGACGATCGGCGCCTCATCGGCGCGCAGGTTGTAATCGGCGGGCCAGGTCTCGGACGCGAGGGTCTCCCCGTCCCAGTTCGTCGCCTCCTCCGCGCGCAGCTCGACCGTGTTGGATCCCTCGTCGAGGTCGAGCACGATCGTCCGCTCCCAGAAGTTGTTCTCGTGGAACGTGGGAACGAACATCTCCCGCTGCGGCTCGCCCCCGTTGACGGAGATGTCCGCGTGGCGCGCCACGGGGTTGGGGTTGTAGTGGGTGCCGTCGACCTGCTCGGGATTCGAGTAGCGCACGACGACGGCGTGCGGTCCGGCCGACGCGGCCTCGATCTCGAAGGTGAGCGTATTGCCATTGCCCGGTTCTCCGCCGACGCCCGCGACGGCCTGTCCGCCCTCGGCGTTCGTCAGCTCGACGACGGCGGCGTCTCCGGCGAGCGCCGCATCCTCCGCCGCGTAGTCGACCGGTGCGAGCGCACCCGTGCCGGCGCTGACCGTGACCCGATCGATCACGGCGCCCGCGGATCCACCGGTCACGACGACCTTGTTCACACCGCCCGCGAGGTGCGCCGCGACCGAGGTGCGCGACGCGAGGTCGGCGATCTCGTTGCCGTTCACCGAGACGGATCCCGCGGCCTCGCCGACGACGTCGATCCCGAGCGTCTTCTCGCCTTCGACGTCGCCGTAGACCCAGAAGGTCGCTTCCTCGCCCTCGGCGAGCCGCACGGCGCCCGCGCCCGAGATTTCGCCGTCCAGGTCGTCGTACACCGCGCTCCCCCCGGTGAGCGTCGCGTGCTCCGCCTCGTAGACCGCGGTGTCGGCATCGGGGTTCGGCAGCGCGAGCGTGATGCGATCGATGAGCGCATCGCCGATCGTGGCGCCCGAGCCGTCACGGCTCTGCGCGGCCAGGGAGATCGTGTGCGTTCCCGCCGTCAGCTCGACGGCGGCGTCGGTGTGGTCCCAGACCACCCACTTGTACGCGAGCGGCAGCAGGATCTCCTGTTCGGCGCCGCCGTCGACCCGCAGGAAGACGTTCGTGGGCCCCTGATCGGCGATGGCGTCGAACGTGTTCAGCGAGTTCGCGAACACCGACAGGTCGTACGTGCCGTCCTCCGGAACGGTGACCTCGAAGTCCAGCACGCCGTCGGATCCCGTGCGCAGCCCGCCCACGTCGTATCCGCCCGACGTGTAGAACGCGCCCACGTCGTCGGGCGAGCCCTCCGGCCCGTTCTTCGAGTAGCCGGAGCCGCGGTACTGCGCGTCCTCGGCCTCATAGCTGCCGGACCACACGGTCGGGGCGGCCGCCGTCGGCTCGCCGACGCCCGCGGGCGTCACGACGATCTCGTACGCCGACGACTCCTCGAGCAGCGGCAGCGACGTGCCGTCGAACGGAACCGACACGGATCCGTCGACGACGTCGGCCGTCGTCTCGGACAGCACGCGGGGCTGGGCGGAGTCGCCGAGCTGCCCGGTCCAGGGGATCTCGCGCACGGTCACGCGCACGGCGTCGCCGAACACGTCGGCGGGCACGTTCCGGAGCGTCACGGGCACGGTGCCGCTGGCGCCGCCGAGGATCGTGCGGGCCACGGCCCGCTCCTCATCGACCGTCGCAACGCCCTGCAGTGTGTAGTTCTCGCCCGGGAACGGCGGCGAGACCTCCACGGTGCGGCCGGTCATCTGCGCGTAGGCGTTGTACAGCCACCACTGACCGTTGCCGCGATTCGACTGCACTGCGGAGTCCGACAGGTTTCCGTTGATGTTCCAGAACGCGATCATCGCGTCGACCTTGGAGTCCTCGATCGCTGACATCCACTGGATCATCTGGCCCGGCACCGACGTGTGGTAGTTGAAGGCGTACTCGTTCACGTTGATCGGCAGCTCGCGGCCCTCGTGCTCCGTCCCGGCGAAGACGTCAGCCTCCCAGCCGCGGAACCGCTGCACCGAGTCGCGGATGCTCTGCGGGTGCGACAGCTCGTGCCACGTGATGATGTCGGGCACAGTGCCCGCTTCGACGGCGTGCTCCAGGAAATCCTTCACCTGGCCGTACAGAACGCTCGTTCCGGGGCCGGCGATGCGCACGTCGGGGTACGCGGACTTTATCGTCCGGTAGGTCTCGTCCCACGCCGCGAAGTAGTCGGTGGGGTCCTCGAGCCATGATGTGCCGTCGAGGCTCCATTCGCCCGTCCCGAACATGTTGCCCTCGGGCTCGTTGAACGGTTCGATCACCAGGTTGTCGAGATGGTCCTCGTCGACGTCCGCGATCTTGTCCAGCTGGTCGTCGAGCACCCGGGCGTAGTCGGCGAGCTTCTCCTCCGGTGTGCTGCCCGGCCATTGATACGGGAAGCCGCGATACCAGTCGGTGACCCGCAGGTAGACGTCTCCGTCGGTCGCGTCGGCGAGCTGTTCGAGCACCTCGAGCGCATCGGATCCGGGGTGCTGCGCACCGTCCTGCGCCTTCGTCGCGACGGACCGCACGTTCATCCCCTCGATGAGGTTGTCGGTGGGCATGCCATCGGCGTAGAGGCCGTAGAGCAGGCCCGATGCGCCGCCGAGGAATTCCCCGGTGTCGGTGCCGAGGTCGACGGAGAGACCGCCGTCGCTGACCTCGACCGTCGCCGTCACGGCGACGCCGGCCGCCTCGCCCGACACGGAGAACGTTCCGGGTCGGCTGAACTGGGCGGGGTCGATGTCGTCCCATATCACCGGCACGTCGCGATCGTAGCCGTCGGAGTACGACGCCCGAGCGGTCGTCGGCAGCTCGGGGGCGACGTCGACCACGGTGCGCGCGTCGAATGCGTCCTCGATGAGCTCTTCGAACGTCGGCGTCTCTCCGACGAGCTCCGCGACCTGCGCGGAGGTGAGGGCGTCGTGGAACACCTGGACGTCATCGACCGCTCCCTGCAGCAGCGGATCCGGGTAGAAGGATTTCCCGATGTAGCCGGCGTGCTCCGCGTCGGGAGCGAGCAGTTCGTCCGCGGAGGCGTCGGTGGCAGCGCTCGAGACCGCCACACCGTCGAGGTACGTCGTCACCCGCCCGGCTGTCGTGTCGAGGGTCGTGGTGACCGTCGCCCATTCACCTGCGCGGATCGCACCGTACCCCGTGACCGTGGCCTCACCCGAGCCGCCCGATGTCGTCAGTGCGGTGGCGGAATCGCCATCGCCGTTCGACGGCGTCGCGAACAGGTACCGGTCCGTGTCAGTGCCGAGGTCGAAGATGCGCTGCCAGGCGCCGCCCGAGCCGTCCCAGCGCACGCGCGCCGAGACCGTGAGGGCGTCGGCGCCCTCGAGAGCGCCGCGCGGGACCGTCACGTATCCCCCTCCGTCGCCGCCGGGGAGCCGCAGGGCGGATCCGCCCTCGTCCGTCTCGACGAGCTCGGCTTCGCCGGTGAGAGTGCCGTCGAGCCCGTTGCCCGAGGCATCGGGGACGACCCCGCCGTCGATCTCGTCCATCGTGTAGTGCAGCAGGGGCGCGGGAGGCTCGTCCGCCGCGGCGGGAACCGTGCCGGCCCCCGCTCCGAGAACGAGCGCGACCGGCAGGGCGATGGCCGCCCGCCGTGATCGGCGCGCCGAAAGTGTGTTCCTCATCATTGAGTTCCTTCCGTGTGGTGATGGATCCGCCGTGCGTCGCACGCCGGGTTCGTCGAGTTCTGTGCTGTCGGCAGGAAGACGCGCATCGTGGACGGTCCTCGCTCGGCCCACCGGTGGTACGGGATGAGCGGCACCTCGAGCTCGCGACCGCGGGCGACGACCCCTCGCGCCGGCGCCTCGCCCTCTGAGGTGAAGGGAGGGCGACCGCTGCCGTGAGCGGGCAGGGGCACCGCGCGCGCACGGACGGTCGCTCCGTCGCCGGAGGCCGAGAGCGGAGAGCCGACGTCGAGGACGACACCGTCGATCGGCACGTCGTCGGGAAGATCGACGGATTCGAGGCAGAGCACGAGCGGTCCGCGCTCGATGGCAACGGTGCCGCGCGTACCGTCGATCCGCGGATCCGGCCAGGTCAGGCGCGGTTCCACCGGCAGCTGGAGCTCGATCTCGTCGCCGGGTTCGAGCGGAGCGGGGACATCGACCCAGCCGGGTGCGCATGGCCTCGAGGCGCCGTCGCGGCGCAGGGCCGCTCCTCCGGCCCAGTGCGGCACGCGCAGGCGCAGGCCTACGGGCGCGGCCGGCGCCTCGCGCACCACGATGCGCACGGCGCCGTCTTCGGGGTAGGCGGTATCGATGTCGACCGCGAACGGCCCGCGCTCCGTATCGACGCGGATCCCGCCGCCGGCGTACTGCGCGATCGTCACGACGGGGTCCTCACCCGATTCGTCGACGAACGCTGCGCAGCTCTGCCACGAGGCGAGCGTGCGTGCGACATTCGTCGGACAGCACGACACGTCGAACCAGGGCGCGCGGATCCCGCCCTCGGCCCGTGGATTGACCGCGTCCGGGCGCACGTCGCCGCCCGGCTCGCGCTGGTGCAGCGGATTCGCGTAGAAGAACGCTCGGCCGTCCTGGCGCGGCGAGGTCGCGACGATGTTGTACATCGTGCGCTCGATGAGATCGGCGTACTTCGCCTCGCCCGTGGCGAGAAGCAGCCGCCACGACACCATGATCGAGGCCACCCCCGCGCACGTCTCGCAGTACGCGCGATCCGAGGGCAGCTCCCAGTCGTCGCCGAACCCCTCGTCCTGATGACGCGATCCCATGCCGCCCGTGAGGTAGGTGCGGCGCTCGACCGAGCGCGACCACTGCCGCTCGATCGCGCGCACGAGTTCGGCGTCGCCCGTCGACGTCGCGACGTCGAGCGCGCCGGCCGCCAGGTACAGCGCCCGCACGGCATGGCCGCGCCAGTGGTCGGCATCTCGCACGGGAACATCGTCTTGGAAATAGGCGGGGCTGAGCAGCGCGATCGGGGCGAGGGAACCGCGCCCGCGTCGCTCGACGAACAGGCGCGCCTGCTCGATGTAGGCGGGCTCCCCCGTCGCACGGCCGAACTCGACGAGCCCGACTTCGATCTCGGGGTGTCCGCAGATGCCCTGTCGGCCGTCAGCGCCGAACTCGCGGCAGACGTGGTCGGCGGCGCGCCGAGCGATCCGCACGAGCTCGTCCTCGCCGGACGTGCGCAGTCGTGCAACGGCCGCCTGCAGCAGGTGACCCGTGCAGTAGAGCTCGTGCCCCTGAGACAGGTCGGAGTACCGGTCAGCCTGCTCGGCATGCCCGAAGCAGGTGTTGAGATAACCGTCCGCGTCCTGCGCCGCCGCGATCCGCCCCACGAGATCCGCCCACAGCCCTTCGGCCGACGCATCGGGCGTCTGGCCGAGCTGCCATGCCACGGCCTCGAGCAGCTTGTAGACCTCGGAATCGGAGAACTGCCACCCGGGGCGCGCTGCCGTCGTCTCACCGTTCGCGACCCGGTCGAAGTTCTCGAGCCAGCCGAGCCGCTCCATCCAGTCGTAGCAGTGCCGGAGCGTGGCGCGGGCGTTCGTCTCCTGACGCGAGCCCCAGAATCCGCCGTCGAGGCGCATCTCGCCGAGGCCGATGCCGCGCCGCGGCCCGGGGGCGACGACGGGTCGGGCGAGCGCAACGGCGCGTGTCATGTCGGTCGTCACGAAGACTCCTTGTCAGTCCTTGATAGCACCGGCCGTGACGCCCGCTGCGACATAGCGCTGAGCGATGACGAGCAGCACCGCGGCCGGCACGGACGCGACGACGGCGGTCGCCATGATCGCGTTCCACTGCGTGGTGTTGTTGCCGATGTAGTTGTAGATGCTGAGGGTGATGGGGATGAGGTCGCCGTTGCGGTTGAGCGTCGATGCGAAGATGAAGTCCGACCAGGCCCAGAGGAAGGCGAACAGCGAGACGGTGAGCATCGAGTTGCGGCTCAGCGGCAGCACGATCAGCACGAACGTGCGCCACGTGCCGGCGCCGTCGACGCGCGCCGCCTGCAGCAGCTCCCGCGGGATCCCGCTCATGAACGCCGTGAACAGCAGGACGCCGAAGGGCACCGCGATCGTCGAGTCGGCGATGATGAGTCCCCACACCGTATTGAGCAGCCCGAGGCTGTTGTAGACGGCGTAGAAGCCCATCGCCATGACGACGGCGGGGATCATCTGGGCGACGAGGAGCACGAAGTTGAGCGACCGGCCGCCGCTCAGGTTCAGCAGCGCCAGCGCGTACCCCGCGGGTGCGGCGATCACGAGCGTGACCGCGACGCATCCGAGGCCGATGATGAGGCTCGTCCCGAGCGCCGGAAGCTGCTGCGCGAACACGGCGGCGTATCCATCGAACGTCGGATCCCACGGGAACCACTGCGGCGGGGTTCGCCGCAGGTCGCTCGTCGCGGTGAACGACACGTTCACCATCCAGTAGACGGGGAACAGCATCACGAGCGTGAACACGACGCCGAGGACGGACTTCCACCAGGTGCGGCGGGTCGACGAGGACGCGGTCATGAGCCCGCCCCCTGCCGGTTCTGCAGTCTCAGGTGCAGGAATCCGAACACCAGCGCGATGAGGATGAGCAGGTTGCCGACGGCCGCCGCGGGTGAGAAGGCGGGCATCCCGGTGCCGAAGGCCTCCTTGTAGGCCCAGATCGACAGCGTGGTCGATGCTCCGGCGGGCCCGCCCGATGTCATCACCCAGATCACGTCGACCACCTTGAGCGTGTAGATGAGGCCGAGCAGCAGCGTGATCGCCGTGACCGGCCGAAGCAGCGGAAGCGTGATGCTCCAGAACTGCCGCCATGATCCGGCACCGTCGAGAGACGCCGCCTCGTACATGTCGGCCGGGATGTTCTGCAGGCCGGAGTACAGCACGACGAGGTTGAACGGCACCCCGAGCCAGATGTTCGCGATGGTGACCGAGAGCAGCGCCGTCGCCGGAGACGTGAGCCAGTTGACCGGGTCGCCGCCGAAGGCAACGATGACCGAGTTGACGATGCCGTTGTCGCTGTTGAGCATCCACGCCCAGGTGGAGGCGGAGACGATCAGCGGCAGCAGCCACGGCACGAGGAACAGGGCGCGCAGCACCGTCGACAGGCGGAAGTTCTGCCGGAAGAACACGGCGAGCGCAAGACCCACCACGAACTGCACGACGATGGATCCGAACGTGAACAGCAGGGTGTTCCTGAGCGCGACGGGGAAGGCCGCGGAGCCGAACACCTCGGCGTAGTTCGCGAAGCCCACGAACTCGGCGTTCCCCTGCACGAACGCACGGATCGTATAGTCGTGGATCGACAGGTCGATGTTGCGCCACAGAGGGTAGGCGTAGAAGACGACGAGGTAGGCCAGCAGCGGGGCGGCGAAACCGACGGCGGCCCATCGGCTCGCGTCGAGCCGCCGTCGGGGACGCCATGCGCCCGGTCGCCGCCGCGCTCCGATGAGCGTCGCGGTGGTGGTCATGGATCGGTTCCCTCTCCTGCGCGGGGCGCGGATCAGCTCGTGGCGGATTCGGCGGCGTCCTGCGCCGTCTCGAGCGCGTCCTGCGGGCTCTCGGCGCCCGACAGCGCGCTCTGCACGGCCGTCCACAGAGCCTCGGAGATCAGCGGGTAGTCGGTGCCGAGCCCGTCGCTCGTGCGGCCCTTCGCGTTCTGCACGGCCGTCACCCACGGCTCGAGATCGGGGCTGTCGGCGAGCAGCTGCTCCTGACCCTCGGCGGTCGGCGGGATGTAGTACGCGAAGGTGTTCGCCGTCTCGACGAAGCCCTCGGGCGTGGTCATGCACTCGACGATCTGGCGCGTGACCTCATAGCGGGCGTCGTCCGATTGGACGGGCGCCACGATGAACTCACCGCCCGTCGGCGCGGGTGCCACGCCGCCGTCGCGGCCGGGCAGCTGCACGATGCCGGTGTCGAAATCGGCTTCTGCAGCGCTGTTGACCTGCCACGTGCCGTTCTCGGCGAAGGCGAAGTCTCCCGTGAGGAACTCCTCCCACACCGTGTTCTGCGAATTGCCGATGACGGAGTTGGGGGCATAGCCTTCGTCGAGCCATGTCTTCCACAGCTCGAGAGCTTCGACCGCCTCAGGGGAATCGAGCTGACCGAGGTCGGCGCCGGCGCCCCAGAACCACGGGAGGAATTGGAACGTGCCTTCCTCAGTGCCGATCCCCGCGAATGTGATGCCGCGGTGCCCGGCCTCGTCGACGTCCTTCAGCGCCGCCGTGAGCGTCTCCCAGTCGGTGATCGATGCGGGGTCGACGCCCGCGTCGTCGAGGACGTCGGCGTTGTAGTAGAGCGAGAGCGTGTTGGCGCCGATCGGGATGCCGTACGCGGCGCCATCCACGACGCCCGCGTCGAGGAGGTTCTCGTCGATCGCCGAGGTATCGAGACCGAGCTCGTCGACCGTGGTGAGCATGCCGGTCTCGGCGAGCGTCGACACGGCGGGGTTGTCGAGGAGGATGATGTCGGGCGAGGTCCCCTCCTGCGCCGCGAGCAGCGCCTGGTTCGTGAGCGCCGTGGTGTCGTATGCCGTGCGCTCGATCGTGACCCCGGCGTCCTCGCCGCACTGCTGGGCGCGCTGCTCCCAGTCGGACGAGCCGTCGTGCTGCGGGTACGGATCCCACCATGTGTACGTGCCCGACGCGGCGTCGCCGCCGTCGCCGGGTCCGGCGCCTCCGCCCGATGAGCATGCGGCGAGCGCGCCCACGGCGACGAGCGCAGTGGCCGTGGCGAGAGCTGTGCGGTTGCGATTCATTGCTGTTCCTCCTTGAACGGGAACCGGATGGGTCGAACCGGTTCGATGAATGACATGAAGAATGGCGGATGAGGGGACGCGGTCAGGTGCTCCGAGGCGCGGCGATGCTGCCGCGATCGATGAGTTCGGGCGGCACATAGCGCACGACGTGCGGATCGTCGTGCCCCGGCCGACCCTCGACCCGCCGAACGAGGGCGCGGACCGCCATGCTCCCGAGGCGGTCCGGTGCACTCTCGATCGCCGAGTAGGGCAGCGAGAAGGTCCGGGCGAACTCGTCGGAGTAGCGCCCGATCACGGACAGGTCGCGCGGTACGGACAGACCGCGTTCGTGAACGACCGTCGGCAGCGCCGCGGCCGCGGCTTCGTTGTTCACCAGCAGTCCGGTGACGCCGGGATGAGCATCGAGCAGCTGCGAGATCGTGCGGCCCACTTCGGGCTGGCGTGCCGGCACGAACGCCGCGTCGAGCCGGATCCCGCGCAGACGCGCCTGCTCGGCCGCAGCGTTCTGCAACCGCCACACATATGCACCGCCGCGCTCGACGACATGCTCGGGCTGTGAAACGAGGAGGAGCTCACGGTGCCCCAGGGCGTGGAGATGGTCGACCATCTGGCGACCGGCCTCTTCGAAATCGAGGTCGAAGACGTCGACGCCCGTGCAGTCGGCCGGGCGGCCGACCAGCGCGCCCGGCTGCGCCGCGGAACGCAGCACGGGCAGGCGCTCGTCGTTCTCCGCGACGTTCAGCAGCACGATGCCGTCGACCATCCGCGTCGACGTCAGCCGGCGCAGCGCATTGCGGCCATCCGACTCCGTGACGAGGAGGATGTCATAGCCCAGCTCGCGCGCGGTGTCCGATACGCCGAGCATGTACTGCATCATGGCCGGCGCGAACTCATCGTCATGGAACTGCGCGAGCAGACCGATCGTCCGCGTGCGCGAGGTCGCGAGCGCGCGGGCGCCCGCGTTCGGCGAGTAGCCGAGATCGCGCACCGCCTCCTCGACGCGGCGACGCACGTCTTCGGAGATCGATCGCTTGCCCGACAGCGCGTACGACGCCGTGCTGCGCGAGACTCCCGCCTCGCGGGCGACATCTCCGATCGTGACCACGGCGTCTCCTGTTCCAGCCTCTTCGATGCGAACCGGTTCGACACTACCGCCCACGTATGGAGCGGCACAAGCCCCGGTTTCTCGAGGGGGTCATCGCGTGATGATCGAACCGATTCGCTTCATGTTGCAGCGCGCCGGGCTGATTCTGCCGGTACGGCTCCCGCCCGTCGAGCGCGCCTGCCGCAGACGCGGCAGGCGACAGTGCGCCGGCGGATCCGGTGCGTGCTTCGCCGATCAGCGGGCGAGCCGCTCCCCCGCGTCGCGCAGCCAGCGCGCCGGATCCGCGAGCGCGGCCTCCGACGATCCCGCGAGCTCGGTGAGAGAGACCGCACCGGCGAACGAGCTGGTGTCGGCGTCGATCGCACCGGCGACGATCTGCACCGGCACGCCCGCTGCGCGAGCGAGCTGTGCGACGTGCGCGGGCGCCTTTCCGGCCTCCGACTGCCCGTCGTAGCGGCCCTCGCCCGTGACGACGATGTCGGCCGTGGCGATGTCCCCGGCGAGCTCCGTGAGGTCGGCGATCGCCGCGGATCCGGGCACGAGCTCCGCGCCCCACACGAGCAGACCGAACCCGGTGCCGCCCGCCGCACCGGCGCCGGGGCGCTCGGCGAGATCCTCCGCGTCGAGAACGGCCGCGAGGCGGCCGAGACCTGCATCGGCGCGCGCGATCTGCTCGTCGTCGAGCCCCTTCTGCGGCCCGAAGATCCTCGCGGCCCCCTCGGGACCGGTGAGCGGGTTCGTCACATCGCTGAGCACGGTGACGCCCCCGGCGGGAAGAGGCTTCAATGCGGTGAGGTCGACCGAGTGCACCTCGTCGAGCCCGACGGCTCCGGGGGCGATCGACGCTTCGAAATCGTTGAGGAACCGCGCACCGAGGGCAGTGAGCATGCCGATGCCGCCATCGGTCGACGAGCTCGATCCGATGCCGACGACGATGCGGCTCACGCCCGCGGCGAGCGCGGCCGCGATGGCCTGGCCGAAGCCGAGCGTCGAGGCATCGGTTCCGCGGCGCTCATCGCCGAGCAGTTCGATGCCCGACGTGTTCGCGAGTTCGACGACGCCCGTTCCGCCCGGGAGCTCGTCCGTCGGAGGCAGCTTCAGCCATGACGACGTCACGGGGAGCCCGGCGGGCCCTGTCACCCTCACCGTCATGCGCTGAGCACCGGGCACCGCCTTCTCGAACGCGTCGAGCGTGCCCTCGCCGCCGTCGGCCATGGGCCGCAGCGTGAATCGATCGGCGGGCGACGTGCGCACCCACCCCTCGGCGATGGCCACGGCCGCGTCGGCGGCTGAGATCGTGCCTTTGAAGCTGTCCGGAGCGACGACGATGCGGCGGGGCGAGGTCATGGTTCCATCCTGCCGCATGCCGCCGGCGCACGAGTACGGCAGATCTGCGCCCCGACGCGTGTTCTGCCGCGTTCAGCCCCGGATCTGCGCCAAGGTGCCGTAGTTGTGCGGAGCCGCCGGTTCGCACGCGGCGTCTCGGGCCCGAGGCGCGTCACCGGTCGAGCGGCACCTCGACGATCTGCGGGCCCGAGATCGGCGCCAGCAGGGCAGTGTCGAGCTCGGATCGCGTGGTCGCGCGCACGTATTCCCAGCCGTACCCGGCGGCGAGCGCCTCGATATCGGCCGTGTGAGGGGTCAGCTGCACGCGCGTCATCGCGGCGGGCGATGCCACCTGCGCCACTTCGATCCCGTCGAAGATCGTGCCGCCGCCGTCGTTGCCGACGATCACCTGGATGCGCGGCCGCGGCTCGCCGTCGGGCATCAGCAGGGCGCCCGCATCGTGCAGGAATGCCAGATCGCCGAGCAGCACCCGCGTCACGCCGGCATCGGTGCTCGAGAGAGCGATGCCGATCGCGGTCGCGATCGTGCCGTCGATGCCGGCGAGGCCCCGGTTCGCGTGCACCGGCACGCGCTTCCCGGGCAGCACGTCGTCGGCCACGCGCACGAGGCGGCTCGAGCCGAACATGAGCCGGTCGTGCGGCCAGGTCGCCCGCCACACGCCCTCGACGAGCCGGGCGCGGTCGAGCTCCGTGCGCACGGCGGCGAGCTCGGCGCGCACGGCGGCCAGGCGCGTGCGCGGATCGGTCGAGGCGAGCCCGTCGGTGTCGGGTGCGGGCGGCGTCAGGTCGACGATGTGCGCCTCGGAGTGCGCGGCCCACGCGCTCCGCCACACGCGATCGGTCTCACCGGGCGCGACCGAGACGGCCGCCGCCGCGATCGTCGATCCGCTGAGATCGAGCGGCTCGTTCGTCGATTCGAGCGCGACGATGTCGATATCGCGCCGCGACAGCAGCCGGGCCGTCTCGCGACGGAGCGTGGGGTGACCGACGACCACCACGCGTTCGATCCGCCCGCCGAGCGAGGGATCCTCGAGCGCGTCGCGGTACCCGTGCACGATGTCTCGGCCGTAGCGCGCACCGCTGACGACCTCCGCGATGAGCGGCCAGCCGCCCTGCTCGGCGAGGATCACCGCGTCGGCACCGGCATCGGCGCCCGCGACGACGACCGTGCGCGGCCCGCGTTCGAGCACGAGCGCCGCCGGCTCCGCGGGAATCAGTGCGCGCGCGTCGGCGACGATGCCCTGCGGATCCCGGGCCTCGCCCGCGGAGAACCAGTCAGGCATCGCGCCGGCGAGCGGTTCGCGGAAGGGCAGATTGAGGTGAGCGACCCCCTGCACCCGCTCCGCCGCGGCGGCGACGAACGCGCGCGCCGCGAGGCCGTCGAACTGACGCCCGGATCCCTCGGGCACGGGGGCGTCGACGGCGAGGCGCACCGCACCGCCGAACATGCCGGGCTGGGCGGTCGCCTGATTCGCGCCGACGCCGCGCAGCTCCGGCGGCCGATCGGCCGTCAGCAGGATCATCGGCACGCCCGCGTGATGCGCCTCGAGCACCGCCGGCAGCAGGTTGGCCACGGCGGTTCCCGATGTGCAGATCACGACCGCCGGCACGCGGGTCTCGCGGCCGATGCCGAGGGCGGTGAACCCGGCCGCTCGCTCATCGAGGCGCACGTGCAACGAGAGGCGTCCCTGCCGTTCCAGCTCGGCAGCGGCGAGCGCCAGAGCCTGTGAGCGCGAACCGGGGCTGACGACGAGATGCCGAACGCCGAGCGTCACCAGGTCGTCGAGAAGCACGCATGCCGCCTCCGACGCGGGCGATTCAGCCTCGCGCATCGCGCGGATCGTCGGGCTCGTCCTCTTCCGCGCCATCGCGATCGGGAGCGTCGTCGGCATTGAATGCGTCTTCGACGTCGAGCATCGCCAGCTCTTCCTCGAGGCGACGGATGCGCTCGTCCGACGCGCTGAAGCGCGGATCGTCGTCGGGAGGCGGCGCGGACGGCGCGGCCGCCTGCATCTGCGAGGGACGCGAACGCCCGATGGTCCACCAGAGGATGCCCCCGATGACCGGCACGAGCGTGATCAGAATCCAGACGCGCTTCGACGCGCCGCGGTGGCGCACCTCAGGCTGCATCGCGCAATCGACGATGCTCACGACCCAGAACGCGAAGGCGATGAAGGCCAGCGGAATCAGAATTCTTGCCACGTGATCAGTCTATTGCGCCCCGCGATGAGTCGCCTGAGTTCCGTTACTCGATCGATTCGATGCGGGTGAACGCGAGCGGCTCGTCGATGATCGGCACCTCGACCGTGTCTTCGAACTCGCCCTCGCCCGTGAGCCGTGAGGCCGCCGCCTCGAACTGGCGCGACAGCGCGTAGGCCGCCGCGTCTCCATCGCCCGCGACGATCGCGTCGATCAGCTCGCGGTATGTCGGAGAGACGGTGCGCCGCACCTGGTATCCGTTCTTCGCGCTGAAGCTGGCGATGCGCGTCTCGGCGAGCAGCGTCGAGATGCTGGCCGAGAGGCGCCGCGATCCGACGAGGTCGACGAGCTGGCGGTGGAACTCGAGGTCGGCATCGCCGATCGGCGCCGGGTCCTCTCCCGCACTCACCGCGATCAGGCGCGCGAGGCACGCCTCGAGCTCGGCCGTCTCGGTGGCGTTCGGACGCTGCGCCAGCCGGCGCGCGGCGTGGGCCTCGACCGCGAGACGCGATTCGTAGAGATCGGGCACCTCGTCGGGGCCGATGCGCCGCACGCGCAGCCCGCGCCCCGGGATCGAGACGAGCAGCCCCTCCTGCACGAGGCGCTGAGCGCCCTCGCGGAGAGGACCGCGGCTGACCCCGAGCTGGGTCGCGATCTCGACCTCGCCGAGCGGCGAGCCGACCGACAGATCGCCGGCGAGGATCGCCTTGCGCAGTTCGATGACGATGAGATCGACCGTCGACATGCGTGAGACCGGCACGACCGACCTCGCGGAATAGAACCGAGTGACGGGCTGCACCGCGTCACTCTTCCTCATGCCCAGTAGTTCTCTCACCTTCACATTGTCTCACTTGCACCACTCTGTCCTGTTGTAAACAAAAAGACAATCGGATTGCACGCCCCTCCACATTGTGACACCGTAGGAGGGTCCTGCAGCAACTGTTCCAAAGGGGAGTCACTATGAATCGACGCACGATCACAACCGCGTCCGTCGCGGGGATCGGTGTCGCCGCACTCGCGCTCGCGGGTTGCACGTCCACCGCACCCAGCGACGGCGACAGCGATGTCAGCACCCTCCAGAAGATTCAGGACGAGGGCTCGATCACCCTCGCCATCGCGAGCGAGCAGCCGTACTCGTGGGTCGACGAATCGGGCGAGCCCACCGGCGCGACGATCGCGATGCACAAGCAGATCTTCTCGGCGCTCGGCGTCGACAACATCGAAGTCGAAGAGGTGGCGTGGGACAACCTCATCCCCGGCCTCAACGCGGGCCGCTGGGATGCGGTCAGCGCCGGCATGTCGATCACGCCCGATCGTTGCGCCGAGGCCGCGTTCAGCGACCCGGAGATCATGTACACCACCACGCTCGCGGTGCCCAAGGGCAACCCCGACGGTCTCACCGACCTCGACTCGGTTCTCGCAACAGACGGCGACGTCAAGCTCGCCGTGCAGTCGGGCGCGATCGAGGACGGCTACGTCGAGTCGCTCGGCGGCTACGACAACATCATCCAGGTCGACACCATCTCGTCGGGCATCGAGAACATCCAGGCCGGCCGCGCCGACGCCCTCGCGCTGACCGCCGTGTCGCTCGACTGGATGACCAAGGACATGGACGACGTCGAGACGACCGGCCCGTTCGTGCAGGAGATCGATGGCGTCAAGCAGATCGGTGCCGGCGCCACGGTGTTCCGCCCCGCCGACTCCGAGCTTCTCGACGCGTACAACGAGGAGCTCGCGAACATCACGGGCGATGAGCAGTCCTACCTCGACCTGGTCGAGCCGTTCGGCTTCTCCGCAGAGAACCTGCCGCCGGCTGACCTCACCACCGAGCAGCTGTGCGCGGGCGACCTCGAAGACTTCCAGTAGGCGCAGCCTCTCGTGAGCAATTACCTCGACGCGTTCGGAAGGGCGCTGCCGCAGCTCCTCGATGGTCTTCTGATCACCGTGGTGCTGACACTCGGCGGCGCCCTTCTGGCGTTCGTCATCGCCATCGTGCTCGGCCTCGTCGCGCGATTCGACAACATCATTCTCCGGGGCGCGGCACGCATCATCATCGAGCTGTTCCGCGGAACCTCGCTCGTCGTGCAGCTGTTCTTCTTCTTCTTCGTGCTGCCGCTGCCGCCGTTCTACACGCAGCTCAATCCGATCTTCGTCGGTGTGCTGGCGCTCGGACTCAACTACGGCGCGTACGCCGCTGAGGTCGTGCGCGGCTCGATCAACTCGGTGCCCGCGGGCCAATGGGAGGCGACGACCGCGCTCAGCATGACGCGCACGCAGCGCATGTGGCGCATCATCTTCCCGCAGGCGTGGGCGCTGATGATCCCCTCGCTGAACAACCTGCTGATTCAGCTTCTGAAGGGCACCGCCGTCGTCTACACCATCACGATCGTTGACCTCACCGCTGTGTTCAACAAGCTGCGCGTGGAGACGAGCGTGTACTTCGCCTACGGGATCGCCCTCGTCATCTACTTCATCCTCGCCTACCTGCTGATGCTCTTCATGAACGGACTCGAGAAGCGCGCTGTGCATAAGCTCGGCCGACAGGCGGTGAGCGCATGATCGATACCTCGCTCTGGAACTGGGATCATGTGTGGGCATCACTGCCCGACATGCTCACGGCGTTCGTGAAGGTGACGCTCCTCGTCACCATCGTCGGCAGCGCGATCGCCATCGTGCTCGGGCTCTTCATCGCCCTCGTGCGCCGCAGTGCGCCGCAGCCGATCTCGGGCATCGTCACCTTCCTGATGAACTTCATCCGCATGACGCCTCTCGTCGTGCAGCTCTTGTTCATGTATTACGCCCTCACGAGCTGGTCGCCCCTCATGGTCGGCATCGTCGTGTTCGGCGTGCATTACGCCACCTTCATGGCGGAGGTCTACCGCGCCGGTATCGACTCGGTGCCCCGCGGCCAATGGGAGGCCACGACCGCGCTCAGCATGACGCCGGGCCGCACGTGGATCGCGGTGATCATTCCGCAGGCCGTGCGCGCCACCGTGCCCGCGCTGGGCAACTACGTGATCTCCATGTTCAAGGAGACGCCATTCCTCGTTGCGGTGTCGGTCATCGACATGGTCGGCGCAGCCCGTGCATACGGCGCCGATCACTTCCGCTTCACCGAGGTGTTCATCGTCGCAGGCGTGCTGTTCCTCATCGCCAGCTACCCCACCTCACTTCTCATCAACCGTCTGGAGAAGCGCCTTGCCTACTGACTCCTTCACTCACACCGGCGCGATCGAACTCGCTGAGGGCGAGGTCCCCGCGATCCGCTTCAACAACATCGTGAAGCGCTTCGGCGACCACACCGTGCTCGACGGTCTCGACTTCACGGTGCGCAAGGGCGACCGCGTCACCCTCATCGGCCCGTCGGGGTCGGGCAAGACCACCATCCTGCGCCTCGTGATGACGCTCGAGGAGTCGCAGGACGGCTACATCCTCATCGACGACAAACCGCTCACGCACATCGAGAAGGACGGTAAGCGCGTCGCCCTCAAGGACAAGCACCGCTCCGAGATGCGCAAGCGCATCGGCATGGTGTTCCAGCAATTCAACCTGTTCCCGAACATGACGGTGCTCGAGAACATCATGGAGGCGCCCGTGCATGTGCTCGGGATCTCCAAGGCCGACGCCAAGAAGCGCGCGCACGAGCTGCTCGAGCAGGTGGGTCTGCCCGACAAGGCCGACGCCCATCCGACCTCGCTGTCCGGCGGGCAGCAGCAGCGCGTGGCGATCGCACGATGCCTCGCGATGGATCCGGAGATCCTGCTGCTCGACGAGGTGACGAGTGCGCTCGACCCCGAGGTCGTGGGCGAGGTGCTCGGAATCCTGCGCAAGATCGCCGAGACCACCGATGTGACGATGCTGATCGTGACGCACGAGATGCAGTTCGCGCGCGATGTGTCGAACCGCGTGCTCATGTTCGACGGCGGCCGCATCGTCGAAGAGGGCGCTCCCTCGGAGATCTTCGACAACCCGCAGGAGCAGCGCACGCGCGACTTCCTGTCAGCCGTGTCGTAGCGGCGGAGAACTACCATGGGGAGCGTGAGATCCCGTTCCGTCGTGCTGTACACGCTCCTGCGCCTGGCGTTCTTCCTGGTGCCCCTCGGCATCATGATGCTGTTCCCGGCGTTCTGGGGCATGTGGTGGCTGGCAGTGCTCTTCGCCGCGCTCATCGGCCTGAGCCTGTCGATCATCTTCCTGCAGAAGCCGCGGGGCGCCGTCTCGGAGGGCATCTACGAGAGCCAGAAGCGGCGCACCAAGAAGTCGGCCCGCGAGATCGATGAAGACATCGAGGATCAGGCGAACCAGGCCGCTCAGGACGACTGAGCTCCTGCCGGTCGCCGGGCTCCGTATCGCAAGGCGGACGACGGAGCCGTGCTCTGCACGGTGACCGAGGACAACACCGCGAGACGGGGTCCGGCGGCCGGCAGGTCAGCCGATGAGGGCCCAGGCGAAGAAGATGCCGTAGATCGGCGAGCTGATCGAGGTGAGGGCGAGCGCCGTCACGAGCTCTCGCGACGTCTTGTGCGCCCAGATGATGGCGAGCGCGGGTCCGCCGGCGATCAGGCCGAAGAAGCTGAGCCACGCCACGGGGTAGAACAGCGCGACGTAGGCGGCGACCGCGTAGGCCAGCAGCACGAGCACGGTGTAGAGGATCTTCGTGCCGAGGCGGCCGATGAGCACCGTGAGCGTGCGCTTGCCGGCGGCCCGGTCCTGGTCGATGTCGCGCAGGTTGTTCGCGAGCAGCACCGCGCAGGCGAAGAATCCGGCCGCGACGGCGCCGAACCAGGCTTCCTGCGGCAGGTACTGCGCCTGCACCCACGTGGTGCCGAGCGTCGCGACGAGGCCGAAGAAGACGAACACGAACAGTTCGCCGAGGGCGTTGTACCCGTAGGGGCGCTTGCCGCCGGTGTAGAACCAGGCGGCGACGATGCAGACCGCTCCGACGGCGATCATCCACCATTGCCCCGTGCGGATCACGATCGCGAGCCCCGCCAGCGCGGCGAGGCCGAAGAACGTCAGCGCGACGGTGAGCACCGTCTTCGCGGGGATCCGTCCGGACGCCGTCAGGCGCGCAGGGCCGACGCGGAAGTCGTCGGTGCCCTTGATGCCGTCGGAGTAGTCGTTGGAGAAGTTCACGCCGATCTGCAGCAGCACCGCAACGGCCAGGCAGAACAGGGCGATGACCCAGTGGAACTGCCGGTCGGCGTCGGCGAGCACCGCCGCTCCCGTGCCGATGATGACCGGGGTGACCGCGAGCGGCAGCGTGCGCAGCCGCGCCGCTCCGATCCAGTCTCCGAGCGTCACGGGTGCCGGTGCGGGTCGTGCCGCCGTGCCCCTCTTCGCCGGGTTGCCGCTGACATGCCTCTGATTCTTCGCCACGAGCATCCATCGTACGCGGGAAGCCGCGCGGGCCGTCAGCCGCGCAGGGCGCGCAGGTAGCGGCGCGTGTAGATCTCCTGCAGCAGGCGGGCGATCGGATAGCCCAGCCAGATGAGCGGCCCCGCGGGGCGCGAGAACGCGACGATCCGCGTCCAGACGGATCCGTCGGGCCGGCGCTCCACGAGGAACGCCTCCTCGCCGCTCTCGGGGTGTCCGCGGAGCGTTCCGTAGGCGAAGCCGGCCGCGTCCGGCTCGTCGACGACGTACACGACGCGGCACGGGATCGCACGCGGCCAGAGCGGGATGCGCAAGCGCGCCTCGTCGCCCTCGCGCACCGCGCGGTCGGCGGCGAACACGCGCATCCCGGACCCGCGCTGCAGGCCCCAGCGCATCGTGCGATCGACGGCGGATCGGAAGCGCTCGTCGCCGTGCCCGATCAGCGCGGAGCGGTCGATCGCGCGGAACCCTTCCGGTGCGACGCCCCGCGTGGCACCCACGGCGGAGTAGGTGAGCTCAGCCATCGGCGAGAACGCGCTCACGCGCCGCGCGGCGGTCGGGTTTTCCACTGGACAGCCGCGGCATCTCGGTGACGCGGACGATGCGGTCGGGGCGCGCGGGCTTGCCGATCTCGCGCTCGACAGCGTCGCGGATCGCGGCGAGCGCGTCACCGGATCCCGTCGTGACGACCACGGGCGTCTCGCCCCACCTCTCGTGCGGGGCGCCGACGACGACGGCGTCGGGAAGGATCTCGCGCGCGATGTGCTCGACGCGGTCGAGCGACACGTTCACTCCTCCCGACACGATGACGTTGTCGATGCGGCCCGTCACCGACACGGTGCCGTCGGCGACGACCCCCGCGTCGCCGGTGCGGTACCAGCGCGATCCGTCGGGCTCGGTCACGAAGGCCGCTGCCGTGCGCTCGGGGTCGCCGAGGTAGCCGTCGGCGAGGTTCGGCCCCGCGATCCGCAGCTCGCCGTCGACGCTCGCCGCCCGCACGCCGTCGAGCGGCACGCCGTCGTAGACGCACCCTCCGCTCGTCTCGGTGGAGCCATACGTGCGCACGACGCGCGCGCCGAGCGCCACCGCGCGGTCGCGCAGCGCATCGGGCAGACGCTGGCCGCCGACGAGGATCGTCGCGAACGACGCCAGCGCGGCCGCAGCGCGCGGATCCCGCTCCCCCGCCTCGACGAGCGTCTGCAGCTGCGCCGGCACGAGCGATGTGTACGTGGGAACCCGCGCGCCATCGGCGAACGAGCGCATTCCGCTCGCGGCATGTGCGAAGGACTCCGCTGTGAACCGCCCGGCGAGGATCGCGGGGTCGCGGCCGGCCACGAGAGCCCGCACCATCACCTGGACCCCCGCGATGTAGCCGCCCGCGAGCGGCAGCAGCCAGTGCCCGTCGCCGATGCGCGCCGCCGTCGCCATCGCCGAGGAGATGAGCGCCGAGCGCGACAGCACCACCGATTTCGGAACGCCCGAGGAGCCCGACGTCGTCAGCACGACGGCCGTTCCGGGCGGCACCTCCGGCGGCACGTCGTCTGCGCCGCCGAGGGCGATCGCCGGTCCGGCCCCCAGCACGGCGCCGCGCACCGCGCGCAGCACCTCCCGCGGATCCGCGCTCTCGATGCGCTCGAGCTCCACCTCGCACCGCCTTTCGTCTCTCTCCAGTATCCGCCGCCGCGCGCCCCTCGCG
>DHCFJ07801__coassemble_2003_pt1 | contig 16427 bp, 14 predicted proteins | sample DHCFJ07801__metabat2_high_PE_027 | metagenome-assembled genome bin DHCFJ07801
GAGGCCGACGAGAACGACGGCGAGCAGGGGATCGGCGGCGGCCTCGCCGCACACGCCCACCGGCTTGTCGTTGACGCGTCCGCCATCGGCGACCGCCTTGATCAGTCGCAGCGCGGCGGGGTGCCACGGGCTCTGCAGGTGCGCGACGGATCCGAGCAGCCGGTCGGCGGCCATCGTGTACTGCACGAGGTCGTTGGTGCCGATCGACGCGAAGTCAGCGGTCTTGAGGATCTGGTCGGCCAGCAGCGCGGCCGAGGGCACCTCGACCATGACGCCGGTCGTCTTCAGCCCGAGCTCGCGGCAGAGGGCCGTGAAGTACTCGGTCTCGTCGATCGTCGCGATCATGGGCGCCATGACCCACAGATCGGCGTCGGTCTCGGCATCGGCCTGCGCCAGCGCGGTCAGCTGGTCGCGCAGGATGTCCTCGTGGAAGGAGAGCGCGCGGATCCCGCGGCGGCCGAGCGCCGGGTTCTCCTCGCCCTCGTCGGTGAGGAACGGCAGCGGCTTGTCGGCGCCCGCATCGAGCACGCGCACGACCACCTTCTGCCCGGGGAAGGCCCGCAGCAGATCGGCATAGCTCTTCTTCTGGCTCTCCACTGACGGTGCCTCGTCGTTCGAGAGGAACAGGAACTCGGTGCGGAACAGGCCCACACCCTCGGCTCCGAGCTCGACCGCTTCCGCGGCGCCCTCCGGGTTTCCGAGGTTCGCGAGCAGCGGGACGAGCGTGCCGTCGGAGAGGGCGCCCGGCGTGATCGGGGCCGCCTGGGCGGCGGCCCGGTCGTCGGCGCGCTTCGTCGCCTCGGCGAGCTGCTGCTCGGTCGGGTCGGTGATGACGACGTCGCCCTCGGCATCGACGATGACCACCTGGTCGTCGACGAGCCCGGTGGATCCCGTGCCCACGACCGCGACGATGCCCTTCTCGCGGGCGAGGATCGCCGTGTGCGACGTGGGCCCGCCCTCGGTCGTGACGACGGCTAGCACCTGATCGAGGTCGAGCAGCGCCGTGTCGGCGGGCGCGAGGTCCTCGGCCACGAGCACGAATGGATGGCCGGGCTCGGGCACGCCCGGCGCCGCGACGCCCCGCAGCTGCGCGATGACGCGCTGCGCGACGTCCGCGAGGTCCGCGGCGCGCTCGCCGAGGTAGCCGCCGAGTTCCTTGAGCTGCTCGGCGAACTCATCGAAGGCGGTGTAGACGGCGTACTCGCCCGTCGCGCCGGCATCGATCTTCTCGTGGACCGTCTCTTCGAGCGTCGGGTCCTCGGCCATCATGGCCTGCGCCTCGAGCACGTCCTGGGCGGATCCGCCCGCGCGCTCGCCGCGCGCGTTCAGCTCGGCGGCGGTGGCCGAGATCGCCTCGGCGACGGCCTGCTTCTCCTCGTCGGGCGTGCGCGTCGACGGCGCGTCGCTCGGCGGCTCGAGGCCGGCGGCCATCGTGGCGACGGGACCGTGGGCGATGCCCAGTCCGATTCCGGTTCCCTTGATCTCGGCCACGCCGATCACGCGTCCTGGTCGGTCTCGAGCATGCCGGCGAGCTGGTCGAGCACGCCCTCCGCGCCGTCGCCCTCGACCGAGAGCGTCACGACGTCGCCCGTGTTCGCACCCAGCGAGATGACACCGAGGATGCTCGCGGCGTTGACGGCCTTGCCGTCGACCTTCGCGATGGTCACGTCGAGTCCGGACTCCTTCGCTGCGGCGCTGAACAGCTTCGCCGGGCGCGCGTGCAGGCCGTGCGAGCTGGCGATGGTGACGGTGCGAGTAGCCATGGTGTGTTCCTTTCGAGGGGTGGATCCTCAGCGGATCCGGGGAATGAGCTCGCGCACGATCCCGAGGGCGATCGTGCCCTCGCGGTCGTGCGCGATATCGGCCGGGAGAACGGCAGCGGGAACGCCCCGTGCCCGCGCGTGCGCGTGCACGGAATCGAGAGCGTCGCCCACGTGGGATCCGACGAGCACCGCGTCAGCGGAGCCCATCATCTCGGCGGACGCCGCCAGCGACGAGGCGCAAGCATCGAGCTCGAGGCCGACCGCCTTCGCGGCACGGCGAAGGCGCGTCGCGACGAATGTGCTCGAAGCGCCGGCGCCACAGATCACGATGATCCTCATCGATTCACGTCTCCTTCTCCCCATCATCCTGTTCCTGTCGGGGCCGGAAGGCAATGGAGACGTGTTTCCGCCCTCTGCGGAAACCGGCCCCACAAGGGTGATTGACTGGACGGGTGACCCGAAGACGACATGCGCGCATGCTCGGCATTCTGATGCGCCGATCCGACTGGGTCACCGCCGCGTACCTCGCCGATCACCTCGGCGTGACCCCGCGCAGCGTGCGCAGCTACGTCACGGCGATCAACCGCTCGGCGCCCAGCGGCGACGCGATCGAGTCGGGGCCGCTCGGATATCGCGCGACACCGAGCGCCGCTGACGTCGAGCTGGGCGACGCCGACTCCGCCCGCGACGCGCCGCGCGAGCGGGTGCGGGCGCTCGCGCGGCAGCTGCTCTCGTCCGACCACGGCGTCGACGTGTTCGAGGCCGCGCTCGAGCTGCACGTCTCGCCCGGCACGATCGAGGCCGACCTCCGCCGGATCCGGTCGGCGCTCATCGCCGCCGACCTCGAGGTGCGCCGGGAGGCCGCCGTCGTCTCGATCGAGGGGAGCGAGCTCGCGAAGCGGCGCTTCGTGAGCCGCCTCGCGCACGACCACACGGAGGACGGCGGCGAGCAGCTCGCCGCGCAGCGCCTCGCTGAGTGGACCGGGCTCGAGGCAGCCGCATTCGCCGGGGCGGGGCGCGAGCTGATCGATGCGCTGTCGGCGCGCGGCTATGCCGTTAACGAGCTCGCGGTCGCCGACGTCGTGCTGCACGTGGCCATCGCGGCCGACCGCACGGCGCAGGGGCATCCGCTGCCCGCGCCCGAGTCGTCGTCGACCGAGCGCGCCCCCCTCGCCGCCGCGATCGGAGGAATCGCCCGGGAGCGGTTCGGCATCGCGCTCGGCGCCGGAGACCTCGCCCACCTCGCCTCGCTCGTGATGCTCTCGCTCGTCGATCCCTCCTCGGCCGACGCCGAGCGGGGAAGGCGCCCGGATCCGACGGTCGAGCGCGCCGTCGCGTCCGCGGTCGCGCGTGTGGCGGCGACGTACGGCGCCGATCTCGTGCAGGACCCGCTCGTCGCGCGGCTGGCCCTGCACGTGGAGAACCTCGTGCGCCGCGTCGAGGAGCAGCTGCTCTCGCGCAATCCGATGACGCGCTCCATCAAGGCGGCCTCGCCGCTCGTGTTCGAGATGGCCGTGCAGGTCGCGAGCGACCTGTCGCGAGACCTCGGCACCTCGATCCCCGACGACGAGATCACCGATATCGCGATGCATCTCGGCTCTGCGCTCGAGCTCGACCGCGAGGCGCGCGCCGTCGTGACGGCCGCGCTCGTGTGCCCCGGAATCGACGAGATGCGGCGCCAGCTCGAGCGCAGCATCCGTGCCGCGCTGGCAGGCGATATCGAGATCGTCGAGCGGTCGACGCGGTACGACCCCGACTGGTCGGCGTTCGGCGCCGACCTCGTGCTCACGACCATCGAGCCGCCGGCGAACGGTGCGTCCGAACGCATCGTGCAGATTCCTCCGTTCCTCCTGGAGCGCGACGCGGCCCGCATCGCCGAGGCCGCCCAGCGCGTGCGTCGGCAGCACCGGCTGACGCAGCTGCGCGAAGAGATCGAGAGGTGGTTCGTCCCAGGGGCGTTCGTGCGCAATCCCGCCGAGGCCTCCGCCGAGCAGATCATCCGCACGCTCGGCGGATCGCTCATCGACGCGGGCATCGTCGATGAGCACTACATCGCGAGCGCGCTCGAGCGAGAGGCGCTGAGCTCGACGGCGTTCACCGAATCGCTCGCCGTGCCGCACGCCATGACGACGTCGGCCGAGCGCACCGCGATCGCCGTCGCCGTCGCCGAGCACGGCATCGAGTGGGGCGACGACCGCGTCAGCGTCGTGGCGCTCGTGGCGTTCAGCGAATCGGATCGCCCCGCGTTCCAGACGGTGTTCGAACAGTTCGTCGATGTCTTCGCGGATCCGTCGAACGCGCGCCGCATCACCCGTCGCGCGGCGGACCTGCCGACCTTCGTCACCGAGCTCGCCGCCCTCATCGAGGGGGACGAGCGGGTCAGGTGAGCAGGACGCGGACGGAGCTCTCGAGCGCGGCGAGGGCCGCCTGCGCGCCCTCGGCCGATCCGCCGCGCACGTCGAGGTAGGCCTTGAGCTTCGGCTCCGTGCCGCTCGGGCGGAAGATCACCCGGCCGCCGTCGGCGAGCAGGAACCGCAGGATGTCGCCCGACGGGCCGCCATCCGCGGGCTCCAGCAGGTCGTCGGCACGGGCGACTGCGACCTCGCCGAACGCTGCCGGCGGGTTCGCCCGCAGGCGCGCCATGGTGGAGCCGATGATCGACAGATCCTCGACCCGGATCGACACCTGACCGCTCGCGAAGTACCCGATCTCGTCCGCCAGATCATCGAGCAGATCGACGAGCGTGCGCCCCTCGGCCCGTGCCTCGGCCGCGAGGCCGAGCACCGCGACGGCGGCCGAGATGCCGTCCTTGTCGCGCACCGTCTGCGGGTTCACGAGATAGCCGAGCGCCTCTTCGTAGCCGAAGACCATATCGGGCGCGCGCGAGATCCACTTGAATCCCGTGAGCGTCTCGTGCCAGTCGAGGCCGTGCAGGCGGGCGATCTCGCCGAGCCCGGGCGACGAGACGAGCGAACAGGCGAGCGACCCGGATCCGCCCGCGGCGCGCGCGGCACGGTCGCCGAGCAGCAGACCGACCTCGTTGCCCGTGAGACGGCGCCATCCGCCCGGCGCGGGAACCGCCACCGCCACCCGGTCGGCGTCGGGATCGTTGGCGATGACGAACTCGGCGCCCACGGCCTCCGCGGCGGCGAACGACAGGTCCATCGCGCCCGGCTCTTCGGGATTCGGGAACGCCACCGTGGGGAAGGCGGCATCGGGTGAGATCTGCTCGGACACGACTGTCGGCTCGGGATAGCCGGCACGGTCGACGACGGCCCGCAGCGTCTCCCACCCCACGCCGTGCATCGCCGTGTAGACCCAGCGCATGCCCGCCGCATCCTCGGGCGCGGGCGACACCTCGGCGGTCGCCGCGACGTACGCCTCGACGACCTCGTCGTCGGCGATCCGGTAGCGGTCGGACCGTTCGAGGGCGCTGATGGACCCCGCCGCGACCTCGTCGATGCACGCGGCGATCTCGGCGTCGGCGGGCGACACGATCTGCGCGCCGCCGTCGGCGCCGCCGAGATACACCTTGTAGCCGTTGTCGTTCGGCGGATTGTGGCTGGCCGTGACCATGACGCCCGCGTCGGCGCCGAAGTAGCGCACCGCGAACGCCAGCACCGGCGTGGGCAGCATGCGCGGCAGCAGGATCGCGTCGATCCCCGCGCCCTGGAACAGCTCGGCGGAGTCGCGTGCGAACACGGCGGAGTTCTTGCGCCCGTCGTAGCCGATGACGACGACCGGGCGGTCCGACCGCGCGAGCAGGTACTGAGCGAAGCCGGCAGCCGCCTGGGCGACGAGCACACGGTTCATGCGCATGGGGCCGGCGCCGAGCGCACCGCGCAGCCCGGCGGTGCCGAACTGCAGGCGGCCCGCGAACCGCGCGTCGAGGTCCGCCTGCGCGGCCGGATCCCCGGCGCCGGCGGCCTCGGCGAGCGCGGTGAGCTCGGCGCGCGTCTCGGGATCCGGATCCTGCTCCCGCCACGCCTGCCACGGCGCCATCAGAGACGTCCGATCACATCGGCCAGCAGCGCGGAGATGCGCGGACCGGCCTCGCGGCCCGCCTCGATGACCTCCTCGTGGCTGAGCGGCGTGGGGGAGATCCCCGCCGCGAGGTTCGTGATGAGCGAGAAGCCGAGAACCTCCATGCCGGCCTGTCGGGCGGCGATCGCTTCGAGGGCGGTCGACATGCCGACGATGTCGCCGCCGAGCGCACCGACCATGCGCACCTCGGCGGGCGTCTCGTACTGCGGCCCGCGCAGCTGCGTGTAGACGCCCTCGTCGAGCGACGGATCCGCCTCGCGCGCGATCTCCCGCAGCCGAGCCGAGTACAGGTCGGTCATATCGATGAACGCGGCGCCCTCGAGCGGCGTGTCGGAGGTGAGGTTCAGCTGGTCGCTGATGAGCACGGGCTGTCCCGGGGCCCATGAGGGCTTCAGCCCGCCCGCGCCGTTGGTCAGCACCATCGTGGTGGCCCCGGTCGCGGCGGCCGCGCGCACGCTGTGCACGACCCGCCGCACACCATGGCCCTCGTAGTAGTGGGTGCGCGCGCCGATGACGAGCACGTGGCGCCCGTCGGGCGTGGTCACGCTGCGCAGCGTTCCGACGTGGCCGTCGAGGGCGGGCGCGGAGAACCCCGTCACCTCGGTGGCGGGAATCGTGGCGACGGTCTCGCCGATGAGATCGGCGGCCTGTCCCCATCCGCTGCCGAGGGTGACGGCGATGTCGTGGTGTTCGACGCCCGTCAGCCGGGCGATGTCGGCGGCGGCGGTGCGGGCGACCTCGAACGGATCGGCGGGGAGGTCGAGAGGATGCGACGGATCAGTCATGCAGACACGATATCCGCCGGAGTGGAAGAATGGATCGCATGAGTTTCGACTTCGAACGCAAACAGCGCATCGCGATCATCGGCGGCGGCCCCGGCGGCTACGAGGCGGCGCTCGCGGGCGCTCAGCTCGGAGCTGAGGTGACGATCGTTGAGAGCACGGGCGTGGGCGGATCCGCGGTGCTCACCGATGTCGTGCCGTCCAAGACGCTCATCGCCACCGCCGACGCGGCTCGCGCGATCGAAGACGCCGGCGATCTGGGCGTGCAGTTCTTCGCGCGCGGCGAGAAGGGCAAGCCCCTCAAACCCGAGGTGGCGATCAACCTGCTCGCCATCAACAAGCGCATCCTGGCGCTCGCCGGCCAGCAGTCGGAGGACATGCGGGCGCGCCTGATCGAGGAGGGCGTCACGATCATCTCGGGTCATGGGCGGCTCGAGGGCGACGACGCGGTCGTCGTGTCGACCGGCCCCGACGGCACCGATTTCGACCGCATCGAGGCCGACACGATCATCGTGTCGGTGGGCGCATCGCCGCGCGAGCTGCCCACGGCGAAGCCCGACGGCGACCGCATCCTGACATGGAAGCAGATGTACAACATGTCGGCGGTGCCCGAGCACCTCATCGTCGTCGGCTCAGGCGTCACGGGCGCCGAGTTCGCCTCGGCGTATATGAACCTCGGCGCCAAGGTCACGCTGGTCTCCAGCCGCGAGCAGGTGCTGCCCGGCGAAGACGCCGATGCGGCGCGGGTGCTCGAGAACGTGTTCACCCGCGGCGGCATGACGCTGCTCGCGAAGTCGCGCGCGCAATCGGTCGAGAACACGGGCGACGGCGTCGTCGTGGCGCTGGCCGACGGCTCGTCCGTCGAGGGATCCCACTGCCTGATGGCGGTCGGCGGGGTGCCGAACACCGAGGGCCTCGGCCTCGAGGACGCGGGCGTGCAGCTCGAGGAGTCGGGCCACATCCGGGTGAACAAGGTCGGCCGCACATCGATCCCGAACATCTACGCGGTCGGCGACTGCACGAACCTCGTGCCGCTCGCGTCGGTGTCGTCGATGCTGGGGCGCACGGCCGTGTTCCACGCGATGGGCGATTCGGTGATCCCGTTCTCGAAGCACAAGATCGCCTCGAACATCTTCACCTCGCCCGAGATCGCGACGGTCGGGTTCACGAACGACGCGAAGAACGCGATCGAGATCAAGCTCGACCTCGAGGAGAACCCGCGCGCCAAGATGATGGGCATCAAGGACGGGTTCGTGAAGCTGTTCGCCCGCAACCTGTCGGGCACCGTCGTCGGCGGCGTCGTCATCGCGCCGAAGGCGAGCGAGCTGATCTTCCCGATCGCCATGGCGGTCGAGCGCCGCCTCACGGTCGACCAGGTCGCGCGCGTGTTCACGGCGTACCCGTCGCTCGCCGGATCCATCACGGATGCGGCTCGCGCCATGCACGGAATCTCCACGCGCGGCGAGGAGTAGGCCGCACACGTAGAACGGGCCGCCCCCGAGGGGACGGCCCGTTCTTCGTGGAATCAGACGATCTGCAGCAGCTGGTGGCCGGAGCTGACCGTCTTGCCGACCGGTGCGTCGATCTTCTCGACGCGTCCGTCCTTGTGGGCGGTGAGCGGCTGTTCCATCTTCATCGCCTCGAGCACGACCACGAGGTCGCCCTTGACGACTTCCTGGCCCTCCTCGACGGCGAGCTTGACCACGGTCGCCTGCATGGGCGACTTCAGGGCATCGCCGGATGCGCCGCTCGAGACGCCCGATGCCTGGTGGCTGCGGCGCGAGGGCGGCGCGTTGACGGGGCGCCCCGAGCCGCTCGGCTGTGTGATGCGATCCGGCAGCGTCACCTCGACGCGCTTTCCGGAGACCTCGACGACGACGCTGTGGCGCCCCTCGGCTGCCGCCGCGTCCTGCACCTCGCCGTCCCACGCGGGGAGCTGGTTGTCGAACTCGGTCTCGATCCAGCGGGTGAAGATCGCGAACGGGCCCGACTCGGGGGCGAACGCGGGGTCGCTGACCACGGCGCGGTGGAAGGGGATCACGGTGGGCAGGCCGGCGATCTCGAACTCGTCGAGCGCACGGCGCGAGCGCTCGAGCGCCTCCTCGCGCGTGGATCCGGTGACGATCAGCTTCGCGAGCATCGAGTCGAACGCGCCGCTGATCTCATCGCCCGCGGTCACGCCGGAATCGACGCGCACGCCGGGGCCGCCCGGCTGCTTGAACGCCTGCACGGGGCCCGGCTGCGGCATGAAGCCGCGCCCCGGGTCCTCGCCGTTGATGCGGAACTCGAACGAGTGGCCCTCGGGGGCGGGGTCGTCGTAGTCGAGCGTGCCGCCCGCGGCGATGCGGAACTGCTCGCGCACGAGGTCGATGCCCGTGATCTCCTCGCTCACCGGGTGCTCGACCTGCAGGCGCGTGTTCACCTCGAGGAAGGAGATGGTGCCGTCGGCACCGACGAGGAACTCGCAGGTGCCGGCTCCGACGTAGCCGACCTCCTTGAGGATGGCCTTCGACGCGTTGTACAGCGTTGTGTTCTGCTCGTCGGTCAGGAACGGCGCGGGGGCCTCCTCGACGAGCTTCTGGTGGCGGCGCTGCAGCGAGCAGTCGCGCGTCGAGATGACGACGACGTTGCCCTCGGCATCGGCCAGGCACTGGGTCTCGACGTGGCGGGGCTTGTCGAGGTACTTCTCGACGAAGCACTCGCCGCGTCCGAACGCCGCGACGGCCTCGCGCGTGGCCGACTCGAACAGCTCCGCAACCTCGTCGAGCTCGCGGGCGACCTTGAGACCGCGTCCGCCGCCGCCGTACGCGGCCTTGATGGCGATCGGCAGGCCGAACTCCTCGGCGAAGGCCACGACCTCGTCGGCCGAATCGACCGGGCCGGGGGTGCCGGGGGCCAGGGGCGCCCCGACCTTCTCGGCCACGTGGCGCGCGGTCACCTTGTCGCCGAGCGACTCGATGGCCTCGGGACCCGGGCCGATCCAGATGAGGCCGGACCGCTCGACGGCGCGCGCGAACTCGGCGTTCTCCGCGAGGAATCCGTACCCCGGGTGCACGGCATCGGCCCCGGAGCGCCGGGCGACGGAGAGGATCTTGTCGATCACGAGATATGTGTCGGCGCTGGTCGAACCATCGAGCGAGTACGCCTCGTCGGCGAGCTTCGCGTGCAGCGCGTCTCGGTCCTGGTCTGCGTAGACGGCGACGGAGCCGATTCCAGAGTCGCGAGCGGCGCGGATGATGCGCACGGCGATCTCTCCACGGTTTGCGATGAGCACCTTACGGATTACGGGCATGGATTCGAGCCTATTCGGCACGAGGCCGTGCCATTTGATTGACCTGCACAACATGCACGGCGTTTCGTGTGCGGATCACTACGACGAGAGGTCCCACAGGCCGACCCAGTCGACGCCGAGTTCGCGCACGAGGCGCCGGATCGTCGAGAGCGACATGCCGACGACGGTCGACGGATCCCCCTCGACGCGCTCGATGAACGCGCCGCCCAGGCTGTCGACCGTGAACGCGCCGGCCACCGCGAGGGGCTCGCCCGTCGCGACGTAGGCGTCGATCTCGTCGTCGGTGATGTCGGACACGAACGTCACGCGCGCCTCGGCCGTGGCATCCGCGCGCGAGAGGGCGCCGTCGTCGACGCGGATCACGCTGTGCCCCGAGTGCAGGATCCCGGTCCTGCCGCGCATCTCGCGCCAGCGCTCAGCGGCGCGCTCGGGCGTATGGGGCTTGCCGTACACGCGTCCGTCGAGCTCGAACATCGAGTCTCCGCCGATCACGATGCCGTCGAAATCATCGGCGAGCGAGACCGCGACGGCCTTCGCCTTCTCCTTCGCGAGGAACTGCACGTGCTCGGCGGGCGTGAGCGCGCGACCGAGCTGCGCCTCGCGCGCGGCGACCGCGGCATCCTCGTCGACGCCGGGCGACGCGAGCCGCGGTTCGATCCCGACCTGTCGCATCAGCATCAGACGGGCGGGGGACGTGGAAGCGAGACACACCTGCATGCTCTGAGTCTTCCGCACCTTCGGCGGGAGCGGCGGCAGATCCGCGGCGAGGCGGTGGGAGAATGGGCGGATGCAGACAGGCGACATCGCAGAGCTCGAGATTTCCGGCGTCGCCCACGGCGGGGTGTTCATCGCTCGGCACGGGGAGGCGGGCTTCGTCGTGTTCGTGCCCGACGTGCTCCCCGGAGAACGGGTTCTCGCGCGCATCACGCAGGTGAAGAAGTCGTTCGCCCGGGCGGAGGTGCTCGAGGTGCTCGACGCCTCGCCGCATCGCGTACCGCACATCTGGCGCCAGGCCTCGATCGACCGGCCCCCGGAGCTGCGTCCGGGCGGAGCGGACTTCGGCCACATCGAGCTCGGCCACCAGCGCGAGCTGAAGACGCGCGTGCTCACCGAGGCGTTCGACCGGTTCGCCGGCGGATCCGTGCGCACCGCGGTCGAGGCCGTGCCCGGCGACGAGCGGGGCGTGCGGTGGCGCACGCGCGTCGGTCTGCACGTCGACGGATCCGGCCGCGTCGGCCCGTTCGCGGCGCGCAGCCACGACGTGATCGACGTCGCCGACCATCCGCTCGCGACCGTCGGGATCGAGCGCGTCGCGCTCGGGCTCGGGCGCGAGAAGCCGGGCCGGATCGACCTCGTGCAGCCGGCCGATGGCGAGGTGCGCGTGCTGCGCCGCCCCGACGATCGCCGTCGGGGGAGGGGACCGAGGGCGGCCCCCGAGGTCGTGATCGAACGGGTCGCCGAGCGCGAGTTCCGGGTCGACGCCGACGGATTCTGGCAGGTGCACCACGGGGCGGCGGCCGCGCTCGACCGGGCGGTGCGCGAGGCGCTCGCCGGCATCGAACCCGACGACGACGCGCACCACCTCGACCTGTACGGCGGCGTGGGCCTGTTCGCCGCAGCGCTGGCGGAGCGCGGGGGACGCGTGACCACGGTCGAGTCCTCCCCGCGCGCGACGCAGCACGCCCGCGACAACCTCGCCGATCTCGGCGTGGAAGCCGTGACGGCCCGCGTGGAGCGCTTCGTCGAGCAGCTGCCGGCGGATCCGGCCCTCGCGGGCGGCGTGACCCTGCTGGATCCGCCGCGCGCCGGAGCGGGGGAGCAGGTCGTCACCCGCATCGCCGATCTCGGGCCGCGCGCGGTCGTCTACGTCGCGTGCGATCCGGTCGCGCTCGCGCGCGACGTGGGCATCTTCCGCCGCCTCGGATACGGCCTCGACGCGGTGCGCGGCATCGACCTGTTCCCCGGTTCGCATCACGTCGAGGCGGTCGCCGTTCTGCGGAGATGAACACGCGACGCGCCGATCCGTTGTGCACGTCCGCCAAGGGCGAGACGCATGCCGCGGATAGGGTGGAACGCGTGACCGAACCGGACATGACGACCACCGCAGGCAAGATCCAGGATCTGCGCAACCGCTACGATGAGGCCGTTGTCGAGCCCGAGAAGGCGGCTGCCGCCAAGCAGCACGCCAAGGGCAAGCAGACCGCCCGGGAGCGCATCGAGCAGCTCATGGACCCCGGCAGCTTCGTCGAGCTCGACGAGTACGTGCGCCACCGCACCACGGCGTTCGGCATGGATCGCTCGCGCCCCTACGGCGACTCGGTCGTCACGGGAGTGGGGCGCATCCACAGCCGCGTCGTCGCCGTGTACTCGCAGGACTTCTCGACGTTCGGCGGATCGCTCGGCGAGGTCGCCGGCGACAAGATCCTGAAGGTCATGAAGTACGCGCTGCAGAACGGGCTGCCGATCGTCGGCATCCTCGATTCGGGCGGCGCGCGCATCCAGGAGGGCGTGCTCGCGCTCGGCAAGTACGCCGAGATCTTCCGCCTCAACACGCAGGCCTCCGGCGTGATTCCGCAGATCTCGATCGTCATGGGCCCGGCGGCCGGCGGCGCCGTGTACTCGCCGGCGCTGACCGACTTCGTGATCATGGTCGACAAGACGAGCCAGATGTTCGTGACCGGCCCCGACGTGATCAAGACCGTCACGGGCGAAGACGTCGGCATGGAGGAGCTCGGCGGTGCGCACACGCACAACACCCGTTCGGGCGTCGCGCATTACCTCGCCGACGACGAGGAGGATGCGCTCGACTACGCGCGCACGCTGCTCGGGTATCTGCCCGACACGAACATGTCGGACCCGCCCGACTTCGTCTCCGACTTCGAGTTCGAGACGAACGATCTCGACCAGAAGCTCAACACGATCATCCCCGATTCGCCCAACCAGCCCTACGACATCCACGAGGTGATCGAGGTCATCGCCGACGGCGGCGAGTTCCTCGAGACGCAGCCGCTGTTCGCACCGAACATCGTCGTCGGCTTCGCGCGCATCGAGGGCCGTTCGGTCGGCATCATCGCGAACCAGCCGCAGCAGATGGCCGGAACCCTCAACATCGAGGCCGGCGAGAAGGCTGCGCGATTCATGCGGTTCTGCGACGCGTTCTCGATCCCCGTCGTGACCCTCGTCGACGTTCCGGGCTATCTGCCCGGCACCGACCAGGAGTGGACGGGCGTCATCCGCCGCGGCGCGAAGCTGCTGTACGCCTACGCCGAGGCCACGGTTCCGCTCGTGACCATCATCCTGCGCAAGGCCTACGGCGGCGCGTACATCGTCATGGGATCCAAGCAGCTCGGCGCCGATGTGAACCTCGCGTGGCCGACGGCCGAGATCGCGGTGATGGGCGGCCAGGGCGCCGTGAACATCCTCTACCGCGGTGAGATCAAGAAGGCCGAGGCGGCCGGCGAAGACGTGCAGGCGGTGCGCACCAAGCTCGCCGACGAGTACGCGTACTCGGTGGCCTCGCCGTTCCTCGCGGCCGAGCGCGGCGAGCTCGACGGCATCATCGAGCCGGCGCAGACGCGCGTGATGATCGCGAAGGCGCTGCGCTCGCTGCGCCGCAAGCGCCTCGAGCTGCCGCCCAAGAAGCACGGGAACATCCCGCTGTGACGAAGGAAGCCCTGGTGCGGGTGGAACACGGGTGCCCGACGGAGGAAGAGCTCGCCGCGATCATCACGGTGCTGAACGAGCACTACGAGCAGGAGTCCGCGACCGCGACCGTCGCCGAGACCGGCACGGATCGCTGGACGCACTCGCGGCGCATGCGCGACACGCGCCGTCGTGAGTGGGGCAGGTTCGCGGGGTGACCCAGCCGGGCGCCGCGGCACATGTCGTGGAGGTGCCGTTCACCGAGTCGACGAACGCCGACCTCCTTGCGGCGCTGCACGACGGTGAGCACTGGCCGCACCTCGGCGCGCTCGTCACGCGCGATCAGCGCGGCGGAAGAGGACGGCTCGATCGGCAGTGGGTCGCACCGCCCGGCGCCGCGCTCGCGATCTCGGTCGTGCTGCACGTCGCCGCCGTTCCGCTCCCGCGACGCGGCTGGATCCCCCTCGCCGCGGGAGCGGCGATGACCGATGCCGTGACCGCGCAGCTGCCGGGCGCGGGCGTGAAATGGCCGAACGACGTGCTCGTCGGCGGCCGGAAGATCTGCGGAATCCTCGCCCAGGTCGCCGATACCGACACGATCGTGGTCGGCAGCGGCGTCAACACCCGGATGACGCCGGCCCAGCTGCCCACACCGACGGCGACCTCCTTCGCCGCCGAGGGCGTCGACGTCGACGAGACCCGACTCATCGCCGACTACCTGCGCCGGTTGGGCGAGCTGATGTCGGCGCTGGAGCGCGGATCCATCGCCGATGTCGTGACGGCGCGCTGCACGACGATCGGCCAGCGCGTCACCGCGCACCTTCCGGGCGGCGAGCGTCTGACGGGGCTCGCGCGGGGCCTCGACGACCGGGGCTGCCTCGTGATCGACGGCGTTCCCCGCCCCGTCTCGGTCGGCGACATCGTGCACCTCCGTCCGGCCTGATCCGACCGAGTCTCCCCTTCGGCGCGGCTCTGACCGCCGGATGACTGCGCCGAAGGGGGACACGGTGCGGAATCGGCCGCGCGCCGACGCCGGATCCTGGTGCTGAGCGAGAGAATGGATCCATGGATCAGCACGAGCTCCGCATCGCGACCTTCCGTCGCGGCGCCGGCTGGCTCGCCGTGTCCGCGATCGTGCTGATCGCGGTGGCCGGCACCACGGCCTACTTCCTGACGAACCTCCCCGCGCCCTTCGAAGACTGGATGCTCCTCGCCGCCGCCGCAGCCGTCGTGCTGTTCGCCGTCGTGCTGCCGTGGTGGACGTGGGCCTCGCGCAGCTATGTCGTGACGACCCGTCGCGTCGTCGAGATGCGCGGCCTCATCATCCGGCGTCGTCGCGAGATGCTGCACCAGGTGGGCTACACCATCGAGATGTCGCGCGGACCGATGCAGCGCGTGTCCGGCCGCGGCACGCTCGTGCTCGGCTCGGGCGACGGCGCGGTGACGATGCACGACGTCCATGCGCCGAAGCTGGTGCGCGAGACCCTCAGCGATCAGATCGAGGTGTGCCAGATCCTCGCGCACCGACAGGCGCAGCAGCAGGCGGCGGATCCGTTCCTGCAGCGAGACGCGCTCCGGACCTGAAACAATAGGGCCATGACGAAGCGTGTCGGTGTGATCGGTGGCGGCCAGCTGGCCCGAATGATGATCGCTCCGGCGAGCGAACTCGGGATCGAGATCCGGGTGCTCGCCGAGCAGAACGGGATGTCGGCGAAGCTCGCTGCCACGGCCACGGGCGATTATCGCGACCTCGGCACCGTGCGGGCATTCGCGGCGGACGTCGACGTGGTCACGTTCGATCACGAGCACGTTCCGCAGCAGGTGCTGCGCGCGCTCGTCGACGACGGCATGGCGGTCCACCCCGGACCCGATGCGCTGCAGTACGCGCAGGACAAGCTCGTCATGCGCCAGAAGCTCGCCGAGATCGGCGTGCCGCAGCCCGACTGGGCCGGCGTCTCCGCACCCGACGAACTGCAGGCGTTCCTCGACGACCACGGCGGACGCGCCGTCGTGAAGACGCCGCGCGGGGGATACGACGGCAAGGGCGTGCGCATGATCGCCTCGGCCGAGGAGGCCGCCGACTGGTTCGAGTCGTTCGCGGGGGAGAGGATCCTGGTGGAGGAGCTCGTCGACTTCCGGCGCGAGCTGGCCCAGCAGGTCGCCCGCCGCCCGTCGGGAGAGATGGTGCCGTATCCGGTGGTCGAGACGGTGCAGAAGCACGGCGTATGCGCGGAGGTCTTCGCACCGGCCCCGCGCGCGTCGGAGCGCACGGTCGAACTCGCCGCGCGCATCGGCGTCACGATCGCCGAGCAGCTCGGGGTCACCGGCGTGTTCGCCGTCGAGCTGTTCGAGACGACGGATGAGCGGCTCCTCGTCAACGAGCTGGCGATGCGGCCGCACAACAGCGGCCACTGGACGCAGGACGGCGCGGTGACGAGCCAGTTCGAGCAGCACCTGCGGGCGGTGCTCGACCTGCCGCTCGGATCCGAGGATCCGGTCGCCGAGGCGACCTGCATGATCAACATCCTCGGCGGCCCTGCGGGCGCCGAGATCGACGACCGGTTCGCCCGCGCGATGCGCGCGCAGCCGTCGGCGAAGATCCACACGTACGGCAAGTCGCCGCGCCCGGGGCGCAAGGTCGGTCACGTGAACGTCGCGAGCGACAGCATCGATGATGCGGCCTATGCCGCCCGGGCCGCCGCCGCACACTTCGACTGAGCACCATGACCCGATCAATGCGGCTCTGACGAGCTCTTTCCCGGCCCAAGTGGGACACGGCGGGCGGGGTTCTCAGGAGATCACAAAGAGGTCACATACCCTCGTAGAGTGCTTCACTCCTCCGAAAAGCCGCTCGTCGGCGTCGTCATGGGCTCCGATTCCGATTGGCGCGTCATGCAGGACGCC
>DHCFJ07801__coassemble_2100_pt1 | contig 14751 bp, 14 predicted proteins | sample DHCFJ07801__metabat2_high_PE_027 | metagenome-assembled genome bin DHCFJ07801
AGGTCGTCGTCACGCGCGCGTCGGTCGAAGACGGCGCGCCGCCGACCGTGGTGTTCCAGGAACGCCGCAAGAGCGCCTGAGGCTCAGTCCTCCAGGTCGAAGGGCTCGCTCGTGACCTCGCCCGAGGCGCTGATCGCGACCTCCCAGCCGGCGTCGAGCTCGGCGATCGGCCGTCCCTCGAGCCAGGTCAGGGTCCAGTGTGCGGGCTCGTCGATGCGGGCCTCGACCTCGCGGATGGCGGGCACGAGGGCCTCGGGCACCGATGCGGGCGGCTCTCCGCCCGCGGACCAGCGTGTTCCCAGTTGCATGTCTCCTCCAGTTCGACTGTCCTGAACGATGATCGACCTCCGCCGCGTAGAGCTCACCCCACGCGGCGGGGGCCGGATCAGCTCTCAGTCGGCGCGAGCTCGATTGCCGTGACGGCGAGCTCCGGGCCCTCCGTCAGGGTGAGCTCGCTGATGCGGCCGACGGCCTTGAGGTCGGCGACGGCGAGTCGCAGCTGTGACAGCTGCTCGGCCGGCGCCTCGATCGTGGCCGATGCGACGGGCGTGCGCTGCGACGCCTTCGCCTCGGTCTTCGCGCGCCGCACACCGATGAGCGCCTGCGAGGCGGCATCGAGCACGGCGGGATCCCCGGTGGCGCCCGAGGACGTGGGCCAGGCGGCCGCGTGCACGGATCCCTCCTGGAACCAGCTCCACGCCTCCTCGGTCGCGAACGAGATCACGGGGGCGAGCAGGCGCAGCAGCACGCTGAGCGCGGTGCGCAACGCGACGGCGGCGGACGCGCCGGCCGCGCCGCCCTCGTACGCGCGCTCCTTGACGAGCTCGAGGTAGTCGTCGCAGAACGTCCAGAAGAACGACTCCGACACCTCGAGCGCACGGGCATGGTCGAAGTTCTCGAGCGACGCGGTCGCCTGCTCGACGACGCGGTCGAGCTCGGCGAGCATGGCGAGGTCGAGGGGCTCGGTGATCTCGGCGCCCGCGGGTGCCTCGAAGCCGAGCGCGAACTTGGCGGCGTTCAGCACCTTGATCGCCAGGCGGCGGCCGATCTTGATCTGCGTCGGGTTCTGCGGATCGAACGCGGCGTCGGTACCGAGCCGGCTCGATGCGGCCCAGTAGCGCACGGCATCGGATCCGTGCTTGTCGAGGATGTCGGCCGGGGTGACGACGTTGCCCTTCGACTTCGACATCTTCTTGCGGTCGGGGTCGACGATGAAGCCCGAGATGGCGGCGTGGCGCCATGCGGGGCGGTCGTCCTCCAGCACGCTGCGCAGCATGGTCGAGAACAGCCACGTGCGGATGATGTCCTGGCCCTGCGGCCGCACGTCGAACGGGGCGACGATGTTCCACAGCTCGTCGTCGCGCTGCCAGCCGCCGGCGAGCTGCGGCGTCAGCGAGGACGTCGCCCAGGTGTCGAGGATGTCGCTCTCGGCTTCGAAGCCCCCCGCCGCACCGCGCTGTTCCGCGGTGTATCCCGCGGGCACGTCGGTCGTCGGGTCGACCGGCAGCGCCGACGCATCGGGCGTGAGCACGCGCGAGTAGTCGCGGTCGCCGTTCTCGTCGAGGCCGTACCAGATCGGGAACGGCACGCCGAAGAACCGCTGGCGGGAGACGAGCCAGTCGCCCGTGAGCCCGTTCACCCAGTTCTCGTAGCGCACGCGCATGAACTCGGGGTGGAAAGCGACGTCGTTCCCGCGCTCGAGCAGCTTCTGCCGGAGGTCTTCGCCGCGCGCGCCGTTCGTGATGTACCACTGGCGCGTCGAGACGATCTCGAGCGGGCGGTCGCCCTTCTCGAAGAACTTCACGGGGTGCTGGAACGTCTCGCCGACGTTCAGCAGCTCGCCCGATTCCTCGAGCAGCTCCACGACGCGCTTCTGGGCGCTGAACACGGTCTTGCCCGCGAGCTCGGCGTAGGCGGCGAGCCCGGCCTCGGTCGTGATCACGTCGGGCGCGTCGGCCAGCACGCGGCCGTCCTTGCCGATGATCGTGCGGTTCGGCAGGTCGAGCTCGCGCCACCAGATGATGTCGGTCATGTCGCCGAACGTGCAGATCATCGCGATTCCCGAGCCCTTGTCGGGCTGCGCGGCGGTGTGCGCGAGCACGGGCACCTCGACGCCGAAGAGCGGCGTCGTCACGGTCGTGCCGAAGAACGGCTGGTAGCGCTCGTCGTCGGGGTGGGCGACGAGGGCGACGCACGCCGCGAGCAGCTCGGGGCGCGTGGTCTCGATGTGGATGTCGCCGGAGCCGTCGGTCTTGTGGAAGGCGAGCCGGTGGTACGCGGCCGGACGGTCGCGATCCTCGAGCTCGGCCTGCGCGATCGCCGAGCGGAAGTCGACGTCCCAGAGCGTGGGAGCCATCGACTGATACGCCTCGCCGCGCGAGAGGTTGTTGAGGAACGCGCGCTGACTCGTGCGGATCGTGTCCTCGGAGATCGTGCGGTAGTTCTGCGACCAGTCGAACGACAGGCCCAGCTGGCGCCACAGCTCCTCGAACTTCGCCTCGTCTTCGAGTGTGAGCTTCTCACAGAGCTCCGTGAAGTTGCGGCGGCTGATCGGCACCTGATCGGCGGCCTTGATGTTCTTCGTCGTGCCCTCGAACGGCGGCGTGAAGTCGGGGTCGTACGCGAGCGTCGGATCGCAGCGCACGCCGTAGTAGTTCTGCACGCGGCGCTCGGTCGGCAGGCCGTTGTCGTCCCAGCCGATCGGGTAGAAGACCTGCTTGCCGCGCATGCGCTCGAATCGCGCCTTCACATCGGTGTGCGTGTAGCTGAAGACGTGGCCGATGTGCAGCGAGCCCGACGCCGTCGGCGGGGGAGTGTCGACCGAGAACACGCCCTCTCGGCCGGCGCGCTGCGCGGCCGCGCGATCGAAGCGATATGTGCCGTCGTTCTCCCACGTTTCACCCCACTTCGCCTCGAGTCCTTCGAGCTTCGGCTTGTCGGGCATATCAGCCATCGCGAACTCCTTCAGCGATATGGGCGGCACGGTGTGTACGTGCCAGATGTGGTGGGTCCGTCAAGTGTACCGGGGCGGATCTGCAAAAGGGGTTGTGCCGTCGGGTCGCGCACGTTAATGTACAACCAAATGGTTGCACACGTGGAATTGAGCGAGGCCGAGGTTGACCGGATCTTCCGGGCCCTGGCTGACCAGACGCGCCGCGACATCATGCGGCGCGTTCTGACCGAAGAAGCGGCCGTGAGCGAGCTCGCGGCCGTATACGACATGTCGTTCGCGGCCGTGCAGAAGCACGTCGCCGTTCTCGAGGAGGCGGGTCTCGTGACGAAGCACCCGCGCGGCCGTCACCGGATCGTGCGGGGCGAGCCCGAGCAGATCCGTCGTGCGCAGCTGCTCCTCGGACAGTACGAAGACATCTGGCGGGCGCGCATCGGCAGGCTCGATGCGCTGCTCGGCGAAGCGAAAGGAACCTGACGATGCCCATCACCTCGGTCGACACCGACCACGACAATCTCACCCTCACGATCGTGGCGGACTTCGCCGCGTCGAAGGAGCGGCTCTGGGAGGCATACGCCGACCCGCGGCTGATCGAGCAGTTCTGGGGGCCCGAGACGTATCCGGCGCGCTTCTCCCGGCACGACATGCATCCCGGCGGCCAGAGCCGGTACGAGATGACGGGACCTGCGGGCGAGAAGTCGCGCGGCTACTGGGAGTTCCTCTCCGTGGACCGGCCGAACTCGTTCGAGGTGCTCGATGGGTTCGCGGGCGACGACGGCGAACCTGACAGCGACATGCCCCGCATGCGCATAGTCTTCGCGTTCGAAGAGACCGCGGAGGGATCGCGGCTCACGGCCACGACCCACTTCAACAGCCTCGCGGAGCTCGAACAGCTCGTCGGTATGGGCATGATCGAGGGCACGAAGTCGGCGATGAGCCAGATCGACGCCGTGCTCGCCGACCTGACGACTCTTGCCGCTGATCTCCCGGCGCACGCGCAACAGCTGTCCGATACCGCGGTGCGCATCTCGCGCGTCATCCGCGGATCCGTGAGCGATGTGTGGCGCGCCCACCACGATGCCGATCTGCTGAAGCGGTGGATGCTCGGTCCCGACGGATGGGAGATGACGGATGTGACGCCGCCCGCCGGAGCGGGATCCGCCTTCGTCTATCGGTGGGCGCCGCTCGGCAGCACCGAAGGCGAGCCGTTCAGCATCGCCGGTGAGGTGCGCGCCTCGCATCCCGAGAACCGCTGGGTGCACACCGAGCGCATGGAGGGATTCGACGGCGAGACGCTCAACGAGACGACGCTCACCCCTGTTGCGGGCGGCACGCTGCTGGTGACCGTCATCACCTACGAGAGCACGCAGATGCGAGACGCGGTGCTCAGCACGGGGATGGTCGACGGCATGGAGGCCAGCTACTCGCGGATCGAGAGGATTCTCGCCTGAGCACCCAGCCGGGCAGGGTAGTATCGCCCTATCAGGCGCTGATCCGGCCATCACCGGGGAGCTCGCGGAAGAACGGCTGTGCGCAGCCCAGTAGAACCGCGCGGGGCAGGCCCGTCACAGCCGCTGTGAGAGGGGCATCCCTGACGGGGTGCAAGGCGGGGTGGTACCGCGGCTGGCAGCAGTCGTCCTCGCAGTTCGAGCCCTGACGAACTGCTGGAGTGAGATGACCTACCCGAAGAGCGCATTCGGAACCGCCGCCGACGCCGTCACGCCGTCCCCGAGCTTCCCCGCCATCGAGCGCGAGGTGCTTGATTTCTGGGAGCGCGACGACACGTTCCAGGCCTCGCTCGCCCAGCGCGACGGCGCCGAGGAGTGGGTCTTCTACGACGGCCCGCCGTTCGCGAACGGGCTGCCGCACTACGGCCACCTGCTCACGGGGTATGCGAAGGACCTCTTCCCGCGGTTCCAGACGATGCGCGGCAAGAGAGTCGATCGCGTCTTCGGCTGGGACACGCACGGCCTGCCGGCCGAGCTCGAGGCGATGAAGCAGCTCGGCATCACCGAGAAGAGCGAGATCGAGCAGATGGGCATCGACGCGTTCAACGCGAAGGCCCGTGAATCGGTGCTCTCCTACACGCGCGAGTGGGAGGAGTACGTCACACGGCAGGCGCGCTGGGTCGATTTCGAGCACGGCTACAAGACGCTCGACATCACGTTCATGGAGAGCGTGCTGTGGGCGTTCAAGCAGCTGCACGAGAAGGGCCTGGCGTACGAGGGCTACCGCGTGCTGCCGTACTGCTGGCGCGACCAGACGCCGCTCAGCAACCACGAGCTGCGCATGGACGACGACGTCTACAAGATGCGGCAGGATCCCTCGGTCACGGTCGGCTGCCCTCGGGCTGGAGGGCGTGACGGCGCTCGCGTGGACGACGACGCCGTGGACGCTGCCCACCAACAGCGCGCTCGCGGTCGGACCGGCGATCGACTACGCGGTCGTACCCGTCGGCCCGGAGGGGGCGAAGGAATCGTTCGCGGGGGGATCCGTGCTCATCGCGGACGACCTGCTCGCGGGCTATGCGAAGGACCTCGGATACGCCGACGCCGACGGGGCGCGCGCGGCGATCGCCCGCACGCTCACGGGATCCGAGCTGGGCGGGGTGCGCTACGAGCCGCTCTTCGACTACTTCGCCGACACCGCGAAATGGGGAACCGAGAACGCGTGGCAGGTGCTCGTCGACGATTACGTCACGACGAGCGACGGCACGGGCATCGTGCACCAGGCGCCTGCTTACGGTGAGGACGACAAACGCCTCTCGGATCTCGCGGGCATCCCGACGATCGTCTCGGTCGGCGACGACGGTCGCTTCCTCGATGTCGTGTCCGACTTCGCCGGCCAGCTGTGGCTCGATGCGAACATGGACATCGTGCGCCGCCTGCGCACCGACGGCTGTCTGCTGCGGCTGCAGTCGTACGAGCACAGCTACCCGCACTGCTGGCGCTGCCGCAACCCCCTCATCTACAAGGCCGTCTCGAGCTGGTTCATCCGCGTCACCGACGTCAAGGACGACATGATCGCGGCGAACGAGCAGATCACGTGGACGCCCGAGAACGTCAAGCACGGCCAGTTCGGCAAGTGGCTCGAGGGCGCGCGGGACTGGTCGATCAGCCGCAACCGGTACTGGGGCTCGCCCATTCCCGTGTGGAAGTCGGACGACCCGAACCACCCGCGCGTCGACGTCTACGGCTCCCTCGCCGAGCTCGAGCGCGACTTCGGCGCGCTTCCGACCAACGACGCGGGCGAGGTCGACCTGCACCGGCCCTACATCGACGACCTGACGAGGCCGAACCCGGACGACCCGACCGGCCGCTCCACGATGCGCCGCATCGAGGACGTGTTCGACGTCTGGTTCGATTCCGGCTCGATGCCGTTCGCGCAGGTGCACTACCCGTTCGAGAACAAGGACTGGTTCGACTCGCACGCGCCGGCCGACTTCATCGTCGAGTACATCGGGCAGACCCGCGGCTGGTTCTACGTCATGCACGTGCTCTCGACGGCGCTGTTCGGGCGGCCGGCGTACACCGGGGTGAGCTGCCACGGCATCGTGCTCGGCAGCGACGGCCAGAAGATGTCGAAGTCGCTGCGCAACTATCCCGACGTCTCGGAGGTGCTCGACCGCGACGGATCCGACGCCATGCGCTGGTTCCTGATGTCGTCGAGCGTGCTGCGCGGCGGCAACCTCTCGGTGACCGAGGAGGGGATCCGTCAGGGCGTGCGCGAGTTCCTGCTGCCCCTGTGGAACTCGTGGTACTTCTTCTCGACCTACGCGAACGCCGCCGGCGGCTACGAGGCCGAGTGGCGCACCGACTCGACCCATGTGCTCGACCGGTACATCCTCGCGCTCACGGGCGACCTCGTGCGCGATGTCGCCGCAGACCTCGACGCGCTCGATTCGACGACGGCCGCGGGGCGGCTGCGCGACTTCTCCGAGGCGCTCACGAACTGGTACATCCGTCGCTCGCGCGACCGCTTCTGGGGCGATGTCTCGGCGGATCCGGCGAGCCGTGAGGCCTTCGACACGCTCTACACCGTGCTCGAAACGCTGTGCCGCGTCGCGGCGCCCCTCATCCCGCTCGTGTCCGAGCGCGTATGGCAGGGGCTGACCGGCCTGCGCAGCGTGCACCTGACGGACTGGCCGGACGCCGCGGCGTTCCCCGTCGCTGAAGACATCCGAGCCGCGATGGACGCCGTGCGCGAGGTGTCGTCCGTGTCGAACGCCCTCCGCAAGAAGGAGAAGCTGCGCGTGCGGCTGCCGCTCGCGAAGCTGACGGTCGTCGTCGCCGGATCGGCCGGTCTCGGCCAGTTCGAAGACATCCTGCGCGATGAGCTGAACGTCAAGGCGGTCGAGCTCGACGAGCTCACCGACGACACCGCCGAGGCGTACGGCATCACGCACCGCCTCACGGTCAATGCCCGCGCGATCGGACCGCGCCTCGGAAAGCAGGTGCAGCAGGTGATCAGGGCATCGAAGTCGGGGGACTGGTCGGACACGGACGGCGTCGTCACTGCGGGCGGCATCGAGCTCATCCCCGGCGAGTACGATCTCGCGCTCGACACGTCTGCGCGTCCGGCCGGCGAGGCGATCGCCACGCTGCCGAGCGGCGGCTTCGTGATCCTCGACACCGAGACCACCCGCGAGCTGGAGGCCGAGGGCCTCGCGCGCGACCTGATCCGGGCCGTGCAGGACACGCGCAAGCAGGCCGGCTTCGATGTGTCCGACCGCATCCGCCTGCAGCTGGAGTTCGCCTCCGAGGCCGATCGCGCCGCGGTATCTGAGGCATGGGAGGTCGCGGGCGTGGCGCGCGAGACCCTCGCGACGACGACGGCGATCGGCGAGGGGACCGATGGCGCCGAGTTCGTCCACACCGTCGCCGCTGGCACGTACGCCAACACGGGCGACGTGTCGATCGCCGTGACACGGCAGGAGGTCGCTCCGTGACCGATGCGAGCGCGCGCGCAGACGCCGTATACGACAAGCTCGTCGCCCGAGCCGGCGAGGCCTGGGTCGAGCCCCGGCTCGAGCGCACGGCGCGGATCCTCGAGTACCTCGACAACCCTCAGCGCACCTATCGCGTCGTGCACATCACGGGCACGAACGGCAAGACGTCGACGGCGCGCATCATCGAGTCGCTCGTGCGCGCGCACGGGCTGCGCACCGGCCTGTTCACCAGCCCCCACCTCGTGCGGTTCACGGAGCGGATCCTGATCGACGGAGAGCCGATCGCCGATGAGGCGGTCGTCGATGCGTGGGACGAGATCGAACCGTTCATCGGCCTCGTCGATGCCGAGCTCGCAGCCGAAGACCAGAACCCGCTGACGTACTTCGAACTGCTCACCGTGCTCGCCTTCGTGGCCTGCGCCGATGCCCCCGTCGACGTCCTCGTGCTCGAGGTCGGGATGGGCGGGGCCTGGGACTCGACGAACACGGCCGATGGCGACGTCGCGGTGTTCAGCCCGATCGACGTCGACCACGCGGCGCGCCTGGGCGAGACGCCGGAGCAGATCGCCGAGGTGAAGGCCGGCATCATCAAGCGCGGCGCGCGCGTCGTCTCGGCTCGCCAATCGGCGCCGGTCGCCGCTGTGCTGCGGCGCGTCGCGGGGGAGGCCGGCGCCGAGATCGCGTTCGCGGGCGGTGAGTTCGACCTGGAGGACGCGAAGCTCGCGGTGGGCGGTCAGATCGTGCGCGTGCGCGGGCTCGCCGACTCCTATGCCGACGAGTACCTGCCGCTGTACGGCCGCCATCAGGGCGAGAACGCGGCGCTCGCGATCGCCGCGGTCGAATCGCTGATCGGAGACGGACGTCAGCGCATCGCCGATGACGTCCGCACCGAGGGCTTCGCGGCGGCGACGTCGCCGGGCAGGCTGCAGCTGATCGGCACCGAGCCGACGGCGCTCGTCGACGGGGCGCACAATCCGCACGGCGCGCGCGCTCTCGTCGCGGCGCTGGGCGAGTACTTCGATTTCGACGAGTGGGGCGTGGTGCTCGGCGCGATGGCGGACAAGGACATCCCGGGCCTCATCCGCGAGCTCGTGCCCGTCACGACGCACCTGTTCGCGACCGAGGCAGATTCGGAGCGGTCGGCGTCGGCGGACGAGGTCGCCGACGCGGCCGAGGTCTCGGGCCTGCGCCCGACGGCCCATCCGAACATCGTGGACGCGATGGACGCCGCGCGGGAATGGGCAGCCGAGGGGGAAAAGCGCGCGATCGTGGTCGCGGGATCCATCCTGCTCGGCGGCGAGGCGATCGCCCTCGCCCGTGTGGAAGGGTGGAAACGATGACCGATCACGCCTCTGGCGCCGCTGCGCCGCGCCGCTACCGCCCCCTGCCCGAGAAGGTCGGGTCGGTCGTGCTCGGCTTCGAATCGATCGTCGTGTTCCTCGCAGGGCTCGTGATCTACGGTCTCGGCGCGCTCGACGGCCGGCTGCCCGACTGGTGGGGCGTCGTCGCGGGATCGGTGATGTTCGTCGTCACGCTCGCCGCGAGCGGCACGCTGCGCTGGGCGTGGGGCCGCATCCTCGGGTGGGCGATCCAGCTCGTGGTGGCGCTCGGCGCATTCTTCGTGCCGTCGATTCTGCTGATCACGATCGTGTTCGGCGCGCTGTACGCCTACGCGATGATCGGCGGATCCAAGATCGAGCGCCGTGTGCAGGCGCAGCGGCGCGCGCAGGACGGGTAGATTTATGGGCATGACTTCTGAACAGACCCTGGTCCTCGTCAAGCCCGATGGCGTGCGCCGCCAGCTCACCGGCGAGATCCTCGCTCGCATCGAGCGCAAGGGATATGAGATCGTCGATATCCGCAAGTTCACGCCCGAGCGGGCCCTGCTGGCCGAGCACTACGCCGAGCACGAGGGCAAGCCCTTCTACGAGCCGCTCGTCGAGTTCATGCTGTCGGGCGACGTCGTGGCCGTGCGCGTGGCCGGCGACCGCGTCATCGAGGGGTTCCGCTCGCTCGCGGGCACCACGGATCCGACGACGGCCGCACCCGGAACCATCCGCGGCGACCTCGGGCGCGACTGGGGCCTGAAGGTGCAGCAGAACCTCGTGCACGGCTCCGACTCGCCCGAGTCGGCGGCGCGCGAGCTCGCCCTCTGGTTCGACTGACCGCATCACGAAGAAGGCGCCTGGTGATCACCAGGCGCCTTCTTCGTGCGCGTCAGCCGAAGATCGATGTGAGCAGGTTCAGGCGGAGCACGGCGGCGATCGCGATGACGAGGAACGAGACGGTGACGAGCAGCGGAAGCCATCCCATCAGCGTGTCGGCGAGCTTGCGCGCGCCGCGGCCGAGGGGGATCGCCCCGATGCGCACGGCGTGCAGCAGCACCGCGTAGAACGACGGGATCGTCACAGCCCACGTCACCATGCACCACGGGCAGAGCGTGCCGAGGCGGAAGATGCTCTGGAAGATGAGCCAGCACACGAAGCCGAACGCGAGCGTGTGGCCCAGCGCGTAGAGCGCCCAGAACCACTTCGCGAACCGCGCCCCCGAGAGAAGCGCCATGCCGACGACGAGCGGCGCCATCCAGCAGATGAGCCCGATGAGCGGGTTCGGGAACCCGAATGCCGAGCCCTGCCATGATTCGAGGTTCGCCGAGCATTGGAAGATCGGCGAGAAGTTGCAGGCCGGAACGAAGTCGTCATCCTGCATGCTGCGGATGTCGTCCATCGTCAGGGCGAACGCCGCGACGAGACCGGTGACACCGGCGAAGATGAGCCAGATGGCGAGGGCTGTGGGCCGTTTCGTCGTCGCGACTGTCATGGATACAGTCTTGCACTGCTTCGCCGAGGGCGACGCGCCGGAGTCGTTCTGCGACAGATGGATGCGAGATCGAGAGCGGATGATGCGATAATGGGGCCAGAAGACTTCGGAGCAATGGATGCTCCGCGCGGCATGAGTCCCCGAGATCTGCCGCTGATCAATGAGAAGTTGCCTCGCTACACGACAGGCAGCACGATTTTCACGGGTGAGAAACCGCCTGTGCAGGGAGTTCGCCAGAAATGGCCGAAGACAACAACAACGCAACCAGTGCACGAAGCGAGAAGACCCCCTCCGACGAGGCGCACATCGAGTCCGCCGAATCGGTCGCGGCGACGGAGCAGACGGCCCGCACGGCGTCCGATGGGAGCTCCGGTCCGACGCCCTCGAACGACGACAAGCCTGAGATCCCGACGGCCGTCGGCCTCGGCCTGATCGAGGAGAACTTCGTCTCGCGGGTCTCGACGGTGCTCAACTTCTATGCGCCCGACGTGCGGCTGCTGCCGCCGATGCCGGCATTCCATGACGACGATGACGACGACGTCGATCGTCGGGGGGAGGGCAACCGCTCGTCCCGTCGCCGGCGGCGCCGGGGCAGCGACCGCCCGTCGAACCATGATCGCGACCACGACTCCTCCCGCGAGCCGCGCAGCCGTGCGCGCGTGGCCGAGGTCGTCACCGAACCGCAGCGCATCAAGGGCTCGACGCGCCTCGAGGCGAAGAAGCAGCGCCGCCGCGACGGGCGTGACGCGGGCCGACGCCGCTCGGTCGTGACCGAGGCGGAGTTCCTCGCGCGCCGCGAGTCGGTCGACCGCCAGATGGTCGTGCGCGCGAAGCAGAACCGCACTCAGATCGGGGTGCTCGAAGACGGTGTGCTCGTCGAGCACTACGTGGCCCGCGCGCAGGAGGCGTCGCTCATCGGCAACGTCTACCTCGGGCGCGTGCAGAACGTGCTGCCGTCGATGGAGGCGGCGTTCGTCGACATCGGGCGCGGCCGCAATGCGGTGCTGTACTCGGGCGAGGTCGACTGGGACGCCGTGGAGACGGGCAACCAGCCGCGCCGCATCGAGCTGGCGCTCAAGCCGGGCGACAAGGTCCTGGTGCAGGTCACGAAGGATCCGGTGGGGCACAAGGGCGCGCGTCTGACGAGCCAGGTGTCGCTGCCGGGCCGCTACCTCGTGTACGTGCCCGGCGGATCCGTGAACGGCATCTCGCGCAAGCTCCCCGACACCGAGCGCGCCCGGCTGAAGAAGATCCTCAAGAAGGTGCTTCCCGAGCACGCCGGCGTGATCGTGCGCACGGCCGCCGAGGGGGCCACGGAGGAACAGCTCACGCGCGATGTCACGCATCTCGCGCAGCAGTGGGAGCACATCCAGAAGCAGGTCGAGAAGGGCGCGGCCCCCAAACAGCTGCACAGCGAGCCCGACCTGCTCGTGAAGATCGTGCGCGACGTCTTCAACGAAGACTTCCAGAAGATGGTCATCCAGGGCGCCGAATCGCATCAGACGATCACGGGCTACCTCGAGGCGGTGGCCCCCGACCTGCTCGAGCGCGTCGAGTCGTACGAGGGCGACGCCGATCCGTTCGATGAGTACCGCATCACGGAGCAGATCGAGAAGGCGCTCGACCGCAAGGTCTGGCTGCCGTCGGGCGGTTCGCTGGTCATCGACCGCACCGAGGCGATGACGGTCGTCGACGTCAACACGGGCAAGTTCGTCGGATCCGGCGGAAACCTCGAAGAGACGGTGACGAAGAACAACCTCGAGGCGGCGGAAGAGATCGTGCGCCAGCTGCGGCTGCGCGACATCGGCGGCATCATCGTCGTCGACTTCATCGACATGGTGCTCGAGTCGAACCGCGACCTCGTGCTGCGCCGCCTCATCGAATGCCTGAGCCGGGACCGCACGAAGCACCAGGTGGCCGAGGTCACGTCGCTCGGCCTGGTCCAGATGACGCGCAAGAAGATCGGTCTCGGCCTGCTCGAGACGTTCAGCGAGCCCTGCGAGGTGTGCGCCGGCCGCGGCGTGATCGTGCATCACGACCCCGTGGCGAAGCACCGCACGTCGTCGTCTTCGTCGTCCGGGCGTCGCTCTCGCGGTTCATCGAACGGATCCGGCCGTTCGCGGTCGCAGAAGTCCGATCGCGCGTCCGAGCCCGAGGAACAGGGCGCGCCCGTCAACACCGAGGGCGCGAAGAGCGCTCTCGCGAAGATCGCGGCCTCGACGATCGCCGGGCACGAGCACGATGCTCCGGCCGCACCGCACGAGAAGGCTCCGGCGGCACTGCCGGCGTCGCTCGACCAGCTCGCGACCGTGCTTCCCGAAGGGCCGCGCGGCGCCGAAGGCACGTCGGAGGCCTCCGAGGAGCGGGCGCGCAAGCCGCGCCGGCGACGCGCGAACGACTCCGGGGGCAAGCCCTCGACCGGCTCCGCGCCGACGAACGATCTGCTCGATTCCGTGCTGAGCGCGCTGCCCGAACCGAAGGCGCCGGGCCAGGGCCGCTCGCGCCGTCGGGTGTCGACCGCGGCTCTGCAGGGGACCGCGGTGCGGGTGAACCCGACGGCAGACGAGAGCTGAGGGCCCTAACGGTCCTTCGCGCGCACGCGCAGCCCTGACGCGATCAGGGCGCGCGTGAGCTCGCCCGCCGTGACCCGGCGCGCGCCCGCCGCCACGAGGTCGTCGATCCGTTCGGCGGGAACGTCGTAGTGGTCGAGGTCGAATGCGCGCCGGGGAATGCCGCAGCGCGCGGCGAACGCGTGGAGCTCCTCGAGATCGTGGTCGCTCACGAGATGCGCCCATCGGCGCCCGTGGGCCGGCCACATGGCGGTGTCGACGAGGATCGTCATGCGAGCAACCCTATGCGCGACGCGCCGCCGGAATGATTGCGCGCATTCAGGTTTCTTCCGGTAGAGTTAACCGCTGGTGCGTCTTCGGTCGCGCGCTCTCCCACTGGCGGCGCGGCTCACACCATACGGACGCATCCCGCACAACCAGTGCGGTGAGAAGGTCAGTGTCCGGCCCTGTTTCCCTCAGGGAAGGACGCCCCGGAATTCCCGTGAGACTCGGATGATCGCGAGATCATCCCCAATGAAACAGGTATCAACGTGGTTTACGCAGTTGTTCGCGCCGGTGGCCGGCAGGAGAAGGTTGAGGTCGGAACGGTCATCACCCTCGACCGTGTTCAGGCTGCCGAGGGCGAGTCGATCGAGCTGCCCGCCGTCCTCTTCGTCGACGGCGACACGGTGACGACCGAGGCCGACGCGCTGTCGAAGGTCAAGGTCACGGCCGAGGTCCAGGGTAACCTCCGCGGCCCGAAGATCGTCATTCAGAAGTTCAAGAACAAGACCGGTTACAAGAAGCGCCAGGGGCACCGTCAGGAGCTCACGCGCGTCAAGGTCACCGGAATCAAGTAAGCGCCAGGAAGAGGACACCGAGATGGCAAGTAAGAAGGGCGTCAGCTCTACCCGTAACGGTCGTGACTCGAATGCTCAGCGCCTCGGCGTGAAGCGCTTCGGCGGCCAGGACGTCAACGCGGGCGAGATCCTCGTGCGTCAGCGCGGCACGCACTTCCACGCCGGAACCAACGTGGGACGCGGCGGCGACGACACGCTGTTCGCACTCGCGGCGGGCGCTGTGGAGTTCGGCACGAAGCGCGGCCGCAAGGTCGTCAGCGTGGTGTCGGCGGCCGAGTAATCGGCGGCGTCACACGATCGCTGCAGACGTCGAACGGGGGTGGGCTGAGGCTCGCCCCCGTTCTGCGTAGCATCCACATTTTCTCCTGAAGAGGCACCATGGTCACGTTCGTCGATGAGGTCACCCTGCACCTGAAGGCAGGCAAGGGCGGCAACGGCTGCGTTTCCGTGCGCCGCGAGAAGTTCAAGCCGCTCGGCGGTCCCGACGGGGGCAACGGCGGCGACGGCGGCGACGTCATCATCGTCGCCGACCCGCAGACGACGACGCTGCTCACCTACCATCACTCGCCTCACCGATCGTCCGAGAACGGCGGCTTCGGCATGGGCGATCTGCGACACGGAGCG
>DHCFJ07801__coassemble_2132_pt1 | contig 14332 bp, 12 predicted proteins | sample DHCFJ07801__metabat2_high_PE_027 | metagenome-assembled genome bin DHCFJ07801
CGTAAGGACACTGGCACCTGAAGCCAGCGCGTCTACCGATTCCGCCACTTGCGCGCGGTGTCAGCCAGAAGCCAACTTCCCGAGAATACCATGGCTCGAACGCGCGCCGCGAATCACGTCATCCGAGCGAGGTATCTGGGGATCAGCCCCGGGTTCGATTCGGGATGTCAGGCGTGGCAAGTAGCATGACGCTAACCATCCACCCGACACCGAGGAGCACCGTGGGACTGCTTGACAGCTTCGAGAGAGGTCTCGAGCGCGCCGTGAACGGTGCATTCGCCAAGACCTTCCGCAGCGGCATCCAGCCCGTCGAGATCGCCTCGGCCCTCCGCCGTGAGATGGACACACGAGCAGCCGTCGTCAGCCGTGAGCGCATCCTGGCGCCCAACAGCTACGCGGTGCGGCTCAGCCCCGCAGACGCCGACCGCATGCGCTCCCTCGGCCCCTCGCTGTTCGACGAGCTGCGCTCCATCGTGCAGAAGCACGCGTCGTCGCAGGGCTACAGCTTCTCGGGTCCGCTCGTGATCGACGTGCAGCCGAGCGACCAGGTGTCGACGGGCACGATCGACGTCACGAGCTCGGCCGTCGAGGGCAGCGTCTCGTGGCAGGCGGTGCTCGACATCGACGGGCGACGCCACACGATCAACCGCGCGCGCACGGTCATCGGCCGCGGATCCGACGCCGACATCACGATCTCCGATTCCGGCACCAGCCGGCGCCACGTCGAAGTGCTGTGGGACGGGCAGCGCGGCATGGTGCGCGATCTCGGATCGACGAACGGATCCCGCCTCGACGGTCAGCGCGTCGAGCGCGCAGGACTCGCCGACGGGCAGACGATCACGATCGGCCGCACCGACATCGTGTTCCGCGTGATCGCATCCGCCGCTCCGCGCCCGACGCGGCTCCCCGGCGGCGACGACGCCACGCAGATCATCAACGAGTTCCACGGGGGGCGCCGATGAGCGCGCTGACCCTCTTCGTGCTGCAGTACGGGTTCCTCCTCCTGCTGTGGGTGTTCGTCTTCGTGCTGATCTTCGCACTGCGCGCCGATGTCTTCGGCGGCCGCGTGCGCAAGCTCCCCGAGTCGCAGCAGCAGATCGCGCACCCTCCGGCTCCTCCCTCCTCGCCGCAGGCCGAAACGGTGGCGCACGGCGTGCTGCCGTCGGCGGCGCCCGCCCCGGCGAGCGGATCCGCCACGGCGAGCGCCGCGACGCGCATCGTGATCACGTCCGGCCCGAAGACGGGCCTCGAGATCCCGCTCGGCTCCGAGCCCCTCACGATCGGGCGCTCGGGCGAATCGGGGCTCGTCATCCGCGATGACTACACGTCGAGCCACCACGCCCGCCTCGTGCGGTACGCCGACCAGTGGATGATCCAGGATCTCGGCTCGACCAACGGCACGTTCCACGACGGCCAGAAGGTCAGCCCGAACTCTCCGGTCGCGATCCAGCTCGGTGCCACGATCAAGGTCGGCGCCACGACATTCGAGTTGCGGAAGTAGTCCCATCCGGATGGTCTTCGAGGGCTCCAGCGCCGCGATCAGTCACACCGGACGCGTGCGGTCGAACAACCAGGATTCGGGCTACGCCGGCTCGAATCTCTTCGTCGTCGCCGACGGAATGGGCGGCCACGCGGGCGGCGACATCGCCTCCGCCATCGCCATCAAGCGGCTGAAGCGCCTCGACCACCACTTCGACGCGCCGTCGCAGGCCGAGGAGGCGCTGCGCACGACGATCGTGGCGACGGCGCAGGACCTGATCGACGCCGCTGCGAGCAAGCCGCAGCTCGCCGGGCTCGGCACGACCATCAGCAGCATCGTGATGGTCGATGAGTACGCCGTCATCGCCCACATCGGCGACTCGCGCATCTACCTGTACCGCGACGGCGAGCTCACGCAGATCACGACCGATCACACCTTCGTGCAGCGCCTCGTCGAGACCGGCCGCATCACCCCCGAGGAGGCCCGGTTCCACCCGCGCCGATCAGTTCTCATGCGCGTGCTCGGCGACATGGACGCGCAGCCCGACATCGACACCTTCATCATGCCGACGCGGCCCGGCGACCGCTGGATGCTGTGCTCCGACGGCATGAGCGGCGTCGTCGACGAGGCGCACATCGCCAAGGCGATGCGGCAGGAGCTGCCGCCCGCGCGCACGGCCGACCTGCTGCTGAAGCAGGCGCTCGACGGCGGCGCGCCCGACAACGTCACGGTCATCATCGCCGACGTCGGCGGGCAGCACCCGCTCTACACCGGCACCCCGACGATCGTCGGCTCCGCGTCGAACCCCGACGGCGTCGACATCCCGGCGAGCCGGTCGCTGCTGCCCACGGGCTGGCTGCATCCGCAGCGGGCCGCCGCGAACGAGCCGAGCCACTTCGAGCCCGACACCGAGTACCTCGAAGAGCTCATCGCCGAAGACCGGCGCCGCTCGCGTCGGCGCCGCATCGTCGGCGCGGGCCTCTCGGTGCTGCTCATCGCCGCGATCATCACCGCGGGCACCCTGTTCTACAGCTGGACCCAGACGCGCTATTACGTCGGCACCGACGAAGACAGCGTGGTGATCTACCAGGGCATTCAGCAGTCGATCGGCCCGATCACCCTGTCCGAGCCGCACGAAGACACGGGCATCATGCTCGTCGACCTGCCGTCGGCCTGGCAGATCCGCGCAGAGGAGACGATCCCGGCGAACTCTCTCGAGCACGCCGAGCAGATCGCCGACAACCTGCGCTCGCGCGCGCAAGAAGCCGGAGGTGACACGTGACCGACACCGTCGACGCCCCCGCGCCCGACAGGCGCGTGAAGAAGGAGCTGCGCCGCGTGCAGAAGGCCCAGCGCCTTCGCAACCGCGAGCTCGTGCTGCTGCTGTTCGCCTTCGCCATCACGGGCGCCGCGTTCGTGCTCGTGCAGTTCGGCGCCCTCGGCCGGATCGAGGCGCCGATCCTGGTGTTCGTCGCCGCGGCATGCGCGCTCACCCTGGTGCTGCACATCGTGCTGCGGGTGCGCGCGTCGCAGGCCGATCCCTTCCTCGTGCCGGTCGCCCTGCTGCTCACCGGCCTCGGCACGGCGATGATCTATCGGCTGGATCTCGCCTACGTGGCCAATCGCGACATCGAGAGCTCGAACACGGGCCAGCACCAGCTGATGTACGCGATGCTGTCGATCGTGCTGTGCATCGCCCTCGTGTGGGCGCTCGGCAACCACCGCATCCTCTTCCGCTACACCTACATCTTCGGCCTCGTCGGCGTGGTCCTGCTCGCGCTGCCCTTCGTGCCGTTCCTCAACGGCGGCGGCAATGCGGTCGTGTGGATCACGCTGTTCGGGTTCAACTTCCAGCCCGGCGAGATCGCCAAGATCTGCCTCGCGATCTTCTTCGCCGGCTACCTCGTGCGCACGCGTGAGTCGCTCGCGTCGACGGGCAAGCGCGTGCTCGGGTTCACGTTCCCTCGCGCACGGGAGTTCGGCCCGCTGCTCGTGATCTGGCTCATCTCGATGGGCATCATCGTGCTGCAGCGCGACCTCGGCACCGGAATCCTCATCTTCGGCATGTTCGTCGCCATGCTCTACGTCGCGACGGGCAAGACCGGCTGGGTGCTCATCGGCGTCGTGCTCGCGGGCGCGGGCGCCGTCGCCGCCACCTTCGTCATGCCGTACGTGCACAACCGCTTCAACGCCTGGATCCACGCGTTCGACAACGACCTCTACAACGACCCGTCGGGCGGCAGCTATCAGCTGGTGAACGGCATCTTCGGGCTCGCACACGGCGGCATGTTCGGCACGGGCCTCGGGCAGGGCCGACCTGATCTCACGCCGGTCGCCGGCAGCGACTACATCGTGCCGAGCCTCGGCGAAGAGCTGGGCCTCGTGGGTGTGTTCGCGATCCTCGCGCTGTACCTCGTCTTCGCCAGCCGCGGAGCCCACGTGGGCGTCGCCGGGCAGGACGACTTCGGCAAGCTCCTCGCCGTGGGCCTGTCGTTCACGATCGCCCTGCAGGTGTTCATCATGGTCGGCGGCGTCACGCGCGTCATCCCGCTGACGGGCCTCACGACGCCGTTCCTCGCGGCGGGCGGATCCTCGCTCGTCGCCAACTGGCTCATCGTCGCGATCCTGCTGCGCGTGAGCGACGCGGTGCGGCGCCAGCCGAGGGTGGTGATCGGCTGATGACGAAGGAGATCCGACGCCTCTCGATCATCGTCGCGTTCATGTTCGTGGCCCTGTTCGCCTCGACGAGCATCATCCAGGTCGTGCAGGCGAGCGCGCTCGCGAAAGATCCGAACAACCGCCGCGCCGTGTACGACGGGTTCGAGGTGCGCCGCGGCCCGATCATCGCGGGCGGCGAGCAGATCGCCCGCTCGCAGGCGACCGACGACGACTACGCGTACCAGCGCGTGTATGAGGAACCCGACCTCTGGTCGGGCATCACGGGGTGGATCAACCCCGTGCTCGGCAGCGCGACGGGCATCGAGCAGGCGATGAACCAGGAGCTGAGCGGCTTCGCCGACTCCGGCTTCCTCTCGCGCCTCAACCAGATCGTGACCGGCCAGGAGCCCCGCGGCTCCTCCGTCGAGCTGACAGTCGATCCGGCGGTGCAGCGCGCGGCGCGCGACGCCATGGTCGACATGGGCTACTCCGGCGCGGTCGTCGCGATCGAGCCCGACACCGGGCGGATCCTCGCGCTCACCACGACTCCCGGATACGACTCGAACGCCCTCACGACGCACGACGCGGCCCAGGTCACGTCGGCGTACGAAGAGCTCGAGGCCGACGAGCGCAATCCGCTCATCAACCGTGCGCTCAACGCGACGTACGCCCCCGGCTCCACGTTCAAGCTCGTCGTCGCGGCCGCCGCGCTCGCTTCGGGCGACTACACGCCCGACAGCACGTTCAAGAACCCCAGCGAGTACACGCTGCCCGGCACGTCGTTTAAGATCCGCAACGCACCCTTCGGCCCCTGCGGCGGCAGCTCGGCCGACACGGTCTCGCTCGCCGACGCGGTCACGCACAGCTGCAACATTCCGATGGCGCAGCTGGCCGAGGAGCTCGGAGAAGACGCGATCCGCGAGCAGGCCGAGAAGTTCGGCTTCGGCTCGTCGTTCGAAACGCCGATCACCTCGGCCGTCTCGACCTACCCGACCGGCATGAGCGACGACCAGGTCGCGCAGACCGGCTACGGGCAGTTCGACGTGCGCACGACGCCCCTGCAGGTGGCGCAGTGGACCGCGGCGATCGCGAACGACGGCGTCGAGATGGATCCGTGGCTCGTCGATCAGATCGTCGGCGACGACCTGTCGGTGCAGAACGATTACGGCCCCTCCGAGCGCGGCCGAGCGCTCGACGCGGACGACGCGGATTCCGTTACCGAGATGATGGTGTCGTCGGTAGCGGCGGGCGCGGCGACGAATGCAAGAATAGAAGGCGTTGACGTGGCCGGTAAGACGGGCACCGCGGAGAACGGCACCGATGATCCATACACGTTATGGTTCACGGGGTTCGCCCCCGCGGAGAATCCCGAGGTCGCAGTCGCAGTCGTGGTGGAAGACGGCGGCGGCCAGGGTCAATCAGGTGACGGAAACACGATCGCGGCTCCTATCGCGAAGAAGGTCATGGAGGCGGTGCTCGCACAATGAGGCCAACCCAGGGTGTGACATTCGGCGGGCGTTATGAGCTGAGTTCCCGCATCGCAATCGGCGGCATGGGCGAGGTGTGGGAAGCCACTGACCACGTCATCGGCCGCACGGTCGCGATCAAGATCCTCAAAGACGAATACATGGGGGATCCGGGCTTCCTCGAGCGCTTCCGCGCCGAGGCGCGCCACGCCGCGCTCGTGAACCACGAGGGCATCGCGAGCGTCTTCGACTACGGCGAAGAGACCGGATCCGCGTACCTCGTCATGGAGCTCGTGCCCGGTGAGGCGCTCTCGACGCGCCTCGAGCGCGACAGCAAGTTGCCCTCCGACACGGTGCTCGACTACATCTCGCAGACCGCGTCCGCGCTGCAGGCCGCGCACGCCGCCGGCCTGGTGCACCGCGACATCAAGCCGGGAAACCTGCTGATCACGCCCGACGGGCGCGTGAAGATCACCGACTTCGGCATCGCGCGCATCGCCGACCAGGTGCCGCTGACGGCCACCGGGCAGGTCATGGGCACCGTGCAGTACCTCTCGCCTGAGCAGGCCTCGGGCCACCCGGCGAGCCCCGCGACCGACATCTACTCGCTCGGCATCGTCGCGTATGAGTGCCTCGCGGGCCGCCGGCCGTTCACGGGCGAGTCGCAGGTCGCGATCGCCATGGCGCAGATCAACGACACGCCCCCGCCGCTCGATCCGTCGATCCCCGCGCCGGTGCGCCAGCTCGTGATCTCGATGATCGCGAAGAAGCCCAACGAGCGGCCCGCCTCGGCCGCCGCGGTCTCGCGCGCGTGCAACGCCCTGCGACGCGGCGACATGAACGCCGCGGTCGCCGCCGCGCCGATGATCGCCGGATCCGCTGGCGGCAGCGACGAGATGACGCAGCTGCTCGCGGGCACCGGCTCGGCGACGCAGATGATGCCGACGACGTCTCCCCTTCCGCTCGGCGATCCCGGCCCCGATAAGGCGCCGAAGAAGAAGCGCAGCCCGTGGACCGGTCCGCTGATCGCCCTCATCATCCTGCTGGTGCTCGTCATCGGCGGCGCGGTGTGGGGCATGATGAGCGGCTTCTTCGGCGACGACGAAGATCCGAACGGTGCGGGCCCGACCCCGACCTCCGCCCCGAGCAGCTCGGCCGAGCCGAGCACCACGCCTGAGCCGACCGAGTCGGCGACGCCCTCGATGGTCGACATCAGCGCCCTCGGTCTCGAGGGCATGACGTGCGACGACGCGGCGCGCACGATCTCCGAGCAGAGCGCCGAAGTCACGCTGAACTGCGAGTCGGGCGATGCGGCGAGCTCCGAAGACCAGGTCGGTCAGATCTACAACGTCGAGCCGCGCGGGTTCGTGCAGATCGGCACCACGGTCACCGCCACCGCATACGGCGACCTCGTCGACATCCCGGCGCCCGACGCGGCACCGAGCTTCGGGCAGTCCGATCTCGTGCGCGGCGGCACGGCCCAGCTCGACTGGTCGCCGTACACGTGCCCGAGCGGCACCGGCACGCTGCAGGGCTACAACGTCACGGTCGAGGGCGCGCTCTTCGACGACGGCACGGAAGACCGCGTGTTCGGTCCCGACGGATACGTGACGCAGGTCACGATCAAGGAGGACGCGCAGTACGTCGGCGCCTCGTACCGCGCGATCTGCGCGACCGACGACAACCAGCGCTACTCCGACGCCGCGTCGATGGAGCCGGTCGCGACCTCGGGCGGCGACGAGCCGACGCCGCCCGCCAGCCCCAGTACGTCGCCGGGTGAGGGCGCAGGCAACTCCCAGGGCGCCGGAAACGGCCAGGGCACGGGCGCCGGGCAGGGCGCGAGCGCCGCCGAGACGCCCGGTTCCGAAAAGCCGTAGAGACACTCATCAGCAGACACCGGATCCACTCGGTTAGTCTGACGAGACGGATCTACGTGACCGCGCCGGGGAGGGAATGACGTGTCAGACGAACCGACCCAGGCCCTCAGTGCTCCTGTGCAGGAAGCGCGCGTGCTCTCGGGGCGCTACCGCGTCGACTCGCTCATCGGCAAGGGCGGCATGGCCAGCGTGTACCGCGGCTATGACCTGACGCTCGGACGCACCGTCGCCATCAAGGTGCTGCGCCGCGACCTCGCGAGCGACAACACGTTCCGCACCCGCTTCCGGCTCGAGGCGCAGGCGGCGAGCCGCATGGCGCATCCGTCGATCGTGCGCGTGTACGACGCCGGAGAAGACCTCGACGACGACGGAATGGGCGGCACCTCGCACACGCCGTTCATCGTGATGGAGCTCGTGCGCGGGCGCCTGCTGAAAGACATCATCGCCGAGGGATCCGTCGCGACCGACGACGCCGCCGGCTACGTAGACGGCATCCTCGAGGCGCTCGAGTTCTCGCACCGCGCGGGCGTGATCCACCGCGACATCAAGCCCGCGAACATCATGGTGACCGATGACGGTCATGTGAAGGTGATGGACTTCGGCATCGCGCGCGCCGTCAGCGACACCTCCGCGACCGTGGCCGAGACGACGACGATCCTCGGCACCGCGGCATACTTCTCGCCGGAGCAGGCGAAGGGCGAGCCGGTCGATCTGCGCGCCGACATCTACTCGACCGGCATCGTGCTCTACGAGCTGCTGACCGGACGCCCGCCGTTCGTCGGCGACTCCCCCGTCTCGGTCGCCTATCAGCACGTGCGCGAGGCCCCGGTCCCGCCCACGAAGGTCGCAGGCAACGCCCCGCCCCAGCTCGACCCGGTCGTCATGAGGGCGCTCGCGAAGGATCCTGCGCAGCGGTTCTCCGATGCGGCGACGTTCCGCGAGGAGCTCGATGCGGCGCTCGACGGCAAGACGATGTCGCGCCGCCAGCTCGCGATGCTCACCGACGAGCTGTACGGCGAGGGCCAGCAGCTGCACACCGAGAACGAGCACACGCTGACGCAGCTGTCGAACGACAACGGCGTCACGCGCACGCAGTCGGGCCCGCCGGTCGCGTGGGTGTGGGCCGCGATCGTGCTGCTCATCGCGCTCGTGGCGGCCGTGGGGTTCTGGGTCGTGAAGACCGATCCGCTCGAGCTGCGCGCCGCCGATACCGTCGGGATCACCGACGTCAGCGGGTGGAATCAGAAGGCGGCCGTCGACGAGCTCGAGGGCGCCGGTCTCGACGTGTCGGTCGTGACCGATCCGAGCGACACGGTCGATGAGGGCACCGTCATCTCGACCGACCCGGCGGTCGGCACGTCCGTGACGATCGGCTCGCCCGTCGAGATCCATATCTCGGGCGGGCCGCTCATGGCGACGATTCCCGAGCTCGTCGGGCTCAGCGAAGATGCGGCGCGCGAGGCGATCAGCGGCGTCGATGGGCTGCACCTGGGCAGGATCCTGCCCGTCAACGACGCCGAGGCCGCCGCCGGATCCGTGCTGTCGGCGGAGGTCGACGGAACCGCCGTCGAGGCGGGAGACGAGACCCTGCAGGGCGCCACGGTCGACCTCACGGTCGCTACCGGCCGCGTCACGGTGCGCAACGTCGAGGGCCTGGCGATCGATGCGATCACGGCCGAGCTCGAGGGCATGGGGCTGACGGTCAAGATCGCCGAGGACGACCGCTGCGAAGCGACGCAGACTCCCCTCGTGCACAAGCAGGATCCCGCCGCCGGCGACGTTCCGATAAAGTCCACGATCACGCTCACGAAGTGCACGGGCGACGACCCGGACGACGAAGGATCCGGCGACGAGAACGAGCCGAAGAACAAGGCCGACGAGCGCGGCTGACGCGGCGCTCGCCACTCCTCCCGTAGACTGGGCGCATGGCACGTAAGAACCGCGACGACGCTGACGAGATCACCCACGTTCCGGGTGAGCCCCTGCCGAACCCGTCGTGGTTCCTGCCGGTGATGATCGCGTTCTTCCTGATCGGGCTCGCGTGGATCCTCGTGTTCTACGTCACGGGCACGCTCTACCCGATTCCGGGCATCAGCTATTGGAACCTCGCGATCGGCGGCGGCCTCGCGTTCATCGGTCTGCTGATGGCGACGCGCTGGCGCTGACCCCTTCTGCTCGTCGACGCCCCACCCGTTTCCGGGTGGGGCGTCGTGCTTCTCTCCTGCGGTGCTCACGGCCATCGGAGTTACACGGTTGTCATTCTCCACACATCGCTCCCCAGGTGTGAATAACACCCGTGTGATTCTCCCCAGCTGGGGATAAGGCTGTGGATAACTACGGGAAAACCGAGGACGCGCCGTGGAGAACCGTGTGCACAACTCGCATTGAACGGTGAATGAATGCCTCACCAGTGTGGACAACTCGTCCCCGCCTGGGGATAACTCGCGTCCGACGCGCGCTCCCGACGCCGTGCTCCCTCGCAGAGGGGGCGGGCGGCGCTGTCAGAGCGAGAGCGCGAGGCCGAACGGCGGCAGGAAGAACAGGGCGGCGATTCCGACGCCGACCGCGCTCAGCAGGGCGATCTGAAGCGTCCTCTGCTTCGGGCGCCGCGTGCGCGTGAAGATGAACCCGACGAGGGCGCCGATGACGAGACCGCCGACATGCGCCTGCCAGGCGATGTTGAAGCCCGGGATGAACCCGAGAACGAGGTTGATGCCCAGAACGATGTACAGCCCCGTGAGCTGCGCACCGAGCGATCGTCCGATCACGAGCAGGGCGCCGAAGAGCCCGAAGACCGCGCCCGATGCGCCGACGACCGGCGTGCTGAAGCCGAACAGCGCCACGCCGAGCGATCCGCCCGCCGCGCTCAGCAGGTACGTGGCGAGGAAGCGCCCCGAGCCGAGCAGCGGCTCGAGCGAACGGCCGACCATCCAGAGGGTCAGCATGTTGAGGCCGACATGCCACAGGCCGGCGTGCACGAACGCCGCGGTGAGGATGCGCCACGGCTCGAACGTGCCGGTGATGCCCGGATACAGGTACGGGGCCCAGAACAGCAGCCACCCCTGCACGTCGAGGCCCGGCACCACGCGCCCGAGCATCTGCAGCAGGTAGAGCACGGCGGTGACGATGAAGATGGTCGTCGTCACGCGCGAGCCGCCGGCGCCGTACGACACCGCGGCGACGGATCCGCGCCCCCACCGCCGCGCCGCGCGCTTCTGCGCCGGCGTGCGGTTCTTCTTCTGCTCCTTGATGCATTCGGGGCAGATGTGACCGACGGTGGCCTGCGTCATGCACTCGGTGCAGATGGTGCGCGTGCAGCGCTGACACAGCACGAAGCTCTGCCGGTCAGGGTGCCGATAGCAGTAGTTGTCGGGATTCTGGGCGTACGACGACGTCACTGCGGGCGGGTCCTGTTCTGGCAGAGCTTCGTGGCTGGTCTCAGAGCTTTTCGATGTCGATCGAGCTGATCACGACGTCGTCGACCGGACGGTCGTTGGCACCCGTCGCGACGGCGGCGATCTCGGCGACGACCTTCTTCGAGTCGTCGTCGGCGACCGCGCCGAAGATCGTGTGCTTGCCCTGCAGCCACGGCGTCGGGTCGGTCGTGACGAAGAACTGCGAACCGTTGGTTCCGCTCATTCCGCCGAACGAGTTGGGGCGCTTGCCCGCGTTCGCCATGGCGAGGATGTAGGGCTCGTTGAAGTTGAGCTCGGGATGGATCTCATCGTCGAAGGCGTAGCCCGGGCCGCCGATCCCCTGACCCAGCGGGTCGCCGCCCTGGATCATGAAGCCCGGGATGATGCGGTGGAAGACGACGTCCTTGTAGAGGGGGCCGTCGCCCTTCTCGCCCGTGCGCGGGTCGGTCCACTCCTTCTCACCGGTCGACAGACCGATGAAGTTGTCGACCGTGACCGGCGCGTGGTCTCCGAAGAGGTTGATGACGATGTCGCCGTGGTTGGTGTGAAGCGTTGCGACGGCAGTGTGCTGAGTCATGGTTCCATTCTTTCAGAGATCCCGCAATACATCGCCGTATCGAACAAGTGCATGGCAGTATGGGGAAGGAATCGTACCTAGGCGGAAGGGCACACCCGTGAGCGTCAGCCTCAGCAAGAAGCGCAAGAAGGAACTCCGCAAGCTGCAGGGCGCGGCCGACAACGTGCTGCAGGCGCAGCGCGAGGTCGCGGCGGAGGCCGCAGACGTGGCGCGCGCCGCCGGTCGCCAGCTGCAGCAGATCAACCGCGAGATCATCGCCCCCGAAGCCAAGAAGAAGTACCACGAGTACGTCGAGCCGTACGTCGACCGCGCCACGCCGTATGTGCGCGAGGGGTACGGCCGCGGCAAGAAGTTCTTCGACAGCCGCGTGCTGCCCGCAGCCGGATCCGTGATCGGCCGCGCCGCGGGCGCGTACGACGCGACGGCCGCGAAGCTCGGCAAGCGCACCCTCGTGGTCGAGCCCCCCAAGAAGAAGTCCTCCGCGGGCGCCGTGATCGCCGCCGTGCTCGGCATCGCCGCCGCCGTCGGCATCTTCGTCGTGGCGTGGAAGACGCTCAGCGCCGAAGACGAGCTCTGGGTGGCCGACGAGGCCATCTCGACGCCCGACGCGTAGGCCCGAACGAAGAAGGCGGGGTCCCGACTGGGACCCCGCCTTCTTCGCGCTCCGGAACCGCTACAGGATCGCCGCGAGGTGGTGCACCGCGAACGCATAGCCCTGGGTTCCCGCCCCCGCGATCACGCAGCTCGCCAGCGCGCTGAGGTGCGAGTGATGCCGGAACTCCTCGCGCGCGTAGACGTTCGAGATGTGCACCTCGACGAACGGCAGCTCCACCGCCTCGAGCGCGTCGCGGATCGCGATCGACGTGTGCGAGTACGCGCCCGCGTTGATGATGATCCCGTCGCAGTCCGCGCGCGCCCCGTGGATGGCGTCGACGAGCGCGCCCTCCGAGTTGGACTGCACGTCGCGGATGTCGATGCGCTGCACCTCGCCCGCCTCGCGGGCGAGCGCGATGACATCGTCGAGCGTCTGCGAGCCGTACACGTCGGGCCTGCGCGTGCCGAGCAGGTTGAGGTTCGGTCCGTTCACCACGAGGATCCGCGTCATGGGGCCAGCGTAGTCGGTCACGCAATCGTTGCTCTTCCGCGACCTCGTCTGCGATAGGTTGAAGGCGCGCCGCACCGTTGCGGCAGCAGTGTCAATGTCAACGACGACAGAAGGACATCGCCATGGACTCCGTACTCCTGCTCGTGGTCGGCCTCGCGATCTTCGCCGCCGGCTACGTCGTCTACTCGCGGTATCTCGGCAAACGCGTGCTGAAGCTCGACCCCGCGTTCCGCACCCCCGCGCACGAGAAGAACGATGGCGTCGACCACGTGCCGACGAACAAGTTCGTGCTCTGGGGCCACCACTTCACCTCGGTCGCGGGCGCCGCACCGATCGTCGGTCCCGCCGTCGCCGTGATCTGGGGCTGGCTGCCCGCCTTCCTCTGGGTCACGATCGGCACGGTGTTCTTCGCGGGCATGCACGACCTCGGAGCGCTGTGGGCGTCCGAGCGAAACAAGGGCCGTTCGATCGGCGCCCTCGCGGCCCGGTACATCGGCAAGCGCGGCTCGTACGTGTTCCTGCTCGTGATCGGGCTGCTGCTGCTCATGGTCATCGCGGCGTTCGCCGTGGTCATCAAGGATCTGCTGATCGCCAGCCCCTCCACCGTGATCCCCGCATGGGGCGCGATCCCGGTGGCCGTGCTGGTGGGCATCGCGGTGTACAAACTGCGCTGGAACCTCACGGTCGTGACCGTGATCGGCGTGGTGCTGCTGTACACCCTCATCTGGGTCGGCGACCGCATTCCGGTTGTGCTCCCCGAATCGGTGCTCGGCATGAGCCCGGCCACGTTCTGGATCGTCGTGCTCTTCGTCTACGCCGGCATCGCCTCCCTGCTGCCGGTGTGGCTGCTCCTGCAGCCGCGCGATTACATCAACGGCGTGCAGCTGTTCGTCGGGCTCGCGATCCTCTTCGTCGGAACGCTCAGCGCCGGCCTGTTCTTCGGCAACGGGTTCGTCGCGCCCGCGATCAACACCGCGCTGCCCGAGGGCACGCCGTCGATCTGGCCGCTGCTGTTCGTCACCGTCGCTTGCGGCGCGATCAGCGGATTCCACGGCGCCGTCGCGAGCGGCACGACGTCGAAGCAGCTCGACAAGGAGCCCGATGCGCGCTTCGTCGGCTACTTCGGCGCCGTCGGTGAGGGCCTGCTCGCGCTCGGCGCGATCATCGCGACCACGGCGGGCATCAGCACGGTCGCCCGCTGGGAGGAGATCTATGCGGCGTTCAACAACGGCGGCGTGAATGCCTTCGTCGAGGGCGGCGGCAACATCATCGAGATGGGGCTCGGCCTGCCCCAGTCGCTGTCTGCGACGGTGCTCGCCACGATGGCCGTGCTGTTCGCGGCCACCACGATGGACACCGGCGTGCGCCTGCTGCGCTTCGTGTTCCAGGAGGCCTCCGAGGTCATCGGCTTCAAGATGAACAACATCGTGGGCACGATCGTGACGCTCGCGCTGTGCATGGCCCTCGTGTTCAGCCAGGGCATCGACGGCTCGGGCGGTCTCACGATCTGGCCGCTGTTCGGCACGACGAACCAGCTGCTCGCCTCGCTGACCCTGATCATCGTGTCGATCATGCTCATCCGCAAGCGCCGCAACTACCTCGTGGCGCTGGTCCCGCTCGTGCTCGTGTTCGTCGCGGCCTTCTGGGCGGCGATCGTGCAGATCGGCACGTTCTGGAACGGCGGTCAGGACACGAACTGGCTGCTGCTCGCGCTCGACGTGATCATCATCATCGCGACGATCTGGGTCGGCGC
>DHCFJ07801__coassemble_2180_pt1 | contig 13748 bp, 12 predicted proteins | sample DHCFJ07801__metabat2_high_PE_027 | metagenome-assembled genome bin DHCFJ07801
CAGACGGAGGACCCGCTCGCGCACACCGCAGGCCGCCTGGGCGCCGCGGAGCACGTGCATGCGACCCGTATCTCGGCCGGTGCTCTGGGCCGCATCGCGCACCGGCTGCTGAGCCGCGATGACGTGCCCGCGCTCGCACCGCTGTACCTGCGCGCCCCCGACGCGAAGGTGCCGGGCGCGGTGAAGCGGGTGAGCACGTGATCCGCACCGCGACGGTCGATGATCTGGCCGCGATCATGGCGATCGAGAACGCGAGCTTCCCGGCAGACGCCTGGAGCGAGCAGTCGATGCGCGCCGAGCTCGAGAGCACCCACGGGCGGTACATCGTGCTCGACGATCACGGAGAGATCGACGGATACGCCGGCCTGCGCCATCTTCCCGGCGGTCGCGACTCCGACGTGCAGACGATCGCCGTGTCGGCCGATGCGCGCGGCGCAGGGCACGGACGCGCGCTTCTCACCGAACTCCTGCGCACGGCGGCGGGCCGCCGCGCGCAGGAGGTGTTCCTCGAGGTGCGGGCCGACAACCCCGCTGCCCAGGGCCTCTACGCGAGCGAGGGGTTCGTCGAGATCGGGCGGCGCCCGCGGTACTACCAGCCCGACGATGTCGACGCCGTTGTGATGAAGCTCGATCTGCGGGCATGGTCCGCCGAACGCGAGGTGCGCGCATGAACCGCGATGAGCCGCTGGTGCTCGGGATCGAGACGAGCTGCGACGAGACCGGGATCGGGATCGTGCGCGGCCGCACGCTGCTGAGCAACACGATCTCGAGCAGCATGGACGAGCACGCGCGCTTCGGCGGGGTGGTGCCCGAGGTCGCCGCGCGCGCCCACCTCGACGCCCTGCAGCCCGCGATCGAGCGGGCGGTCGCCGAGGCCGGCATCGCGCTCACCGACCTCGACGCGGTCGCCGTCACGAGCGGCCCCGGGCTCTCGGGGGCGCTCATGGTCGGGATCGGCGCCGCGAAGGCCCTCGCGATCTCGCTCGGCACGCCGCTCTACGCCGTGAATCACCTCGTGGGTCACATCGCCGCCGATCTTGTGGCCCCCGATACCGAGGCGCTCGAATATCCGACGATCGCGCTGCTCGTCTCAGGCGGGCACACGTCGTTGCTGCACGTGCGCGATCTCACGACCGATGTGGAGCTGCTCGGCGAGACGATCGACGACGCCGCGGGCGAGGCCTTCGACAAGGTCGCCCGCATCCTCGGCCTGCCGTACCCCGGCGGACCGCAGATCGATCGCGCGGCCGCCGAGGGCGACCAGACCGCGATCCGCTTCCCGCGCGGTCTCAGCCGCGCGAGCGATCGTGACAAGCATCGCTGGGACTTCTCGTTCTCGGGGCTCAAGACGTCGGTGGCCCGCTGGGTCGAGCAGAACGACGGGGCCCCGCTGCCGGTCGCGGATGTCGCCGCAAGCTTCCGCGAGGCGGTGGTCGATGTGCTCGTGACGAAGGCGCTCGACGCGTGCGCCGAGCGCGGAGTGCCGCGGCTGCTGCTCGGAGGCGGCGTGATCGCGAATCGCCGCCTGCGCGATGTCGCGCTCGAGCGGGCGGCCGCGCAGGGCGTGACGGTGCGGATCCCGCCCCTCACGCTGTGCACCGACAACGGCGCGATGATCGCGGCGCTCGCGTCGCAGCTGATCTCGAGCGGGCGCGCGCCGTCGACGCTCGGATTCGGCGCCGACTCGACGCTGCCCGTGACCGAGATCCAGGTGGCAGAGCGGGACGACGTGATCCCATGACCTCGACCGACGCGCACGAGAGGATCCCGGCGGGGTCCGGGGACGAGCGCGTTCGGGCATCGGAGCCGATCGAACACGTCGCGTCGGAGACGTTCGGCTGGATCCACCCCGACGTCGCGACGCAGTCGATCACGCGTCGGGGGCTGCGTCCGCGCCACCGCCACCTCGTGGCCGTCGCGCTGTGGCTCGCGGCCGTCTCGCTGGCCGTGTCGTGGTTCGGCCCCTGGGCGGCTCCCGTGGCCCTGATCGCGGTGGTGCTCGGCGCGATCGCCCTGTTCGTCCGCGTCGGACGCGCCGGACTCGCATGGGTCGCGATCGGTGCGGCATGCCTGGCGCTGCTCTTCAGCGCCTACTGGGTCCGGTGGATCCTGGAGCAGCTGCCCGTCGCGTCGTAGCCCGCCGTGTGCGCACGATGTCGGTCACGAGCAGGGCGCACGCGACCCAGATGAGCACGAACCCGGCCCATCGCTCGAGCGGCATATGCTCGTGCAGGACGAACGCGCCGGTGAGGAACTGCAGGATCGGCGTGATGAACTGCAGCATGCCGACCGTCGAGAGCGAGACGCGGCGCGACGCCGACGAGAACAGCAGCAGTGGCAGCGCCGTGATGACCCCGGCCAGGGCGACGAGCGTCGTGTGCATCGCCCCGACCTGGCCGAAGGTGATCCCCGTCGTGAGGCCCACGATGACGAGCTGACCGATCGCGATCGGGGTGAGCCACGCGGTCTCGAGCGTCAGGCCGCCGAGCGCATCGACATCGGCGCTCAGGAACTTCTTCTTCACGAGGCCGTACGACGCGAACGACGCCGCCATGGCGAGCGAGAGCCAGGGAACGGATCCGTAGAAGACGACGATGACGATGACGGCGAGCGCGGCGACGCCGACCGCGCACCACTGCAGTCGTCTCAGTCGGTCGCCGAGCAGGAACACCCCGAGAAGCACGGTGGCGATCGGGTTGATGAAGTATCCGAGGCTGGCCTCGATCACGCGGTCGCTCATGGCGGCGATGAGGAACAGCTGCCAGTTCGCGTAGATCAGCACGCCCGCGACCGCGGTCCACAGGAGCACGCGGGGCGATCTGACGAGCGCGGCGAGGCGGCGCCACCCCCGCGTCAGAGTGATGAGGAGCGCGCAGAACACCAGCGAGAAGATCACGCGCGCCGAGAGCAGCTCCCACGGACCCGTCGGCGCGAGCATCACGAAGTAGATCGGCAGCGCGCCCCAGAGCAGATAGGCACCGACACCGTATAGCACTCCCTCGGTCGGCCGATCGGTGAGCGGCCGGAGAGACGCGGGGGGAGTGGTCACACGAGGCAGTCTAGGCGGCGGTCATTCGGCGTCGATGCGATCGACCTCGACACGCGAACGCAGCATCTCGCGCGGGCGCTCGTTCGCGATGAAGGCCATCAGGCCCTCGCGCACCTTGCATCGCACGGCCCACAGCAGGTCGGCGTCGGCGGCGGTCACCGACGCGCGCAGCTGCGCGATGCCGCCCGTCGCATCCGTGACGACGAGGCCCCAGCTGCGGCGATCCCACTCGGGAATCGCGTCGAGCATGCGCTCGAGCTCGGAGCGCACGGCCGCCACATCGACCGTGTAGTCGGCTTCGACGTAGACGGTGCCGGTCACCTGGGTCTGGTTGCGGGTCCAGTTCGTGTAGGGCGTGGTCGTGAAGTAGGTCGACGGCAGCACGTGCCGCCGGTCGTCCCAGATCTGCACGACGACGTAGGTGAGGGTGATCTCTTCGACCGTGCCGTACTCGTCGTCGACCTCGACCGTGTCGCCGACCTTGAGCGCGTTCGAGAAGGCGAGCTGGATGCCCGCGATCAGGTTGCCGAGCGTCGACTGCGCCGCGAGGCCCGCGACGATCGAGGCGATTCCAGCGGAGGCGAACAGCGAGGCGCCGAAGGTGCGCGCCCCGGGGATCGTGAGCAGCATGGCGGCGGCGGTGAGCACCACGACGACGGCGACGATGAGCCGGCGGATCATGCGCAGCTGGGTCGTGCGTCGCCGCGCGGTGAACGGATCTCCGCTGGTGCCCTCCTGGCGACGGCGCGCGCCGTCGATCAGGAACACGATGATGGTGCCGACGAGCCAGCCCAGCACGGCGATGATCGCCAGCGTGAGCGCGTAGTCGATCGCATCGCCGAGCGACGAGGCGTCATCGGGGAAGAACGCGGTCGCGGTGGCCTTCCAGCCCACGACCGCGACGAGCCAGAAGATCACGTTCGGGAAGCGGGTGTTCATCTCGGCGAAGACCTCGCCGCGGCGGGAGAGGCGTGAGGTCACGAGCTTGAACACCCACACGACGATGAGGGCGATGGCCACGGTTGCGGCGGCCGAGATGATCAACGCGCCCCAGGCGGTCCAGGGACTCTCGGTGATCTGCTCGGCGAGGTCGGCTGGTGTGATGCTCATGCCCCCACTCTAGGAACTCGTGCTGTGCAGACGAAGAGCCCCGATCACCGCAGGGCGACCGGGGCTCTTCAGAGAACGAACGTCAGCGCTCGATGACCGCGAGCACGTCGCGGGCCGAGAGCACGAGGTACTCGTCGGCACCGAACTTGACCTCGGTGCCGCCGTACTTGCTGTAGAGCACGACGTTGCCGACGGCGACGTCGACGGGAACGCGATTGCCGTTGTCGTCGATGCGACCCGGTCCGACAGCCACGACCTCGCCCTCCTGGGGCTTCTCCTTCGCGGTGTCGGGGATAACGAGACCGCTTGCCGTGGTCTGCTCAGCGTCGACCTGCTTGATGACGATGCGGTCCTCGAGCGGCTTGATGGAAACCGACACGGTTTACCTCTTTCTGACAGAAGACTCTGGTTCGCACTCTCACCCCGAGAGTGCTAATCCACAGTGTAGAACCGAATCTGGCACTCACGCAACGTGAGTGCCAACCTGCCTACGCTGGGGGAATGGAACACGCCGAGCTCGATGCGCTTCTCACCCCCGAGGCGATGCGCCTGATCGACGACCTCGACCCGGTCGAGACCACCGCAGATGTCGCGCGAACCGTCTCCCGCCTGCGGGCGGCCGGGCACGGGCCCGAGCTCGTGTCGGCCGTCGTCGGGCAGGTGCGCCTGCGTCAGCGCGCGGGGGCGAAGTTCGGCGAGTTCGCCTCGCGCATGCTCTTCACCCGCGCGGGGCTCGAGCAGGCGACGCGGATGGCGGTCTCGGCGCATCACGCCGGGCGATTCGCGCGCGCGGGGATCTCGAGCGTCGCGGATCTCGGCTGCGGGATCGGCGGCGACAGCCTCGCCCTCGCCGCGCTCGGGATGCGCGTGCTCGCGGTCGAGGCCGACGAGATCACGGCGGCGCTCGCCGCCTACAACCTCGCGTCGTTCCGCGACGCCACCGAGGTGCGGCACGGGCGTGCGGAGGAGACCGACCTCGCCGGAGCGGAGGGCATCTGGCTCGACCCCGCACGTCGCACGAAGGGGCATGCCGAGACGCGCAGGGTCGCGGCGGCCGACTATTCGCCGCCGCTCGACTGGGCCTTCGCACTGGCGCGCACGATGCCGACCGGCATCAAGCTCGGTCCGGCCTTCGACCGCGATGGGATCCCCGACGACGTCGAGGCGCAGTGGATCAGTGTCGACGGATCCACGGTGGAGCTCGTGCTGTGGTCGGGCTCCCTCGCCCGTGAGGGCGTCGGCCGCTCTGCGCTGGTGATCCGTCGCGAGAGCGCGCACGAGCTGACCGCACCTGCCGACGCCGACGACGAGCCCGTGCGGGACCTCGGCCGCTTCCTCTACGAGCCGGAGGGTGCCGTGATCCGCGCGCGGCTGATCGGCGACGTCGCGCGGTCGCTCGACGCGGGCCCCGTCTCCGAGGGCATCGCGTATCTCACGGGCGATGCGGATCTCGTCAGCCCGTTCGCCGTGAGGTTCCGCGTGCGCGAGACGCTCCCCGCCGATCCGAAGGCGCTCGCGCGTGAGCTGCACGCGCGAGACATCGGCGCGCTGGAGATCAAGAAGCGCGGCGCAGACATCGATCCGGCGGCGTTCCGCAAGAAGCTGAAGCTGCGCGGGAGCGCCTCCGCGACCCTGTTCCTCACGCGCATCGGGGGCAAGCGCGCGGCCATCCTCGCCGACCGGGAATAGCCCAGCATTCCCGACGGTTATCGGCCATACAATGGACGCAGCGTCCAACGTCAGGTAGGAGACCACAGAGAATGACGGATCACGACCCCTTCGGCTTCACCGGACTCACCTACGATGACGTGCTGCTCCTGCCGGGGCCCACTGACGTCATCCCGAGCGAGGCCGATACGTCGTCACAGCTCACGCGCCGGATCCGCGTGCAGATCCCGCTGCTCTCCGCCGCGATGGACACCGTCACCGAGAGCCGCATGGCGATCGCGATCGCGCGCCAGGGCGGCATCGGCATCCTGCACCGCAACATGTCGATCGACGACCAGGCGGCCGCGGTCAACCGCGTCAAGCGCAGCGAGTCGGGCATGGTCACCGATCCGATCACGACGACGCCCGACGAGACGCTCGCCGACGTCGACGGCAAGTGCGCAGAGTACCGCATCTCGGGCCTGCCCGTCGTCGACGGCGACGGCAAGCTCGTCGGCATCGTCACGAATCGCGATATGCGCTTCGTCTCGGCCGAGGAGAAGAAGACCACGCTCGTGAAGGAAGCGATGACGAGTGAGAACCTCGTCACGGGATACCCCGGCATTCCGAGCGATGAGGTCGTCGCGCTGTTCCGCGAGCACCGCGTCGAGAAGCTGCCTCTCGTCGATGAGTCGGGCGCTCTCGTCGGACTCATCACGATCAAGGACTTCGACAAGCGCGAGCAGTACCCGCACTCGACGAAGGATGATCAGGGTCGTCTGCGCGTGGGCGCGGCGATCGGCTTCTTCGGAGACGGCTGGCAGCGCGCCGAGGCGCTGCGCGACGCGGGCGTCGACGTGATCGTCGTCGACACGGCGAACGGCCACGCGCAGGGCGTCATCGACATGATCCAGCGCCTGAAGTCCGACGAGACGTTCGCGCACATCGATGTCATCGGCGGTCAGGTCGCCACCCGCGAGGGCGCCCAGGCGCTCATCGACGCGGGGGCCGACGCCATCAAGGTGGGCGTCGGACCGGGCTCGATCTGCACCACTCGCATCGTGGCGGGCGTCGGCGTTCCCCAGGTCACGGCCATCTATGAGGCCTCGCTCGCGTGCCGCGCGGCGGGCGTTCCGCTCATCGCGGACGGCGGCCTGCAGTACTCGGGCGACATCGCGAAGGCGCTCGTCGCGGGCGCCGACACGGTGATGCTCGGATCCCTGCTCGCGGGCACCGCCGAGTCGCCCGGCGAGCTCGTGTTCTCGAACGGCAAGCAGTTCAAGCAGTACCGCGGAATGGGATCGCTCGGCGCGATGCAGACGCGCGGTCAGAACACGTCGTATTCGAAGGACCGCTACTTCCAGGCCGACGTGCCGAACGACGACAAGCTGATCCCCGAGGGCATCGAGGGACAGGTGCCGTACCGCGGCCCGGTCGAGGCGGTCGCGTACCAGCTCACGGGCGGGCTGCGCCAGTCGATGTTCTACACGGGCGCGCGCACGATCGACGAGCTGAAGAGCAAGGGCAAGTTCGTGCGGATCACGCCCGCCGGACTCAAGGAGTCGCACCCGCACGACGTGCAGATCGTCGTCGAAGCTCCGAATTACACGCGCTGACGTAGGGTGATCCGGTGAGCATGGAGATCGAGCTCGGTCGCGGCAAGCGCGGCAGACGAGCATATACGTTCGATGATGTCGCGATCGTGCCGACGAGGCGCACGCGCAACCCCGCCGACGTCTCGACGTCGTGGACGATCGATGCGTTCACGTTCGAGACGCCGATCCTCGGCGCGCCGATGGACTCGGTCGTGAGCCCGCAGACGGCGATCGAGCTCGGCCGCATGGGCGTGCTCGGCGTTCTCGATCTCGAGGGCCTGTGGACCCGGTACGAGGATCCCGAGCCGTTGCTCGCCGAGATCGCGTCGCTTCCGGCCGAGTCGGCGACGCAGCGCATGCAGGCGCTGTACGCCGAGCCGATCAAGCCGGGCCTGATCTCGCAGCGCATCGCCGAGATCCGCGCGGCGGGCGTCGTCGCCGCCGGGGCCCTGTCGCCGCAGCGCACCGCCGAGCACTACGAGACCGTGGTGAACGCCGGCGTCGATCTGTTCGTGATCCGAGGCACGACCGTCTCGGCCGAGCACGTCTCGAGCAGCGAAGACGCGCTGAACCTCAAGCAGTTCATCTACGACCTCGACGTTCCGGTCATCGTGGGCGGCGTGGGCACGCACAAGGCGGCCCTGCACCTCATGCGCACCGGCGCTGCGGGTGTGCTCGTCGGCTTCGGCGGGGGAGCAGCGTCGACGACGCGCTCGGCTCTCGGCATCCACACGCCCATGGCGACCGCGGTCGCCGACGTCTCGGCGGCGCGGCGCGATTACATGGATGAGTCGGGCGGACGCTATGTGCACGTGATCGCCGATGGCGGCGTGGGCACCTCCGGCGACATCGTCAAGGCCATCGCGATGGGAGCCGACGCCGTCATGCTCGGCGTCTCGCTCGCCCGCGCCACCGACGCGCCGGGCGGCGGATTCCACTGGGGGCAGGAAGCGCACCACGCGACCCTGCCCCGCGGCCGTCGCGTGGCGGTCGATCAGAGCTCGACGCTCGAGGAGGTGCTGTTCGGGCCGGCGACGACTGCCGACGGCACGACCAACCTCATGGGCGCCCTGCGCAAGTCGATGGCGACGACGGGATACTCCGATCTCAAGGAGTTCCAGCGCGTCGATGTCGTGGTCTCTCCGTACGAATGACCGCACGCGCGCCGCTCGACGAGCTCGAGGAGTTCCCGCCGACGCTGCGCGAGGTGATGCTGCGCGGTCGTTGGATCGGCATGCTCGCGCTGTGCCTCGTCGTTGCGGGCATCTTCGCCTGGTTGCTGCAGTGGCAGCTCGGGCGCGCGCTCACCACCGATCTCGTGCCCGAGGGGGCGACTGAGGAGTCGCACCCGATCACCGAGATCATCGAGCCCGGTGACAACCTCGTGGCCTCACGGGTCGGCCAGCGGGTCGATGTCACCGGCACGTGGGATCCCGATGACTTCCTGCTCGTCACGCAGCGCCTCAACGACGGCACGGAGGGCGTGTGGGTCACCGGACGCCTGGTGGTCGACGGCGCGTCGCTCGCCACGGCGATCGGGTGGGCGCCCGACCGCGCCGCCGCCGAGCGCGCCGTGGCGCAGCTGGAGCAGTCAGCGACCGATGCGCCGGTCGAGCTGACCGGGCGCGTCATCGCCGATGAGGGGCCGACCCTGGCGCCCGGAGACGACCCGTACGAGATGACGCGCATGTCGACGGCGGCGCTGCTCGGGCAGTGGGGCGAGGTCGAGGGGCCCGTCTTCCGCCCCTTCCTCGCGCTCGAGGACCAATCCGCGGGAATCGACGATGCCGGCCTGGACCGCATCGTGGCCGGCGCCCCCGTCGACAACGACACGATCAACTGGCTGAACCTCTTCTACGCGGTCGAATGGGCGATCTTCGCGGCCTTCTCCTTCTACCTCTGGTACCGCCTGGCGAAGGACGCCTGGGAGCGGGAGCTCGAGATCTTCGCCGGCATCGATCCCGATGAGGACGACGAAGACGACGAGTAGCGCCCGGGTCAGGCGCCAGGTCCGCCCCGGCGTCGTCCGGGCTCGATCTGCTGCCGGCTCAGAGTGGATTCGCGCTCGACGAGTGCGGCCGGGTGCATGACGACCTGGCGTTCGAGGGGCGCGGAATCGCCGTCGAGCCGAGCCATCATGAGCTCGACGACAGAATCTGCCCGGGCCGCGTTGTTCGGATCGACCGTGGTCAGTCGCGGGGTCGAATGTGCGGCGGCAGCGATGTTGTCGAAGCCGACGACCTGCACGTCGTCGGGAGCGCGCAGCCCGGCGTCTGCCAGAGCCCGCAGCGCACCGAGCGCGGCCGCATCGGTGACGGCGAACACCGCATCGAAGCGATGATCGCGCGCGAGGAGGCTCCGGAGCCCGTCGCACCCCGCCGCCTGCGTGAAGCCGGACGGAAGGATCAGCGCCGGATCCGGGTCGATCCCCGCCGCAGAGAGCGCCTCGAGGTGACCGCGGGTGCGCAGCCCGGGCATGGACTCCTCTTCGGCCGCCGCGCCGCCGAGAACGACGATTCTGCGGGCTCCGCGCTGCAGCAGATGCTCCGTCGCCCGGCGCGCTCCGCCGACGTTGTCCATCAGGAGATGGTCGAATCTGTTCGCCAGGGCGCGCTCACCCACGAGCACGATCGGCTTTGCGGCCTCGATCCGGTCGAGATGCTCGGCATCGCCCGCTGCCAGGGCGAGCACGAAGCCGTCGTAGGCATCGAGAAGGGATGACGCGAGGGCGCTGATCTCCGCGCTCACGATGCCCCCGGTGTGCTCGGCGACGAGCCGGATGCCGCGATCCGCGAAGCGCACCATCAGCGCCTCCGCGAAGGCCCCGTAGTACTCGGAGTCGAACGACGGCAGCGCGAGCCCGACGGTTCCGGTGCGGCCGCGCCGCAGCGAGCGCGCCGACTGATTCATCCGGTAGTCGAGCGCGCTGATGGACGCGACGACGCGTTCCCGCGTCGCGTCGCTCACTCGGGAGGCGCGCCCGTTCAGCACGTTCGAGACCGTCTGATGCGACACCCCGGCGTGGGTCGCCACGTCCTGCATCGTCACCCGCGGACCGCTGCTCCCCACCATCCCCTCATCTTCGCACCGTCGTGCGCCGGCGGGCCGCGCGTCCGCGGCGCAGACCTTGCGGTTCGCTGATTGTTCCCGGTAACATTCAGGAACACGTGGAAGTTGATCGATCAACCTGACGCATCGCGCGGCGTTGATCGGGCTCCGTCCGCATCGGCGCAGAGTGTCGCCGACCGAGATCGATCAAGGAGGATCTGTGTCCGTTCAACTGTTCCCGAGGGTGGGGCTGCGAAGGATGACCGCGTTCGTCGCCGCGGCAGCACTGCTCGTCGGCTTGGGCGTCAGCACGACCGCGCCGACGGCGCAGGCCGCCGAGGCGTGGGAGCCCGAGTCGTCGTACACGACGACTGACAACGGCGACGGCACCTACTCGGTGCCGCTCCTGAACGCCGATGTGCCCGATGTCAGTGTGGAACGCGTGCCCGCGTCCGAGAATGACGAAGGGCGCGACGTCTACTACATGATCAGCACCACCATGCAGCTCAGCCCGGGCGCACCGATCATGAAGTCGTACGACCTCGTCAACTGGGAGATCGTGAACTACGTGTACAACCGCCTGAGCGCGGGGGATGAGTTCTCGCTGCGAAACGGGGAGAGCTCGTACGGGCGCGGGCAGTGGGCATCGTCGCTGCGCTACCACGACGGCACCTACTACGTGCTGGTCAACTCCCTGAACCTGGGCGGCGCGTTCGTGTATCGCACTGACGACATCGAGAACGGCGCATGGACCCGTACGTCGCTCGGGCGCAGCCTGCACGATCCTTCGCTCTTCTTCGACGAGGCGAACGGCGGCACGCCCTATGTGTTCTACGGCGGTGTCAGCGCGGCCCGCCTCGATGACGATCTGACCACGATCGAGGAGGACTTCCCCGACGTCATCCGCCGCAGCGACTATGAGGACGAGTCGCATGTGGGCAGCGACGGCCTGTTCGAAGGTGCGCAGGTGTTCTACATCGACGGCCAGTACTACGTCGCCATGATCACCTGGCCGAGCAGCGGGCGCCAGGTGGCGCTGTTCCGGTCCGACGAGCTGCTGGGCCGTCTCGCCGAGGATCCCGCTCCGTACGAGTCGCGCGGAGTGCTGAACTCGAACGGCTTCGCACAGGGGAGCCTCGTGCCCGTCGCCGACGATGCCGGCGGCGACGACTGGTACGGATTCTTCTTCCGCGACACGTTCCCGCTGGGGCGCATCCCGGCGCTGGTCCCTGCGGTCTGGGAAGACGGCTGGCCGACCTTTGGCGATGCCGGCGAGGTTCCCGTCGACGGAAGCTTCGCCAAACCCATCGAGCTGTCGCCTGCGCAGGAGCGCTTCGAACGGCAGAAGAGCATCGTCGCCTCGGACGACTTCGACAACGACGCGGAGCACCGCGCGTACCAGGATGAGGAGTGGGACGCGGCGGAGGCCGGGGCCGATCCGGATGAGCTGGCGGACAACGGCTCTGACCTCGATCCGGCCTGGCAGTGGAACCATGCACCGGACAACCGGTACTGGTCGCTGACCGACCGCGACGGATGGCTGCGCCTCACCACGGGCAGCGTCGTCACCGACGAGTATGTGCACCAATCGGGCGATGAGCTGACACGCCTCGAAGAGGCGCGCAACACGCTCTCGCAGCGCACGTTCGGCCCGCGCCAGTCGGTCGAGACGAAGCTCGATGTGTCTGGGATGAACGACGGCGACGTCGCCGGACTCGCCGCCTACAACCGGGACTTCTCGTATGTCGGCGTCACGCGCACGGCCGGGGAGTACCGCGTCGGCGTCGTGCACCGCGGCCAGCCGTTCTCCGCGTCCATCGACCAGGCTGAGGTCGAGTCCTTCCTCCCGGGGCAGTCGGCTGACCTCGGTGACGCGACAGAGGTGCACCTCAAGGCCGACCTCGACTTCGCATCCTCGCCCGGTGAGCTGTACACGACGTTCTCCTACAGCCTCGACGGCCGTGCGTGGCAGCAGCTCGGCGACGCCGTCGGGCCGCTGCACCTCGACGGAGGCCTGACGCACTTCATGGGCCACCGCGTCGGTCTGTTCGACTATGCGACGCAGACCGCGGGCGGTCACGTCGATGTCGATCACTTCCTGCTCAGCGATACGCTCAGCTCCGACGGAGAGCCGCTCGACGCGAGCGAGCTCGAGGCCGCGATCGCCTATGCGGAGTCGCTCGACGAAGCCGACCACCCGGCCGAGGCCTGGTCCGACATGCAGGGTGCGCTCGCGAAGGCGCAGGCAGCGGTATCCGCCGGCTTCGGCACGCAGAACCAGATCGACGCGCCGGAGCGCGCGCTCAGCTACCAGCTCGCGCGCCTCGGAGCGCTCGCGGAATCCGAATCGGTGCCCGAGGTATCGCTGCAGGCCGACACGCGCTGTGCCGCGGGCCAGGTCGTCATCGCGGTGCGCGCGGTCAATGAGTCCGACGTTCCCGTGTCACTCGATCTCACCACGGAGTCCGGACGCGAAGCGTCGCGCGAGATCGCACCCGGGGAGGGCACGTCCGTCGCGTTCAGCACCCGCGGCGCGGCGGTCGCCGACGGCAGCGTGACGGCGTCGCTCTCGGCAACGGTCGACGGCGCCCCGGTCTCCTGGCAGGCGGACGCTGAGTACGGCGCCCGCAGCTGCTCCTGACCTGCGCAGGCGGGCCGCGTGATTCGGGCCCGCCTGCTCGGACGCCCCGCTCGGCGGCCGCCGAGCGGGGCACACATGCCACAGCACATCGATCAAGGAGGATTCGTGGTTCACCGACAGCACGACAAGAGCAGGCGGGCGCCCAGATGGGCGGTCGTCGGGCTGACGACGACGGCGCTCGCCGCCGCATCGCTCACCGCGACCGCGGCATCGCACGCCGACGACTCAGCAGAGCTTCCGAGTACGGCCGACGCGTCTGCGGCCGCCGCATCGCCGTCGAAGACGATCGAGATCGCGGGCAAGAAGCCGGGCGATCACAACCCGCTGCTGGGACACAAGTTCGGCGCCGATGGCTTCGGCTTCGTCGACAACGGGCGCGTGTACATGTACATGACCAACGACACCCAGGGCTACGCGCCCGACCCGGACACCGGGGTGTCTCCGCAGATCGACTACGGCCAGATCACCAAGATCACGGTCATCTCCTCGACCGACATGGTGAACTGGACCGATCACGGCGAGATCCCCGTCGCCGGGGAGGACGGGGTCGCTCCGTTCACGAACAACTCGTGGGCACCGGGCATGGCCAAGAAGGTCATCGACGGGAAGGAGAAGTACTTCCTCTACTACGCCAACGGCGGCGGCTCCTCCAACGTAC
>DHCFJ07801__coassemble_2203_pt1 | contig 13438 bp, 10 predicted proteins | sample DHCFJ07801__metabat2_high_PE_027 | metagenome-assembled genome bin DHCFJ07801
GCGACCTGCGCCGCCTCCTCATCGATCGTGCGGGGGTATCGCACGTCGGCCTCGCCCGCACCGGCGCCCCCGCGCTGCGCGAGCTCGGACACACCGGTGCGCGGCGGGAGGCGGAAGCTCCTCACCAGCCGGTTCGCGGCGGTGAGGATGCTCGCGTCGTTGCGCCAGCTCGTCATGAGCTCGAACCGCTGCACGGGCTCCTCGCGCGCGAAGTCGTCGGGAAAGCTCGGAATGTTGTCGGCGCTCGCACCGCGCCACCCGTAGATGGCCTGGTTCGGATCGCCGACCGCCATCACGGCGCTGTCGCCGAACAGCGCCGCGAGCAGCCGCGTCTGGAGCACCGATGTGTCCTGGTACTCATCGAGCAGCACGACGCGGTACTGCTCGCGCAGCTGCACCACCACGTCGGGGGCGGCTTCGACGACATCCAGCGCGCCGGAGACCTGGTTGGCGAACTCGAGCACGCCGCGCCTCGACTTCTCGGCCTCGTACTCAGCGACGAGGTCGAGGAACGTCGGCAGCGCAGTGAGCGCGCGATGCGCCGATTCCCAGGAGCGGGGTTTCGCGAGCGCGTCGTCGACGAACGGCGCGAACTCGGCCGCCTGGCGCGCGGCATAGCGCCGCACCGCATGCGGATCGGCGCGATGATCGAGCATCTCGGCCGACAGCGATCGGATCGCGTCGACGAGCGGACCGAGCGTGCCGTCCATCTCCTCGAGACCGATGCCTTCGGCCCGCACGGCGACGCGGCGGGCGACGATCCACGCCGACGAGTCGCTGAGCATCGCGGCATCGGGATCACGACCGATGCGCGCGGCGTTCTCGCGCACGATCGCGTCGGCGAACGCGTTGTACGTCGACACCCTCGGCCGATCGAGCAGGTCGTCGGCGAGCGCGGCGTCGTCGGGCTCGTGGCCCACGCGACGAGCGAAGATCTCGATCACATCGCGGATGATCGCGCGCCGCTGAAGCGGATCCTTCACTCCGTCGAGCCGTGCGAACTCGTCGCTCGCGACGATGTCGGAGAGGTGCGGCAGCAGGCCGCGCCGCCCGTACTCGTCGAGCTGGGCGAGGCGCTCGCCGATGCGCTCGGCGAGCTCGCCCGCCGCCTTGCGGGTGAAGGTCAGGCCGAGGATCTCGTCGGCGCGCACATGGCCGTTCGCGACGAGCCAGAGCACGCGCATCGACATGGTCTCGGTCTTGCCGCTGCCTGCTCCTGCGACCACGAGCGCCGGCGACGCCGCCGATTCGACGACCCGCGCCTGGTCGGGGGTGGGCGGGAACAGGTCGAGAGCCCTCGCGAGCACGTCGGCCGAGAGGCCGAGCCCCGGGGTGAAAGTCATGAGCTCACGGCTCCGATCGTGTGAATGCGGCAGACCGGCGCCATGCGCTGACCCCGGCAGTGGGTTTCGACGGCCGCGACGAAGCTGGCCGCCGACATGCCGCGCGCCGCCTCGGCTACGGCATGCAGGAACTCCTCACGAGACGTGCCGCGCAGCGTGTGCTGATGAGCCACGCGGTACAGGCTCTCGCCGATCGTCTTCGAGACGACCACGAGACGCGCGCCCGCGAGCGCGGCCGGATCGGCTCCGGCGATGAGCCCCTGCTCGACGGCGAGCTGATAGGCCGCGAGCTGCGCATCGTCTGCGACGCGCGCGTCGCTCGTGCGCTCCTCGCCCTTGCCCGTCTTGAGGTCGACCACGACGACGCGGCGGCCCGCGCTCTCGTCGGCCGCCGACATCGCCTCCCAGGCCGTCTTGCTGCCGCGCTCGCCGCGCCGTGCGGCCGCGTGATCGCCGGAGGCGCGCGGGTACTCCTCGACGCGGTCGATGTAGCCCGCGATCACCGCGTTGCCCGCAGCATACAGCTCGTCGCCGGTCACGACCTGTTCGTCGGCGATCGAGACGGCCAGGCGGAAGCCGCCCTCCGAGGAGATCACCCGCCCGTGCTGCCGGGCCACCTGTGCGAGATAGCTGTCGAGGTGCTCGAGGTACTCCTCGGCGCGGCGCCGCTCGCGGGCGGCGATCCACGGCGCCTCGAAATCGAGCTCGCCCCAGCGTTCGTCGAGCACGGCCCGCATCTGCTCGATGCCGCCCTGCGGAACCCGCTCGAGCGCCGCGTGCAGCAGCGTGCCGATGCCCGCACTGGGCGAGGTGACCACGTCGCCGCCGAGGGCGCCGATCACCCAGCCGAGGCCGCATTCGGCGAAGTCGTCGATCTGGGACGGAGACACGGCGACGTACGTGCGCTCGAGGTCGACGAGCGGTGCGGTGGTCGAGGCCTCGCGCACGCCGTACCACTGGTCGGGGTCGGCCCCCGGAACGCCGTTCTCGGCGAGCAGGCGCAGCTGACCGGCGGCCTCGGCGCGCGCCCGGTCGTCGCTCGAGCTCGTCAGCGTGCGGCGGTGCTTCGCCACGAGACCGCGCAGCGTGAGCGGGTGCTCGTCGCGCGGAGTCTGCGGGGCCGCGGGCGGCAGGCGCGAGAACAGCGGGCTCGGCGTCTGGTCGTCGTTGTCGGTCGCCGTCACGATGAGGCGGTTCACCGCCCGGGACGCGGCTCGGACGAACAGCCGCAGCTCATCGTGCAGCGCCTGCCTCCGACGATCGATCAGCTGCTCGTCGACCGGGCGCCGCCCATCGCGCGCCGCGCGCACCGTGTCGGCGAGGCGCCACGAGCCGAGGATCCCTCCGCGCAGCCGCGTGTTCGGCCACACGCCGTCCTGCAGACCGGCGATCACGACCGTGTCGAACTCGGTCGACAGCGCGTTCGCCGGTGTGAGCAGGGTGACGGTGGCCTCGCGCTCGGGCGCCGACAGCGTGTCCTCGGGCACGTCGCTGTCGAGGATGTCGCGGATGAAGCGCTGCGGCCCGTCGTTCGGGCTGCGCTCGATCGCGCGCTTGGCCGCGTCGAACAGCGCGACGAGTCCGTCGAGCGCGCGCGAGATCTCTCCGGCGAGCGGACCCGGGGTCGTCGCGATGCGGTGCCAGCGGTCGGCGAGCCGCGAACGATCCCAGACGTGCCAGAGCAGATCGTGCACCGTCGCGCCTGCGTCGGCCATCGTCGCCAGCTGCGCGAGCGTCGACGCGAACCGCTCGGCGGCGCGCCCCTCGATCGTGTCGAGCGTCGCGAACAGCACGGGATGCGCGAAGCCCTCTCGCACGAGCTCGCGCGCAGGACGCGCCCCGCCCGATTCGAGCTCGGCATGGCGCAGCGCGCTGCGCAGCCGTCGCAGCCACACGCCGTCGAAGCCGCCGAACGGCGTGCGCAGCGCCTCGATCAGCGCGTCGACATCGCGTTCGGACTCGGGAGTCAGACCGAGGCGGACGATCTCCATGATCTGCCTCACGGCCCGCTCGCTGCCGAGAGGACGCGGCACGCCCGCCGCGCGTGTGGGCACATCGCGTGCCGCGAGCTCGGCGTCGAGCGCGACGAGCTGGCGCGTGTCGTGCGCGATCACCGCCATGCGGCCCCACGGCACGCCCTGCGTGAGGCGCAGCTCGCGCAGGCGCCGCGCGATGAGGTCGGCCTCTTCACCGGGCGAGGACGCGCGCAGCGTCGTGACCCGCTGCCACTCTTCGGGCTTCGGGCCCGGCGCCCGGCGGTGCTCGACGCGCCCCGCGGCGCCGATCGTCTGGGTGAGGTGCCGCACGAGCCACGTGAGCTCGTCGTGCGACCGGTGCTGTTCGTCGAGCACGTGCACATCGCCGAGCGCGCGGGTGAGCTCGGCGAACATCTCGGGGGTGATCCCCCGGAACGCTCCGGAGGCGATGTCGGGATCTCCGAAGGCGAGCACGGCGATGCCCCGCTCGCGCAGCGCGGACACGAGCGCGATTCCGCCGCGCGTCAGCTCCTGCGCGTCGTCGACGAGCACGACGCGCAGGCGATCGACCTCGGGAACGTGCTGCGCGCTGCGCAGCGCCTCGACCGCGAGGCCCGTGAGCTCGGAGGCGCTGAGCGCCGTCGTGCGCATGCGCTGGACCACGCCGGCGTATTCGGCCAGGAGGTCGACCACGGGAGCCCACTCGCCGTCGCGCAGTGCGCTCAGCTCGCTGCGCGAGGCGTCGAGCTCGATCGCCTCGTCGAGGAACGCCCGCACCTCGGACCGGAACTGCCGCGAGCGCCGCACGCCCTCACCGAGGTGCGCCGGCCATGCGATGCGCCCGTCGACGATGTCGCCCTCGATCAGCTGTGCGAGCAGGCGATCCTGCTCGGCGCCGGTCAGCAGCTCGGGCGGGCGGTCGCCGGCCGCCGCGGCCTCGGCCCGCACCACCTGGAAGGCGAACGACCCCACCGACCGCGCCAGAGGACCGGGGGTCGCGACGCCCACGCGCGTGCCGAGCCGGTCGCGCAGCCGCGTGGCCGAGGCGCGCGACGGCGTGAGCACGAGCACCTCGTCAGGTCCGAGGCGCGCGGGGCCCCCGAGCAACCGCGCCACACGCTCGACGAGCACGGCGGTCTTGCCGCTGCCCGGCGCGCCGACCACGGTTCCGCTCGCGGCGGAATCGAGCTCGATCACCGCGCGCTGGCCCGCATCCCATGACGTGTCGCTCATGATGTCCACGCTATCCAGAACCCCTGACATCCGAACTGCAATAAGCTTGCTGACGCGCCCGTTCCCGGGCGATCGGAATGACGAAAGGCACGACCCCGTGGATATCCGCATCGGAATGATGAACACCGGCCGCGAGCTCAATTTCTCCTCCGACGAGACGGCCGAGGCCGTCACGCAGAAGGTCGACGAGGCCCTCGCCGGCAAGGCGTCGCTGTCCTTCACCGACTCGAAGGGGTCGACCTACATCATCCCCACGGCGTCGCTCGCCTACGTCGAGGTCGGCTCCGAGCAGGTGCGCAAGGTCGGCTTCGCCTGATCAGGCGGCGAGGCCCATCGAGGTCATGCGCTGCGAGTGGTTCGACACGAGCGCGGTGAAGACGGGCTCGATCGTCTCCTCGTCGTCGGCGTCGATCCGGAGGGCCGCGCGCGCAACGAGCAGCGTGTCGCCGACGAGGCGGCGCGCCCACATCGACAGCAGTCCCCGCATCTCGTCGTCCTCGTCGATCGTCGTGGTGAGAAGCTCGACCAGCTGTTCGCGGTCGTGCTCGACCCGCAGCACCTTCTCGACCTGACGCCCGACCTCGCCGTACGTCGCAGCGAGCGCGACGTAGAAATCGTCGAGCATGCCCGCCGTGATGTGCACCGTCAGCATCGTCTCGCGCGGCCGCGCGCCGAGCGTCGCCCAGCGGAACTCATCGAGATGCGCCTGGAACGGCCGCATCAGCTCGGTCGGATCCGCGCCCCGCGCGCGCATGACCTCGACGATCCCCCGGTGCTTCTTCAGCGCGGCGCCCGCTGCGAGCGAGAGCGCCTCCTTCTCGGCGAGATCGGGCGTGCGGCGGATCAGCCGAGTGAGCGTCTCGAAATAGCCGAGCTGCAGGTAGGCCGCCTGACCCAGGAAGACCTCGACGTCGGGAGCGAGCTCGGCGAAGTCGACGCGCACCGCATCGCTCTGGTCGCCCCTCGACCGCAGCCGGAGCAGACGAGCGGGACGCCTGCGCTGCCAGAACCAGTTCACCACCTCTCCAGGGTACGCTGGTATCGGCCCCGACACCGGATCGGGGAGCCGCGCCTGTTGCAGATCGAGTGGGGCGTGGACGTCACCACCGGCGGTCGCCGCGCGTCATCGCACCGCACCGTCGAGACAGGCAGAACATTTCATGACCGCATTCGCCGATCTCGGAATCGACCAGGACATCCTCGACCAGCTGGTCGCGAAGGGCATCGAAGACGCCTTCCCCATCCAGGAGCAGACGATTCCGATCTCCCTCCCGGGCCAAGACGTCATCGGTCAGGCGAAGACGGGAACGGGCAAGACGTTCGGCTTCGGCATCCCCGTGGTGCAGCGCTTGGGCCTCGACCCCGAGCCGGGCGTGAAGGCGCTCATCGTCGTTCCGACGCGCGAGCTCGCCACGCAGGTGTATGAAGACATCGACCTGCTCACGGGCGGACGCTCGACGAGCGTCGTCGCGATCTACGGCGGCAAAGCGTACGAGGGTCAGATCGAGCAGCTGCGCGCAGGCGCCCAGATCGTCGTCGGCACCCCCGGCCGCCTCATCGACCTCGCCGGTCAGGGTCTGCTCGACCTGTCGAACGCGACCGAGGTCGTGCTCGACGAGGCCGACAAGATGCTCGACCTCGGCTTCCTCGCCGACATCGAGAAGATCTTCCAGAAGGTCGCTCAGAAGCGTCACACGCAGCTGTTCAGCGCGACGATGCCCGGGCCGATCGTGGCGCTCGCGCGCCGGTTCATGTCGAACCCGATCCACATCCGCGCTTCCGACCCCGACGAGGGGCTCACCCAGGCGAACATCCGCCACATCATCTACCGCGCCCATCAGCTCGACAAGGATGAGGTCATCGGCCGCATCCTGCAGGCGGAGGGTCGCGGCAAGACCGTCATCTTCACGCGCACCAAGCGCCAGGCGCAGCGTCTCGTCGATGAGCTCGGCGACCGCGGCTTCTCAGTGGGCGGCGTGCACGGCGACATGGGACAGGAGCAGCGCGAGCGCTCGATGGCCGCCTTCAAAGCGGGCAAGCGCGACGTGATGGTGGCCACGGACGTCGCGGCGCGCGGCATCGACGTCAACGACGTCAGCCACGTGATCAACCACACGATCCCCGACGACGAGAAGACGTATCTGCACCGCGTGGGCCGCACGGGCCGCGCGGGCCGCGAGGGCATCGCCGTGACGTTCGTCGACTGGGACGACCTGCACAAGTGGGCGCTCATCAATCGCGCGCTCGATTTCGGTCAGCCCGAGCCGGTCGAGACCTACTCGACGAGCCCCCATCTGTTCGAGGACCTCAACATTCCCGAGGGCACGAAGGGCCGCATCACGAAGGCGCCGTCGAAGAAGAAGGAAGAGAAGGCGACCCGTCCTCCCCGGCGTCGCCGCGCGGACGGCGCTGAGGGGCGCGGCGACGCCGGCGACAAGCGCCCCGGCGACGGCACGCACGACGGATCCGGTCCGGAGCACCACGACGGCCACCCAGCTCCTGCGCGCCGTCGCCGCCGTCGCCGCCGCACGTCGGGACAGGGCCAGCAGGGGGCGTAGGCCGTCAGACCACCGGATCGGACCCCGTGGCGGCGCGGATGATGCGCTCGACCATCGCGGGGTCCGTGGTGTTCTCCCCCAGCCGGTTCGGCTTGCCCGCGCCGTGGTAGTCGCTCGAGCCCGTGACGATGAGGTCGTGCTCGTCGACGTACCGCTGCAGGCGCGCCGTGCCCGCCGGGGTGTTCTCCCGGTGGCCGAGCTCGAACCCGCCGAGGCCCGCGTCGATCAGGGAGCGGATCTCGCCGTCCGGGAGCGCGCCGCGGCCCGCGGGATGCGCGATGATCGAGACGCCGCCCGCACGGCCGACCTCCTCGACGACCTCGACCGGTGTCGGAGCCGCGTGGCTGACGTAGTACGGCGAGGCGGGGTGCAGGGGGCCGGCGAACGCCTCTTCCCGGCTCGCGACGATTCCGCGCGCGATGAGCGCATCGGCGATGTGCGGGCGTCCGATCGTGGCGTCGTCGGCGCACTGCGCGAGCACGTCGTCCCACGTCACCGGGAGATCGCGCGCGAGATTGCGCGTGATCCGCTCGGCGCGGCCGACGCGGTCGTCCCGCACGCGCGCCATGGTCCGCGACAGCGCCGTGTGATCCGGATCGAACAGGTAGGCGAGCACGTGCACGCTCATGCCCCGGTGCTTCGCCGAGACCTCGGCGCCGGGGAGGAGCACGAGCCCCGCCGCGCGCGATGCGCGCGCCGCCTCGTCCCAGCCGGCGACCGTGTCGTGGTCCGTGAGCGCGATCGTGCTGAGCCCGGCCTCGTGCGCGCGGCGCACGACCTCGGCCGGGGGCTCCGTGCCGTCCGAGCAGTCCGAATGCAGATGGAGATCCGCCGGACCGGCGATTTTGAGGGACATCTCAAGGATCCTATGGCCTCCAGTGGCGGAAGTTCACAGCCCGCGTGCTTAGGCTCCCAGTGTGCTCCGCTCGCTTGGTGTTCTCATCACCGTCCTCTTCGCGTGCGCCGCGGCCGTGATCACGTGGCCCGGATTCTTCCGCCTTGCGCAGCACACCCCCTTCACGCAGATCGTCGCGATGCGCGGCCTGGTCGTGGTCGGCTTCGCGGTGCTCGCCGTTCTGTTCCTCATCATCGCCGCCTCGCGCCGCGCGCGGGGCTTCGCCGTGTCGATCGCCGTCGTCTGCGTGATCGCCGCGGCCGCCAGCGGAATCATGCTCGGGATCCGCGGCTACGGCGCCGCGACGCTGCCCGACAAGGGCGACGAGAGCGTGCGCGTCATGACCTGGAACACGCTCGGAAATGCCACCGGCGCAGACTCGATCGCGCAGACCGCGGTCGCGATGGAGGCCGACATCATCGCGCTGCCCGAGACGGCGGCCGGCGTGGGCGAAGAGGTCGCCGTGATCATGCGCGATCTCGGGCGCCCCATGTGGGTGCATCACGAGGCGTACAACGAAGACGTCGTCGACGGCCCCCAGGCCTGGCAGACCACGCTCCTCATCTCCCCCGATCTCGGCGACTACGCGGTGATCGACGCCTCCGACTCCGGCACGACGATGCTGCCGTCGGCCATCGCGATGCCGGTGAACGGCGACGGCCCGATCGTCGTGGCCGCGCACGCCGTCGCGCCGCAGCCGAGGTACATGTCGCAGTGGCGCAGCGACCTCGCGTGGCTCGCCGACCAGTGCGTCGAGGGCAACGTCATCATGGCGGGCGACTTCAACGCGACGCTCGACCACATGACGGGGCTCGGCGAGGGCGGCGGCGACCTCGGATGGTGCCACGACGCCGCGGCCGCGACCGGCAACGGCGGCGCCGGCACGTGGCCGACGTCGATCCCCGAGGTCCTCGGATCCCCGATCGACCACGTGCTCGCATCGGACGCGTGGGAGATCAGCGGATCGATCGTCGTGACCAATCTCGACGACGCGGGCAGCGACCACCGCCCGCTGGTCGCGCAGCTCGAACCCGCCTCCTAGGCGGCGGTGATTAACTGGTGTCATGAGCGACACCACCGACACCACCGCGGCGAGCGCCGATTCGAACACGAATCGCCGCCAGCCGTACCCGCAGGGCTTCCTCGACACGATCAGCACGGGATGGGCCGAGCGCGACGACGAGATCCCCGCCCCCCGCGAGGTCGCGCCGTACGCCGCGAGGCGCCGCGAGGCGCTGAGCGCGCGCTTCCCGGGGCAGCGCCTCGTGATCCCCGCCGGCGGCTTCGCGCAGCGCTCGAACGACACCGATTTCCCGTTCCGCGCGCACTCGGCGTTCGCGCACCTGACCGGGTGGGGCGCCGATTCGATCGCCGATTCCCTGCTCGTGTTCGAGCCCTCGGAGAACGCGCACGACGTGACGCTGTACCTGCGCGACCGCGCCACGCGCACGACGCCCGAGTTCTATCGCGACGCCGCGATCGGCGAGTTCTGGGTGGGTCCGCGCCCTTCGCTCGAGGCCGTCTCGCACGATCTCGGGATCGCGACCGCCGACCTGTCGGAGTTCGCCCCGACCGACCGCGACCTCGTGGTCGGCCGGCACGACGAGCTCACGAGCGCCGTGAGCGAGCTGCGGCTCGAGAAGGACGACTACGAGGTGCGCCAGATGCAGCTCGCCGTGGACGTGACCGCGCAGGGGTTCGACGACATCGTGCGCGAGCTGCCGCGCGTCATCGCGCACGAGCGCGGAGAGCGCATCGTCGAAGGCGTCTTCCACCTGCGTGCGCGCAGCGACGGCAACTGGGAGGGCTACGACACGATCGCGGCGTCCGGCCCCCACGCGTGCTATCTGCACTGGACCCGCAACGACGGTGCGGTCGTCCCCGGCGATCTCATGCTCGTCGACGCGGGCGTCGAGCTCGACAGCCTGTACACGGCGGACATCACGCGCACGATCCCGGTGAGCGGGCGCTTCACCCCGATCCAGCGCACCATCTACGAGGCGGTGCGCGAGGCGGCGGACGCGGCCTTCGCCGCGGCGGCGCCGGGCATGAGGTTCCGCGACCTGCACAACACGGCGATGGGTGTGATCGCCGCGCGCACGGCCGAATGGGGCCTGCTGCCCGTGACCGCTGAGGAGGCCCTCGACGCCGATACCGGCGGGCACCAGCGGCGCTACATGGTGCACGGCACGAGCCACCACCTCGGCCTGGACGTGCACGACTGCGCGCAGGCCCGGCGCGAGATGTACTACGACGGCGTCGTGACGCCGGGCATGGTCTTCACGATCGAGCCCGGGCTGTACTTCCAGATCGACGACGAGACCGTGCCCCCGGAGTACCGCGGCATCGGCGTGCGCATCGAGGATGACATCCTGATGACCGAACAGGGCCCGGTCAACCTCTCGGCGGCGATCCCGCGCACGGCCGATGAGGTCGAGGCCTGGGTCGCGCGCGCTCAGTCGCGCGGCTGATCCGGTTCCGCGGCGGGCGGCTCGGCGTCGGGCTTCTCGCCGCGGGGCTCGTCGCTGATGCGCACGCCGTACTTCGGCGGCTCGTCCGACGGCGGCCGCGCGACGACCGTGCGCGGCTTCTCGGTTCCGAGCACGCGGCGCGACTCGGGCACGTGGGCCGCGGAGACCGCGACCTCGTAGCGCTCCGCCGTGATCGACATGATGCTCGCGAAGTCGCGACGGCGGCGCACGATCGAGTAGTTGAGCAGGCGCAGCGCCATGCCGAAGCCGATGCCGATCAGCAGGATCCCGCCGACGACGGCCATCTGCAGCTCGGGCAGCCAGATGATGGAGAACGCGGCGAACAGCAGGCCGATCATGATGCCGTTGAGCGCCCCCTGACGTGCGGCGCGCGCCCATCCGAGGGTGCCGGTGACCTTCTCGATCGAGCGCAGCGAGCGCCCGACGATCGCGATCTCCGCGGCGGGCACCTTGTTCTCGATGAGTTTCGAGACGGCGCGCTGGGCACCCTCGTACTTCTTGTACGTCGCGACCGTCTCGCCGACCTCGGGCGCAGGGAGTGCGGCGTTCAACATGCTCATGACCCGATTCTCCCATGCAGGCGAGCGGACTAGTCTGGAAACGTGAGTACGCAGAGGGTTTTCGTGGGTCGTCTGGCCGGTTGCCCCGTGTTCGACCCGGCCGGCGACCGGCTCGGCAAGGTGCGCGACGTCGTGGTCGTGTACCGCAGCGCCGGCGCCCCGCGCGTGATCGGACTCGTGCTCGAGATCCCCGGTCGCCGGCATGTTTTCGTCTCCATCGGACGCGTCACCTCGATCGCCCAGGGTCAGATCATCACGACCGGACTCATCAACGTGCGCCGCTTCCAGCCGCGCGCGGACGAGCGCCGCATCATCGCCGAGATCGTCGGCCGCCGAGTCGACCTCCGCGACGGATCCGGCACGGCGACGATCGAAGACGCCGCGATCGAGCGCAGCCGCATCGGCGAGTGGACCATCTCGGAGCTGTTCCTGCGCCGCCCGCGCACGGGGGCCTCGCCGTTCTCCAAAGGCCCGACGACCTTCGCCCCCTGGGAGCAGGTGGTCGAGCAGACCTCCCCCGGCCAGGCGCAGTCGGCCGAACAGCTGGCCCAGACCTTTGCCGAGCTGTGGCCGGCCGACCTCGCGAACGCGCTGCTCGATCTGCCCCGCGAGCGCCGCATCGCCGTCGTCGCCGAGCTGAACGACGAACGCCTCGCCGACGCCCTCGAGGAGATGCCGGAGGATCAGCAGGTCGCGATCCTCAACGCGATCGGAGACGATCGGGCGGCCGACGTGCTCGATGCGATGGAGCCAGACGACGCCGCCGACCTGCTCGCCGAGCTGGGCGACACGCGCAGCGAGGAGCTGCTGCAGATGATGGAGCCCGAGGAGGCCGAGGACGTGCGCCTCATCCTCCAGTACGGCCCCGATACGGCCGGCGGCCTCATGACCACGGATCCGATCATCCTGCCGGCCGACGCGACGATCGCGGAGGCGCTCGCGCTGATCCGTCGCCACGAGCTGCACCCCGCGCTCGCGACGAGCGTGTTCGTCACGCTGCCGCCGTACGAGACGCCCACGGGCCGCTACCTCGGCACTGTGCACTTCCAGCGCATGCTGCGCTACCCGCCCCACGAGCGCATCGGCGCGATCCTCGACGACTCGATCGAACCGGTGCAGGCCGAGGCCCCCGGTGCCGAGGTCGCGCGCCGCCTCGCCAGCTACGACCTCGTCTCGCTCCCGGTCGTCGACACGGTGCACCGCCTGCTCGGCGCCGTCACCGTCGATGACATCCTCGACTCGCTGCTGCCCGATGACTGGCGCTCGCACGATGAGGACGATCCGATCCCGACGCTCACCGGCTCGATCCGGACGGTGGAGACGTGATGGCTCCGAGGGCCGACCGCTCATTCACCCGCGGACGCAGCCCGATGCTCGAGGACGACGCACCGCGCCCCAACGACCGGTTCGGTCGCGCGACGGAGTGGGTCGCGCGCGCCATGGGCACGCCGTGGTTCCTCATCATCCTCACGCTCTTCTGCGCGCTCTGGATGGCATGGAACACGCTCGCCCCGCAGCAGTGGCGCTTCGATTCCGCCGCGATCGGGTTCACCGCACTCACGCTCATCCTGTCGCTGCAGGCCTCGTACGCCGCACCGCTGATCCTGCTCGCCCAGAACCGTCAGGACGACCGCGACCGCGTGGCCCTGCAGAACGACCGACAGCGCGCCGAGCGAACCCTCGCCGACACCGAGTACCTCGCCCGCGAGATCGTGTCGCTGCGCCTCACGATCGAGGCGATGGAGAAGACCGCCATCGACCGCGACGCGCTGCGCGACGAGCTGCGGGCCGCGCTCCGCGAGATCGACGAGGAGGAGCCCCGATGACCGACCTCATCGCAGAACGCATCGAGATCGCCGTCGGCCGCGTCATGGACCCGGAGCTGCGGCGCCCGCTGTCGGAGCTCGACATGGTGCGCGGCGCGGAGACGACCGAGACCTCCGCCACGGTGCGCATCGTGCTGACGATCGTCGGCTGCCCCGCCGCGAACCGCATCGAACAGGACGTGCGCGACGCGGCCGAGTCCGAGGCGGGCGGCCGCGAGGTGCACGTCGAGGTCGGCGTCATGACGCCGGCAGAGCGCACGGCCCTCACGGAGAAGCTGCGCGGCCCGGCGAAGCGCAACCCGTTCGGCGCCGACTCGCTCACGCGTGTGATCGCGGTGACGAGCGGCAAGGGCGGCGTCGGAAAGTCGACGCTCACGGCGAACCTCGCCGTCGCGCTCGCCCGCCGCGGCCTCTCGGTCGGGCTCATCGACGCCGACGTGCACGGCTTCTCGATCCCGCAGCTGCTCGGTCTCGTCTCCGACGGCGAGGCGCCCTCGCCCACGCAGGTCGGCGACATGATCCTGCCGCCCATCGCGCACGATGTGAAGACGATCT
>DHCFJ07801__coassemble_2225_pt1 | contig 13098 bp, 13 predicted proteins | sample DHCFJ07801__metabat2_high_PE_027 | metagenome-assembled genome bin DHCFJ07801
AGAAGCCCCAGACGTACATTTTCGACCAGGTTGCCCAGTAAGCGCCGCGGCTAAAAGGACCAACTCGTGACTGAAGAAGTTCAGAATTACTCCACCGAGACGCCGGCCGAGGCCGAGACCGTCGTGGAGCGCCCCGTAGTCAGCGTTCCCGGTGCCGCCGTGGGCCGCCGCAAGCAGGCCATCGCCCGCGTTCGCCTGATCCCTGGTGAGGGCTCCTTCACGGTCAACGGCCGTGCGCTCGAGGAGTACTTCCCCAACAAGCTGCACCAGCAGCTGATCACCGACCCCTTCACGCTGCTCGGCCTCACGGGCTCGTACGACGTGATCGCTCGCATCAACGGCGGCGGCCCCTCCGGCCAGGCCGGCGCGCTGCGCCTCGCGATCGCTCGTGCGCTCAACGAGATCGACCGCGAGAACAACCGTGCGTCGCTCAAGAAGGCTGGCTTCCTGACGCGCGACGCTCGCGTGATCGAGCGCAAGAAGGCCGGTCTGAAGAAGGCCCGCAAGGCCTCGCAGTTCTCGAAGCGCTGATCGAGCGCTCCATGCCACTATTCGGCACGGATGGTGTTCGAGGGCTCGCCAATGGCACCCTCACCGCCGACCTTGCCCTCTCCCTGGCCCAGGCGACTGCCGTCGTCCTGGGCCAGGGGCGTTCTGCCGAGGCGCGGCGCGCAGAGGGACGTCGGGCGAAGGCGGTCATTGCACGCGACCCGCGCATCTCGGGCGATTTCCTCGGTGCGGCGGTCTCGGCCGGTCTCGCGGCGAGTGGCGTCGACGTCTACGACGCGGGCGTGATTCCGACGCCCGCCCTCGCGTTCCTGGTGAACGACTTCGATGCCGATTTCGGCATCATGATCTCGGCGTCCCACAATCCTGCGCCCGATAACGGGATCAAGATCTTCGCCCGCGGCGGCATGAAGCTGCCCGACATCGTCGAGCAGCGCATCGAGAGCTACATGGACGAGCCGAAGCTGCTGCCCACGGGCGGCGATGTCGGTCGCATCTCTCGATTCGCCGACGCCGAAGACCGCTATGTGCTGCACCTGCTCGGCACGCTCCCCGCACGCCTCGACGGCCTGCACGTGGTGCTCGACTGCGCCAACGGTGCGGCGAGCGGCGCTTCCCCCGCGCTCTTCGCCAACGCCGGCGCGCAGGTCACCGTCATCGGTGCGGATCCCGACGGCACGAACATCAACGACGGCGTCGGATCCACGCACCTCGGTCCGCTCTCGGAGGCGGTCGTCGCGCACGGCGCCGACCTCGGCATCGCGCACGACGGCGATGCCGACCGCTGCCTGGCGGTCGACGCTGCGGGCAACGTCATCGACGGCGACCACATCATGGCGATCCTCGCGAATTCGCTGCACGAGCGCGGACTGCTCGCGCAGGACACGCTGGTCGCGACCGTGATGAGCAACCTCGGGCTGACGCTCGCGATGCAGGAACGGGGGATCCGCGTGCTGCAGACCGCGGTCGGCGACCGCTACGTGCTCGAAGAGATGAGCCGCTCCGGGTACTCCTTCGGCGGCGAGCAGTCGGGGCATGTGATCATGCACGAGCACTCGACGACCGGCGATGGGCTCCTCACGGGGCTGCAGCTCGCGGCCGAGATGGCGCGCACCGGCAAGTCGATCGCCGAACTGGCATCGATCATGACGGCGCTGCCCCAGACGATGATCAATGTTCCCGGCGTCGACCGCGATCGCGTCGGCGATGCGGGCGTGCAGGAGGCTGTGCGCGAGGCCGAAGCCGAGCTGGGCGACACCGGACGCGTGCTGCTGCGCTCCTCCGGCACCGAACCGCTCGTGCGCGTGATGGTCGAGGCAGCGACCGAAGAGATCGCGGAGCGCACGGCGGCCCGTCTCGCGGAGGTCGTGCGCGAGCGACTGTCGCTCTAGTCTCCCTCCCGTGACGCGAATGGACGTTCCCCCCGTCGGGGAACGTCCATTCGCGTCATCCGAGGCGGTTCGCGGAAGTCGCCGAACGGCCTCTCAAGGCATCGTCCGGCTCTTCGCCTCGGACGAGGAAGCTCACCGTCACCCACACGGGCCAGCCGATCAGCCAGATGGCGGTGACGAACCACACCCGAGCGATCCAGACCGCGAGCTCCATCGTGCGCGCGGCATCGTCGACGACCCAGATGATGGTTCCGAGCACGGCGCTCGCGATCACCGCGGCGACCACCATGCGCGCCCAGCTCCGCCACTCGTGAACCACGCGCTCGCGCCCGTGCTTCGGGATCGGCCGCGGTGCGGGGGCGCCCGCGAACCGGTGCGCGAACCGCCCGTCGACGACGGTGATGATGCGATGGCCGAAGGCGAGGCTGAAACCGAGGTAGAGCGCGCCGAGGCCGTGCTCGAACTGCGCGGTCGCGCCGTTCGCCACGAGATCCCATGCGATGAGCGTCAGGAGCGCGAGGTCGAGCAGTGGAACGCACACGAGCAGGATGTGCGAGAGCAGGCGCCGCCGCAGGATGTACCGCGCGCCGAGGCCGGCGACGAGCACGACCCAGAAGCCGATCTCGCAGGCGATGATGCCGATGAAGATGTTCATGTCTCCACGCTCCCGTGCCCCTCGCGCCGGCGGATCCTGCGAGGAGCCGGTTCCGCCTCCTCCGATCGGAGGAGGCGGTCTGCGCCGAGCCCGGGCAGGATGGAGCCATGCGGATCCGTGTGCTCTGGGAGGGACTGCGCCGCGCGCCGCGCACGCGAGACGGCCTCGCGGCCGCCGCGTATCTCGCTCTCGGGCTCGCGCTGCTGCAGCTGGGGGCGGCGCGCTTGTGGATCTTCCCCGGCCTTCCGCACTTCGACCTCGGCTTCCTGCTGGCGCTGCTCGCGATGGCCGCGCTCGCCACGCAGCGCTCGTCGCGCCCGTTCCTCGTGCTCCTTGCCGGAGCGGTCGTCACGGTCGGCGATGCGCTGATCGGCAGCAGCGTCGGCGTCGTCGTGCTCTTCGGCGACTTCGTCTACTGCGCGTTCCGTTACGGATCCGATCGCGGGCTGCGCATCTTCGGGGGTGTGCTCGCCGCAGTGGCCGTCGCCGGTGCGGCGGCGTTCGTGTTCCGGCCGACGACACGAGAGGAGTTCGCGGGGCTCGTACTGCAGTGGGCGTTCGTGATCATCTTCTCGGCGTCGTGGGGGTGGAACGTGCGCAGTGAACGCGTGTACACCCGCGCGGTGCTGGCGGCGGAGCACCGCGGCCAGACGCAGCGCCTGCGCGAGCGCATCGCCCACGAGCTGCACGACCGCGTGGCCAATCACATCGCGGTCGCGGGCCTGAACATCGAGGCCGCGCGCCTGCGGCTGGACGGCGTGCCCGGAGCTCCGCGCGAGATCGAGCGGAGTCTCGACGAGGCGAGCCGCGGCACGGACGGCGCTCACGAACAGCTCCGGCAGCTCATCGCGGTGCTCACGAGCGTCGACGAGCTGGCGGAGCAGACGGTGGAGGCCGTGCCGCTCGAGTCGCTGCTGCCGGTCGGGCGGCGGCTGGTGCGCACCGGCGCGGACCTCGACGCCGCGCTCGCGCCCCTGGACCCCGTGGCGCGGGGCGTCGTGCGGCGCGTGCTGCAGGAGCTCGTCGCGAACGCCGCGAAGCACGGGGCGGGAGACGTGAGCGTCGACGTCGCAGCGGATCCGACCGTGATCCGGGTCGAGAACGCGATCGCGTCGGGAGCGCGCGCCCCAGGCAGCGGGATCGGCATCGCCGGAGCGGCGGCGCTGATCGACGAAGTCGGCGCACGCATCGAATCGAACGCGGTGGACGCCCAGCTCTGGCGCGCACAGGTCGCGCTCGCAGGTCCGCGGGAGGGGCGCGCATGACGACCCGGATCCGCGTCGCGATCATCGACGACCACGAGGCTGTGCGCGGGGGCGTCGCCGCGATCCTCTCCGCTGACGACGGCATCGAGATCGCGGGCGAAGCGGAGAACGGGTTCGACGGCCTCGCCCTGTGCGTGCGCGAGAGCCCCGACGTGGCGCTCGTCGATCTGCGCATGCCCGGCACCGACGGCATCTGGGCGACCGAACGCATCGCGGCCGAGACGCGCACGCGCGTGCTCGTGCTGACGACGTTCGACGCCGACGACCTGGTGGCCGCGGCGCTCGCCGCCGGAGCGCACGGCTATCTGCTGAAGACGACGCGGGGCGCGGAGCTCATCCGGGCGGTGCGCGACGTCGCGGGCGAGCGGCACGTGCTCGATCCGAGCGTCGCGGGGGCCGTGATCGCGCGCGCGAACGCACAGCCGGCCGAGGCGACGCCCGATCTCGGCCTCACCGCGAGGGAGGCCGATGTGCTCGCCCTCGTTGCGGAGGGGCTCACGAACCCGCAGATCGCCGATCGGCTGAAGGTCGGCGTGACGACGGTGAAGACGCACGTCGGATCCCTGTACGCGAAGACGGGCGCGACATCGCGCGTGCAGCTCGCGAGCGCTCAGGTGCCGGGCCCGCGTCGGGCGCCCTGACGCTCGGCGGTGTCACCAGCCGGAGTCCTCTGCGTAGCGCAGCAGGATGCCCTCTCGGAGCGCCCACGGGCAGATCTCGAGCTCGTCGGCGTCCAGCGCCTTCATCGCCTCATTGAGCACGACGGCGCCGGCCGTGATCTGGAAGGTGCGCTCCGGCGTGATGCCGGGCAGCTCCTGTCGCGACGAAGCAGGCACGCGTGCGAGCACGGGGATCCACGCCTCGAGCGCTGCCTGCGGCAGCATCCACCGCGCGCTGCCCGACCAGCCCGGACGCTTGTATCCGACCAGCCGCGACAGCGACCGGATCGTCTTCGACGACCCGACGATGTGATCGGGGGAGGGGATCCGGCCGAAGCGCGCCGCCACGGCGGCGAGCTGCTCTTCGGCATGGAACGCGAGCCGCTCGACGGCGGCGTCTCCCGGCGGATCCTGCGGCAGCATCTCGACCGTCATGCGCCCGGCGCCGAGGGGCACCGACTCTGCGAGCTGGGGCAGCTCGTCGGCGCCGCCCGCGATCTCGAGCGAGCCACCGCCGATGTCGAACAGCAGGATCTGCCCGGCCGACCAGCCGAACCAGCGCCGCACGGCGAGGAACGTGAAGCGTGCCTCCTCCGATCCGCCGAGCACATGCAGGCTCTGCCCGATGGCCTCTTCGATCCGCGCGATCACATCGGCGCCGTTCGTGGCTTCGCGGATGGCGCTCGTCGCGGTCGCGAGCAGCTCGGTGACGCCCTCCGCTTCCGCGACGGCGCACGCGCGACCGGTCGCGGCCAGGATCGCGTCGATGCCCTCCTGCGAGATGGATCCGTCGTGCTGCAGGTAGCGCATGAGCCGCAACGTGCTCTTCTCGCTCGTCGTCGCCTGGGGCCTGCCGCCCGGCTGTGCGTCGGCGACGAGCAGGTGGACAGTGTTCGAACCGATGTCGAGAACCCCGAGGCGCATGGAAGAACGATAGCGTCCCGACCGACCCTCGGAAGACGCGACCATGGCCGCGGCTGGTGCGTTTCATCGCGGTGCGCGCGCCGCAGTAAGATGGCGCGGATGACTCCCGACAGCAGCCTGCTGCAGCTCTCGCTCTATCGCGACATTCCGCGGGCCGATTGGGCGCGCCTCGCGAAGGGCATGCCGCAGCCGCTGACGGAGCAGGAGATCGTGCAGATCCGCGGGCTCGGCGATCGCCTCGACGTCAACGAGGTGCGCGAGGTCTTCCTGCCGATCAGCCGTCTGCTGAGTGCGTGGGCCCGCGGCACGCGCCAGATCGGATCCGAGGTGGGGGCGTTCCTCGGCGAGGAGCAGCCGAAGATCCCCTTCGTCGTGGGGGTGGCCGGATCCGTCGCGGTCGGGAAGTCGACCGTCGCGCGCCTGCTCCGCGAACTCATGAGCCGTTGGACGGACACCCCGCGCGTCGAGCTCGTCACGACCGACGGCTTCCTCTACCCGAACGCCGAGCTCGAGCGCCGCGGAATCATGGACCGCAAGGGGTTCCCGGAATCGTACGACCGTCGTCGGCTGATCGACTTCGTCACGCGCGTGAAGGCGGGGGAGCCCGAGGTGCGGGCGCCGTTCTACTCGCACATGAAGTACGACATCATGCCCGATGCCTCGGTCGTCGTGCGCACGCCGGATGTGCTGATCGTCGAGGGGCTCAACGTGCTGCAGCCGCCGCCCGCCCCGAACGACGTCGCCGTCAGCGATCTGTTCGACTTCTCGATCTTCGTCGATGCCGACACGAGCAACATCGAGAAATGGTTCGTCAACCGCTTCCTCGCTCTGCGCGCGGGCGCGTTCTCGAACCCGGCGTCGTACTTCAACGTCTACCAGCACCTGTCCGACGACGAGGCGATCGCGACGGCGCGCGGCATCTGGGCGGAGATCAACCTGCCGAACCTCATCGAGAACGTCGAGCCCACGAAGCACCGCGGCACGCTCGTGCTGAGGAAGGGCCCGGACCACGCCGTCGAGAACGTGCTGCTCCGCAAGGTCTGAGCACGCCCGTTACAGACCGGAGCGCCGCGCGGCCGAGGCGGCGAGGTGCGCGCGCATGGCGGCGGAGGCAGCGAGCGGATCGGATGCGCGGATCGCGCGCGCGACGGCCGCGTGCTCGCTGACAACGGCGGCCGAATCGGCCGGATCCCGTTCGGACCCGGAGATGCGCGCCGTCGGCAGCACGATCGTGCGTGCGCCGATCCGGTCGAGCGTCGCCACGAGGTAGCGGTTGCCGGACGCGGTCGCGACGGCGCGATGGAACGCGAAATCGGCTTCGACCGTCTCGACGGGAAGCGCCGCGGCGGACAGGGCCGCGAGCGCGCGGTCGATTGCGGCGAGATCCAGGTCGGTGCGCGCCCGCGCGGCGAGGCCGGCGGACTCGGATTCGATCGCGACGCGGAACGCGAGAAGCTCCTCTCGCTCGTCCTCGCCCGTGGCCGTCAGCCACTCATCGTTCGTCGTCGCGGCCGGAGGGGCGAGGGCATAGCTGCCGGATCCCGTGCGGGTGCTCACGAGGCCGCGCGTCTGCAGGCGCTGGAGCGCCTCCCGCACGACCGTTCGGCTGGCGCCGAACTCGTGCACCAGCTTCGCTTCGCTCGCGAGCCGCTCGCCCGGGAGGATGTCGCCGCCGATGATGCGATCCGCGAGGATCCGGGCGATCTGTTCCCCGCGAGAGAGTCTCATGCCCCTATTCTCCGATGGTCACCGACTCGGTCGTCCATTCGCGCGCCTGCTCGCTGAACGTGATGCCGAGTCCCGGGCGGTCGGGCACGATCATGCGGCCGTTCTTCGTCTCGAGGCGCTCTTCGAACAGCGGATCCAGCCAGTCGAAGTGCTCGACCCACGGCTCCCGCGGGTAGCACGCGGCGAGATGCAGGTGGATCTCCATCGCGAAGTGAGGTGCGAGGTCGAGCCCCGCCTGGTCGGCGAGGGTCATGAGCCGCAGGAACTGCGTGATGCCGCCGATGCGCGGCGCGTCGGGCTGGATGATGTCGCACGCGCGCGCCCGGATGAGGCGCTCATGCTCGGAGACGGAGGCGAGCATCTCGCCCGTGGCGATCGGGGTATCGAGGGCGCGGGCGAGATCCGCGTGGCCCTCGGCGTCGTACGCGTCGAGCGGCTCCTCGATCCAGACGAGGTCGAGATCCTCGAAGCGGCGCCCCATGCGCAGGGCGGTCGTGCGATCCCACTGCTGGTTCGCGTCGACCATGAGCGGCACGGCGTCGCCGATGTGCTCGCGCACGGCGCGTACCCGGCGCAGATCCTCGGCGGAATCCGGCAGGCCGACCTTGATCTTGATGCCGCCGATGCCCTCTTCGATCGAGCGGCTCGCGCGGTCGCGCACGTCGTCGAGCGAGGCGTTGAGGAAGCCGCCGGAGGTGTTGTACGTGCGCACCGAGTCGCGATGCGCGCCGAGCAGCTTCGACAGCGGCAGGCCGGCGCGCTTCGCCTTGAGGTCGTAGAGCGCGATGTCGATGGCCGCGAGCGCCTGCGTCGCGACGCCCGAGCGGCCGACCGATGCGCCGGCCCAGAGCAGCTTGGTATAGAGCTTCTGGATGTCGTTCGGATCCTCACCGATCGCCGCGTGCGCCACCTCTTTCGCGTGCGCATACTGGGCGGGACCGCCGGCCCGCTTCGAATAGCTGAACCCGTGGCCGGAGAACCCCTGCGAGGTCTCGATCTCGGCGATGAGGAACGCGACCTCGGTCATCGGCTTCTGCCGACCGGTGAAGACCTTGGCATCGGAGATCGGCACGGCGAGCGGCAGGCGCAGCGTCGACAGGGTGATCGATCGGATCGAATCGGGTGTGTAGGTCACGGTGCTCCTCCTCGAGAACAGCTCGAACCTATCAGACAAATTGGAAAGCTGTCCGATAGCTTCTTTCTTCGGCGAATTGATCGGAACACCCGCTCGTCGCGCGGAAAGTTCACGGCCGTGCGACATTAGGATCATTCGCATGTGTGGAATCGTCGGATACGTCGGCCCTCGGGACAGCCAGGACATCCTCGTCTCGGGCCTCGCCCGCCTCGAGTACCGCGGGTACGATTCCGCGGGCATCGCAGTGATCGATGACGGCGGTTCCCTCGCTGTGCGCAAGCGGTCGGGCAAGCTCGCGCGTTTGCGTGAGGCGCTCGAAACGGATCCGATCGGGCGCGGCACGACGGGAATCGGCCACACCCGCTGGGCGACGCACGGCGGGCCGACCGACCAGAACGCGCATCCGCACCTCGCCGATGACGATCGCCTCGCCGTGATCCACAACGGCATCATCGAGAACTTCGCCTCGCTCCGCAGCGAGCTCGTGGGCGAGGGCATCACGTTCGTCAGTGACACCGACACCGAGGTGGCGGCGCACCTGCTTGCGCGCGCCTACCGCGAGTCGGGCGACCTCGTCGCGGCGTTCCGCGCGGTCGTCGACCGGCTCGAAGGCGCGTTCACGCTGCTCGCGGCGCACGAGGATCACCCCGGTCTGGTCGTCGGCGCTCGACGCAACTCGCCGCTCGTGATCGGACTCGGCGAGGGAGAGACGTTCCTCGGATCCGACGTGGCCGCGTTCGTCGAGCACACGCGCCGCGCGCTCGCCGTGGGGCAGGACGAGATCGTCGCCATCCGCCCCGGCGTGGTCGAGGTGACTGACTTCGCGGGAAATGCCGTCGAACCGCAGCCCTTCGAGGTGTCGTGGGACGCGGCGGCCGCCGACAAGGGCGGCTGGTCGAGCTTCATGGCCAAAGAGGTCTCCGAAGAGCCCGAGGCCGTCGCGAACACGGTGCGCGGACGCATCCAGGACGGCGAGATCCGCGTGCCGGAGCTCGAGGGGCTCGACGACTTCTTCCGCGGCATCGATCGCGTGGTCGTGCTCGCCTGCGGCACCGCGTACTACTCGGGCCTCGTCGGCAAGTACGCGCTCGAGAAGTGGGCGCGCATCCCGGTCGATGTCGAGCTCGCGCACGAGTTCCGCTACCGCGAACCGATCGTGTCGGAATCGACGCTCGTCGTCTCGATCAGTCAGTCGGGCGAGACCATGGACACGCTGATGGCCGTCAAGGAGGCCGCGCGCCTCGGCGCGAAGACGCTGTCGATCTGCAACACGCAGGGATCCACCATCCCGCGCGAGTCCGACGCCGTCGTCTACACGCACGCCGGCCCCGAGGTCGCTGTCGCCTCGACGAAGGCGTTCGTCGCGCAGATCACGGCCCTGTACCTGCTCGCGCTGCACGTGGGGCGCGTGCGCCGGTCGCTGCCCGACGAGGTCTCGGCCGACGCGACGGAGCAGCTCGCCGCGCTGCCCGAGAAGATCCAGTGGATCCTCGACAACGAGCAGGAGCGCACCGAGCAGCTCGCGCACTGGATGGCCGATACGCGCTCGGTGCTGTTCCTCGGTCGCCACGTCGGGTATCCGATCGCTCTCGAGGGGGCGCTGAAGCTCAAGGAGATCTCGTACATCCATGCCGAGGGCTTCGCGGCCGGCGAGCTGAAGCACGGCCCGATCGCGCTCATCGAACCGGGCCAGCCCGTGTTCGTCGTGGTGCCGTCGCCGCGCGGATCCATCACGATGCATCAGAAGGTCATCTCGAACATCGAGGAGATCCGGGCCCGTGGTGCGCGCATCATCGCGATCGCCGAGCAGGGCGACTCGGCGGTGCTGCCGTCGGCGGATGAGGTGCTGCGGATCCCGCTCGCGAGCCCGCTCTTCGAGCCGCTCCTCGCGGTGGTGCCGCTGCACATCTTCGCGATGGGCCTCGCCACCGCGAAGGGCCTCGATGTCGACCAGCCCCGCAACCTCGCGAAGTCGGTCACGGTCGAATAGCCCATGCCCAGTCCCACTTCGGGCGGGTTCGGTGCGTTATTCCCGCACCAAGTGGGACATGGAATGCTGGGATCGGGAGCGCGGGGCGTCAGTAGGCTGAAACGATGATCATCGGAATCGGCGTCGACATGGTCGACATCGAGCGCTTCGAAGGACAGATCGCGCGCTCGCCGCGGCTCATGGAGCGACTGTTCACGGCGCACGAGCGCGCGCTGCCGCTGCGCTCGCTGGCGGCCCGGTACGCCGCGAAGGAATCTCTGATCAAAGCGCTCGGCGGATCCGACGGGGTGCGCTGGCAGGAGATCGAGGTGCCGCGGCTGGGCGAGCGGAACGCACCGCAGTTCGTGATCACCGGCGACACCGCCGCAACGCTCGAGGCGCGCGGCATCGCGCACTCGCACCTGTCGCTCTCGCACGACGGCGGGCTCGCGCTCGCCTACACGATTCTGGAATCCGCATGATCGCCCGCCCGAACGACGCACAACGCACGCCCGCCGCGTGCCACGGAAGGACACCGCGATGACGACAGGCCCCACCCGAGAGGCGGTCATCGACCGCGGCGCGATCGAGCACAACGTGCGCGCGCTGCGTGCGGCGGCGCACACGCGCGAGTTCATCGCGGTCGTCAAGGCCGACGGATACGGCCACGGCGCGGTCACGGCGGCACGGGGCGCGATCGCCGGCGGCGCGACGCGGCTCGGCGTGGCCGACCTCTCCGAAGCGCTCGAACTGCGAGCGGCCGGCATCGACGTGCCCGTCATCGCCTGGCTGCATGCACCGGATGCCGACTTCGGCCCGGCGGTCGCCGAAGGCGTGGAGATCGGGGCCTCGACGATCGACCAGCTGCACCGCATCACCGCACACCGCGGCGGGCCCACACCCGTCGTGCATCTCAAGTTCGAGACGGGCCTCGGCCGGGGCGGTGCCGCCCCCTCGGAGTGGGGAGCGCTCATCGCTGAGTCGGCGCGGCTCGAACGCGAGGGCCGGCTGCGCATCGACGGCCTGTTCAGCCACCTGTCCGGTGCCTCCCGCCGCGATGACGCGCTGCAGCTCGAGCTGTTCACCGACGCCATCGCGGGGGCGAGGAACGCGGGCCTCACGCCGCGCATCCGCCATCTCGCGGCCACCGCGGCCGCGATCGACATGCCCGAGGCGCGGCTGGATGCCGTGCGTGCGGGCATCGGCATCTACGGCCTGTCGCCGTTCGCCGACCGTTCGTCTGCAGCGCTCGGGCTGCGCCCCGCCATGACGCTCCAGGCCCCGGTCGTGGCCGTGCGCCGGGTGCGGGCCGGCCATGGTGCGTCCTACGGGTACACGTATCGCGCTGAGCGCGACACCACGTACGCCCTCGTGCCGCTCGGGTACGCCGACGGCATCCCGCGCCAGGCCTCCAATGCCGGCCCCGTGCGCATCGGAGGCAAGAAGTTCCGCGTCGCCGGCCGCGTCGCGATGGACCAGTTCATCGTCGACGTCGGCGACGCGCCCGTGAAGGTCGGAGATCGGGCCGTGCTGTTCGGAGACCCGCTGCGCGGAGCGCCGACCGCCACCGACTGGGCCGATGCGGCCGACACGATCAACTACGAGATCGTCACTCGCATCGGCAACCGTGTGACCCGCACGATCGTGGAGTGACCGCGGCCCGGTTCCGTCGGAACTGCCGCAGGCCCGCCTCGTGTTCCGTCGGAGAATAAGCCCGTCACCGCCTGAGACCCGCCGTGGAGCGCACGACATCCGACGCAACCGGAACCGGTTCTCGGCGCGCTCCGACAGAACCGGGGGATGATGGAACGATGATCTCCGACGACATCCTCGGCACGCACGAGATCTCGACGGCGCAGGCCATGGAACGGCTCGGCGCACGGATCGGGCAGGACCTCGTCGCGGGCGACGTGCTGGTGCTGACCGGACCGCTCGGCGCCGGCAAGACGACGCTCGTGCGCGGAATCGCCGAGGGCCTCGGTGTGCGCGGGCCCGTGCAATCGCCGACCTTCGTGATCGCACGCACCCATCCCTCGCTGGTCGGCGGCGCTCCGCTCGTGCACGCCGACGCCTACCGGCTGGGCGACGCCGGCGAGCTGGAGGACCTCGACCTCGATCTCGACGGGTCGGTGACGATCATCGAATGGGGGCTCGGCCTGGTCGAGCAGATCGCCGACGCGTGGTGGGACATCGCGATCGAGCGTCCGGTCGGCGAGGCCGACGACCCCGAGAACCTCGACCTCGACGCGCCCCGGACCGTTGTCGTAACGAAACACACTCAGGGCGGGTTATAAGCGAGGCGGTCCTAGCCTAGGGAGAATGATCCTCGCAATCGACACGTCCCTCGGCTCGGCGGTCGCCGTCGTCGACCCGGCGACGGATGTCGTGCTCGCCGAGGCGTCTAGCGAATCCGCCCGGGGGCACGCCGAGGTCATCGGCTCGCTCATCGAGAGCGCTCTCGAGCAGGCGGCGGTCACGCCGGCCGGTATCACCGCCGTCGCCGCGGGCATGGGGCCAGGCCCGTTCACGGGCCTGCGGATCGGCATCGCCGCGGCGCGGGGCTTCGCCGTCGGCCGCGGGATCCCGGTCGTTCCGGTCGCGAGCCACGATGCCGCGGCGGGGGATCTCCTCGAGCACGATCCCGATGCGGCATTCGTGATCAGCACCGACGCGCGACGGCGCGAGAACGCGGTGAGCGCCTACTCCGGACTCGCCGATGGGATCCCAGTGCGCGTCGCGGGGCCGGAGCTGCTCCCTCAGACGGAGGATCCGCTCGCGCACATCGCAGGCCGTCTGGGCGCCGCGGAGCACGTGCATGCGACCCGCATCTCGGCCGGTGCTCTGGGCCGCATCGCGCACCGGCTG
>DHCFJ07801__coassemble_2235_pt1 | contig 12942 bp, 12 predicted proteins | sample DHCFJ07801__metabat2_high_PE_027 | metagenome-assembled genome bin DHCFJ07801
GGAGGAGCTCGTGAGCGCGGCGCGCGTCGCCGCGGCGGGCGATGCGCTGCTCGCGCCCGAGGTCACGCGCCGCGTGATCGAACGGCACGGCGCCGCCGATCATATGCTGCAATCGGAATCCAACGGGATCCCGGTATCGCTGACGGACCGCGAGGCCGAGATCCTGCGCCTGCTCGCCTCCGCGATGAGCAACGCCGAGATCGCGCGCCAGCTGTTCATCGGCGAGGCGACGGTCAAGACGCACGTGTCGAACCTGCTGCAGAAGACGGGTTCCCGCGACCGCGTCGCGGCGGTGGTGTGGGCCTACCGCAACGGGGTGGTGTAGTTCAGTTCGGCCGTCAGCCGAAGATCATCGGCACGTCGTCTTCGTCGTCGTCGGAGAAGTCGAGATCCACGACGACCGGCACGTGATCGCTGGGGCCTTCGCCCCCCCGCTCATCCCGCTCGATCGACGCGCCCTCGACGGCCTCGGCGAAGGCGCGCGATCCGAGCACGAAGTCGATGCGCAGGCCCTCATTGCGCGGAAAGCGCAGCTGCTTGTAGTCCCAGAACGTGAACCCTTCGGGCACGAGGGGGCGCACGACATCCGCCACCCCGGCGTGCTCGAGGGCGGCGAACGCGCTGCGCTCCGCGGGGGAGACGTGCGTCGTCACGCCCTCGACGATCGACGGATCGCCGTTGTCGGCGTCGGTCGGCGCGACGTTGAAGTCGCCCGTGAGCGCCAGCGGCAGCGACGGGTCGGCCGCAAGGGCGTCGGCCGTGTACTGACGGAGCGCATCGAAGAAGCGCAGCTTGTACGCGTAGTGCGGGTCGTCGAGGCCGCGGCCGTTCGGCACATACAGGCTCCACAGCCGCACGCCCTCGACGAGCGCCGAGATGGCGCGCGCCTCGAGCGGGGCGTCATCGCCGTCGTAGCCCTTCTGGAAGCCCGGCATTCCCGGAAAGGAATACTCGATGTCGTCCATCGGCAGGCGGCTCGCGATGGCGACCCCGTTCCACTGGTTCAGCCCGTGCGCCTCGACGGTGTAACCGGCGTCTTCGAACGGCTGATAGGGGAACTGCTCGGGCTTGCACTTGATCTCCTGCATGAGCAGGACGTCGATTCCGGCGCGGTCGGCGAAGGCGACGATCCGATCGACGCGTGCACGAACCGAGTTGACGTTCCAGGTCGCGATGCGCATGGATCCCACACTATCCGCGCGGGTCGGATCCCCACTTCAGGTTGTCGAAGAGATCGTCGACTGCGGCGCGGTCGTACGCCTCGGCGCGCGGAGCGGTGGGGAAGTCGAGGCGGCGGAGCAGATCGGAGTACTGCCGGTCGGCGCGCAGCCGCTCGACGATCTTGTCGGTCACCTCGTCGACCGCACGGCGCGAATAGCCCTCGCCCGCGAACAGGCCGGGCTTCTTCAAGGGGTGAGATGCGAGCCATTCCTCGAGGGGCAGCTTTGCCTTAGCCATGACTTCAGCCTATGGCCTGCCGAATAGACTGGGGACATGGCCATCGCATCTACGCCCGAGCTCGAATCCGACCGTCAGCGCCTCATCGCGCTCATCACGGACGAGGCCGTGTTCCACGGCGACTTCACGCTGTCCAGCGGCAAGCAGGCCACGTACTACGTCGACATGCGCAAGCTCACGCTCGACCACCGCGCGGCCCCCGCGATCGGCCGCATCATGAGCGACCTGATCGCCGACATCGACGGCGTGGCGGCCGTCGGCGGGCTCACGCTCGGGGCGGATCCGATCGCGAACGCCGTCATGCACGCGACGGCCGACTCGGCCCGTCCGCTCGACGCGTTCGTCGTGCGCAAGGAGCCGAAGGACCACGGCCGCGGTCGCCAGATCGAGGGCGCGGAGGTCGCCGGCAAGCGCGTCGTCGTGCTCGAAGACACCTCGACGACCGGACAATCGGCGCTCAAGGCGGTCGAAGCGCTGCGGAAGGCCGGCGCCGAGGTCGTCGCGGTCGCCGTGATCGTCGACCGGCTGACCGGCGCCCGGGCCGCGATCGAAGAGGCGGGCCTCGAGTGGCGCGCCGCGATCGACCTCGGCGACCTCGGGCTCGACCCCCAGTAGCTGCTCGCCGTGTCTCCACTGGTGCGGGGAAACGGCGCGCATTTCCACACCACGGAGACATCCTCACGGCCGGTAGCCTGAGCGCATGTCACGTATCGCGCTGGCCGTGGATCTCGGCGGCACCAAGGTCGAAGCCGCCCTCGTCTCCGAGAGCGGCGAGGTGCATGCGCCGAGCCGTCATCGCGCGCCGACCGGGCGCGACATCACGCCCGACGGCCTGCGGCAGGCCGTGAGCGCCGTCGTCGGTGCCGCCCTTGATCGACTGCCGCACGGCGCCGACTTCGCAGGCGCGGGCATCGGGTCGGCGGGGCCGGTCGACCGCACCGCCGGCACGATCACGCCCGTGAACATGCCGCTCGTGGCCGGCTTCGACCTGGTCAGCGCTGTGCGCGATGCCGTCATCGTCGACACGGGCGACACCGATGCCGATGTGCAGCTGCGGCACGACGGCGGCGCGCTCGCGCTCGCCGAGTCGTGGCTCGGAGCGGCCACGGGCGCGGGCGCCTCGCTGTCGATCGTCGTGTCCACGGGCATCGGCGGCGGCATCGTGATCGGGGGCGAGCCGGTGGGCGGCGCCTCGGGCAACGCGGGCCACCTCGGGCAGACGCACGCGGCCGAGCAGAACGGCGAGCTGACGCTGGAGGAGGTCGCATCCGGCCCCTCGAGCGTGCGGTGGGCCCAGCTGCAGGGCTGGCAGGGCACCACCGGAGAACAGCTCGGCGACGACGCCCGCCGCGGCGACCGCACGGCCCGGGCGGCGATCGAGCGCTCGGCGCACGCCGTCGGCCGCGCGCTCGCCGACGCCTCGACCCTGCTCGACCTCGAGGTGATCGCGATCTCGGGAGGCTTCAGCTTCGTCGCCGACGACTACGTCGACCTCGTGGCGGCGGGCCTGCGCGACTGGGCCGAGCTGCCGTACGCGCAGGCGACCCGCGTCGTGCGCAGCGGCCTCGGCCCCGACGGTCCGCTGATCGGAGCCGCCGCTCTCGCGCTGCGATAGAGCCGGCAGGCACCGGCGACGAGCTCCGGCAGAACCGGTCGTGTCAGCGGCGCGGGCCGAACATGTCGTCGTCGTCGCGCCCCGACCTGTTCATGCGGCGCACGGCGCGGATGCCCATGACGACCACGCTGACGCAGGTCAGCGCGATCACGATCATGAACAGTTCCGGCATGCCGCCCACGTTACCCGCGCGCCGGACCGGGCGGCACCTGTTCCCGACATAGGCTCAGCATCGTGGCGAAGAACCCAGCGGAGGAGCGAGAGCCCTTCCGCGTGCCGCCTCAGGACGGCCGCACCTACCTCGTGACCGGCGCCAACGCCGGACTCGGATATTTCGCGTGCGAGCATCTCGCACGAGCCGGCGCCCACGTGATCATGAGCGGTCGCCATCCGAATCGCCTCGCCACGGCACACGACGCCCTCGAGGCACGCGTGCCCGGCGCCTCGGTCGAGACGCTGCTGCTCGACGTGGCGAACCCCGGATCCATCCGCGCCGCGGCCGCGAGCCTCCGCGGCGGACTGTTCGATCGCACCCGTCTTGACGGCGTGATCTTCAATGCGGGCATCGTGCACCCTCCGCACCAGCGGCGCCTCACCCGCGACGGTCGCGAGCTGGTGTTCTCGACGAACGCCCTCGGACACTTCGTGCTGGGGGCCGAGCTGCTCGTGCCGCTCGCGAAATCGGCGACGAGCCGGTGGACGCCGCGCATGGTGTGGATCGGCAGCGTCTCGACGCGCATGGGCTCCCACAACCCGGTCGACGTGCAGCTCGAGTCGAAGTATTCGGCGTGGAAGGCGTATGTGCAGTCGAAGGTGGCAGTGCAGGCGCTCGGGTTCGAGGCCGATGCCCGCATGCGCGACGCCGCGATTCCGGTGAAGAGCATCGTCGCCCACCCCGGCTACTCGATCGGCGGCCGCACGCCCCGCGTGCAGGGCGTCAACCAGCCGGGGCTGCTCAAGCGGCTGAAGGACGGCGCGCAGGCGCCGTTCTCGCAGAGCAAGCAGCGCGGCGCCGACTCGATCGTGCGCGCGCTCGTCGACCCGGCTATCTCGGGCGGCGAGTACTGGGGGCCCCGCTATCTGCTGCGCGGCGACGCCGTGAGGCAGCGTCCGTCGGTGACCTCGGCAGACCCCGAGGTGCGGCGCCTGCTGTGGCAGAAGTGCGAGGCGCTCTCCGGCATCACCTGGCCCCTCCAGAGGGCCGCACGAGCCGCTCGGTAACCTGGGGGCGTGACCACCAGCCCCGCTGCCGATGACTACCTGAAGACGATCTACCACCACACCGAGTGGCAGGACCGTCCGATCACCCCGTCGGTGCTCGCGGCGAAGCTCGGGGTCGCGCCGTCGAGCGTGACCGAGATGGTGCAGAAGCTCGCCGCCGCCGGCCTCACGATCTACGAGCCCTACCGCGCGGTGCGGCTCACCGATGCGGGGCTCGCCCGCGCCGTGACGATGACGCGCCGCCACCGCCTCATCGAGACCTGGCTGGTGCAGGAGTTCGGCTACACCTGGGACGAGGTGCACGACGAGGCCGAGGTGCTCGAGCACGCCGTGAGCGATCGCATGCTCGCCGGCATCGACGAGCGGTTGGGACACCCCGCCGTCGATCCGCACGGCGATGCCATCCCGCGCCCCGACGGCACGGTCGAACGCGCCCCGTTCGTGCTGCTCGGCGACGCGGATCCGGGCCACGAGGCGCGGGTGCTGCGGGTGAGCGATGCGGATCCGATGCTGCTGCGCGCGATCACCGCGTGCGGGATCGACGTGGGCACCGAGGTGGTGCTGCTGCGCGACGGCCGCATCGAGGTCGCCGGATCGCCCGTCGACCTGCCGGACGGAGCCGCCGACGCGGTGTGGCTCACGGCCTGAGCCGCGCCCAGCGTCGACCTCGTCCGCTGGCGCGCACGAGGTCAGGCGCGGTGTCTTCTGGCGCCTACGGCGCGGTGCCGGCGCCGGGCCTCGCCCAGCGTCGACACCATTCATACATGACGACGGCGCCGGCGGCCGAGGCGTTGATCGAGCGGGTCGAGCCGTACTGCGTGATCTCGATGTGCGAGGTCGCGGCCGCGAGCGCCTCGTCGGTCAGGCCCGGTCCCTCCTGGCCGAAGAGGAACGCGCAGGTCTGCGGCAGGGCCGCACTGTCGACGGGAACGGCGTCGCCGACGTTGTCGACGGCGATGATCGGGATGCCGCGCTCGTCCATCCACGCCCGGAACGTCTCGACATCGGGGTGATGGATCACGTGCTGGTACCGGTCGGTCACCATCGCGCCGCGGCGGTTCCAGCGACGGCGGCCGACGATGTGCACCGTGTGGGCGAGGAACGCGTTGGCGCTGCGCACGATGGATCCGATGTTCATGTCGTGCTGCCAGTTCTCGATCGCGACGTGGAACCCGTGCCGCTTCGTGTCGAGGTCGGCGATGATCGCCTCCATCGTCCAATAGCGGTACTCGTCGACGACATTGCGGGTGTCGCCCGACGCGAGCAGCTCGGCATCGAAGTGGTCGCCCGTGGGCGGCTCACCCTGCCACGGGCCCACACCATGGGTCGTTTCATCGGTCACCCGACCATCGTCGCACCGACCGCTCGGAAGGAGATGCGCCCGAGCGACGGACCGGATCGGCAGAAGGATCCGTCGGAGCGGGTCATCTCCTTCCGAAGGAATCTTTCGGCGCACCTAAAAAGCTGGCACACTGACGACATGCCGCTCGCCTCGCCGCCTCGACCGCGCACCGCGTGGCTGCTCGGCCCGGCGCTGGTCGCGGGCGTCGCCTACCTCGATCCGGGCAACGTCGCGACGAACATGTCGGCCGGCGCGCAGTTCGGATACCTTCTGGTCTGGGTCGTCGTGCTGGGCAACGCGATGGCATGGCTCATCCAGTACCTCTCGGCCAAACTCGGCGTGGTCACGGGCGCGAGCCTCGCCGAGACGCTCGGCACGCGCATCCGCTCGCCCTGGGCGCGCCGGGCGTACTGGCTGCAGGCCGAGCTCGTGGCGATGGCGACCGACATCGCCGAGATCATCGGCGGCGCCGTCGCCCTCTGGCTGCTCTTCGACATCCCGCTGCTCGCGGGCGGGGTCATCACAGGAGCCATCTCGATGGGGCTGCTGCTGATTCAGTCGCGCCGCGGTGCGAAGCCCTTCGAGTTCGTCGTGATCGCCCTGCTCGCGATCATCGTCGTCGGATTCACCGTCGGCGTGTTCCTGGGCCCGCCCGACGCGGCCTCCGTCGCCGCCGGCCTCGTGCCGCGGTTCGAGGGAACCGAATCGGTGCTGCTGGCCGCATCGATCCTCGGGGCGACCGTGATGCCGCACGCGATCTACGCGCACTCGGCGCTCGCCCGCGACCGGTTCGCGGATCACGACGTCACCGGACCCGCACGCGTTCCGCGGCTGCTGCGCGCGACGCGCTGGGATGTGACGATCGCGCTCGTGATCGCGGGATCCGTGAACCTCGCGATCCTGCTGCTGGGGGCGGCGAACCTGCCGGGCGTGCCCGGAACCGACAGCCTCGAGGGCGCGTACGCAGCGCTCGCCGGAGCGCTGGGCGGAGCCATCGCCACGGTGTTCGCCGTCGGCCTGCTCGCCTCCGGTCTCGCGTCGACGGCCGTGGGGGCGTACGCCGGGTCGGAGATCATGCAGGGGCTGCTGCATGTGCGCGTGCCGCTGATGGCGCGCCGCGTGGTCACGCTGATCCCCGCCCTGGTGGTGCTCGGGATGGGCTTCGATCCGACGCGGGCGCTCATCCTCAGCCAGGTCGTGCTGTCGTTCGGCATCCCCTTCGCCCTCGTGCCGCTCGTGTGGCTCACGGCGCGCGCCGGCGTGCTCGGCGCCCACCGCAATCGGTGGTGGACGACGGTGCTCGGCGTCGTCTTCGCCGTGTTCCTCATCACCCTGAACGTGATCCTGCTCGTGCTGACCTTCGCGATGTGACGGCGCCCGAATCCCGGGCGGGGCGGAAGCCTGGTGTGCTCCCGCCCCGCCGGAGATGCCTTCCTACGCCTGTTCGACGAGGTGGGTCGCGTAGGCCTTCGTCGTGAGGAAGGGCGCGAACGTGCTCGACAGCGCGACGTCGCGGAACACGGCCGCGGCCTCGTCGAACCGGTCGCCCTCCGTGCGCTCGATCGCGGCGAGCATCTCGTCGACGAACCCGGAGACGAGCTCGTGCGTGATCGGAGTGCCCTCCTGGGTCACCTGGTCCTGGCGGATCCACTGCCAGATCTGCGAGCGCGAGATCTCGGCCGTCGCCGCATCCTCCATGAGGTTGTTGATCGCCACGGCGCCCAGCCCGCGCAGCCACGCCTCGATGTATCGGATCGCGACCTCGACATTGCCCCGGACGCCCGCCTCGGTGATGCCGCGCCCGATCGTGAGGTCGAGCAGGTGGCGCTCCGAGACCGACACATCGTCGCGCTGCCGGTCGAGCTGGTGCGGGCGGTCGCCCAGCACCGCATCGAACTCGGCGCGAGCCGGCGGGATCAGGTCCGGGTGCGCGACCCAGGTGCCGTCGAAGCCGTCGGTCGCCTCGCGCTTCTTGTCGGCCGCGACCTTCTCGAGCGCGGTGCGGTTCGCCTCGGGATCGCGCCGGTTCGGGATGAAGGCGCTCATGCCGCCGATGGCATATGCGCCGCGGCGGTGGCAGGTCTTCACGAGCAGCTCGGTGTAGGAGCGCATGAACCCGACGGTCATGGTGACCTCGTTGCGGTCGGGCAGCACGAACCTCGAGCCGCGGCCGCGGTAGGTCTTGATGATCGAGAAGATGTAGTCCCAGCGCCCCGCGTTCAGCCCCGCGCAGTGGTCGCGCAGCTCGTAGAGGATCTCGTCCATTTGGAACGCCGCGGGCAGCGTCTCGATCAGCACGGTCGCACGGACCGTGCCGTGCGGGATGTCGAGGTACTGCTCGGAGAATGTGAAGACCTGATCCCACAGGCGCGCCTCTTCGGCCTGCTCGATCTTCGGCAGGTAGAAGTACGGGCCGCGACCGCGCGAGATCAGCTCGCGGGCGTTGTGGAACATGTAGAGCCCGAAGTCGACGAGCGATCCGGAGGCCGCCATCGTGCGGCCGTACCGGTCTGTGAAGCGCAGGTGGTGCTCCTCGAGGTGCCAGCCGCGCGGGCGCATCACGATCGTGGGCGTCTGCTCGGCCGTGACCGCGTACTGTTTGCCGTTCTCTGCGGTGAAGCTCAGCTGTCCGCGGATCGCATCGAACAGCGACAGCTGTCCGCCGATCACGTTCTGCCAGGTCGGGCTCGTCGCATCCTCCTGGTCGGCGAGCCACACGTTGGCGCCCGAGTTGAGCGCGTTGATCGTCATGCGCGGATCCGTCGGACCCGTGATCTCGACGCGGCGGTCCTCGAGGCCGGGACCGGCGCCGGCGACGCGCCAGTCGCGCCGCTCGCGGATGCGCGCCGTGTCCTCGCGGAACTTCGGGTCGCGGCCGTTGCCGATCTCGTATCCGTGGCGCAGCCGCGCGGCGAGGCGATCGTAGCGCGGCCCCGAGAACAGCTCGTGCAGCTGCGCGACGAAGGCCAGGGCCTCGGGGGTGAGGATCCGCTCGAAGCGCTCGCGCATCGGTCCGACCACGCGCATCGATGTCGTCGGGGTCTCGGGTGCGGGTGCAGGTGCAGTGTCGATGAGTGTCATGTCGTGCTCCTTGAAGAGGGAAGGGGTTCAGTGGAACTGCTCGGTCTCGGTGGAGCCCGCGAGCGCGAGAGTCGAGGCGTCGGGGTTCAGCGCCTGCGACACGTGATCGAAATAGCCGGTTCCCACCTCGCGCTGGTGCCGGGTGGCGGTGTATCCGTCTGCCTCGGCGGCGAACTCGGCGTTCTGGAGCTCGACGTAGGCGGACATCGCGTTCTGGGCGTATCCGCGGGCGAGCTGGTACATGGAGTGGTTGAGGGCGTGGAAGCCCGCGAGGGTGATGAACTGGAAGCGGTAGCCGAGACCGGCCAGCTCGTCCTGGAACGACGCGATCTCGGCGTCGGACAGGGCGGCCGACCAGTTGAAGCTCGGCGAGCAGTTGTAGGCGAGCATCTTGCCCGGGAACTCGGCGTGCACGGCCGCGGCGAACTCGCGGGCGAGCTCGATGTCGGGGGTGCCCGTCTCGACCCACAGCAGGTCGGCGTACGGGGCATAGGCGAGACCGCGCGAGACGACGGGGTCGATCCCGTTCCTCACCCGGTGGAAGCCCTCGCTCGAGCGCTCGCCGGTGAGGAACGGGCGATCGCGCTCGTCGACGTCGCTCGTGAGCAGGTCGGCGGCGAGCGCGTCCGTGCGGGCGATCTGGATGGTCGGCACGCCCGCGACATCAGCCGCGAGCCGCGCGGCGTTGAGTGTGCGCACGTGCTGGCTCGTCGGCACGAGCACCTTGCCGCCGAGGTGCCCGCACTTCTTCTCGCTCGCGAGCTGGTCCTCCCAGTGGATGCCCGCGGCACCCGCCTGGATCATGCCGTGCGCGAGCTCGTACGCGTTCAGCGGCCCGCCGAACCCGGCCTCGGCATCCGCGACGATGGGTGCGAGCCAGTCACGAGTCCGCGCCCCTTCCGCGGACTCCAGCTGGTCCTGGCGCAGCAGGGCGTTGTTGATGCGGCGCACGACAGCAGGAACGGAGTTCGCCGGATAGAGCGACTGATCCGGGTACGTCTGGCCCGACAGGTTCGCATCGGCGGCGACCTGCCACCCCGAGAGGTAGATGGCCTCGAGCCCGGCGCGCACCTGCTGCACCGCCTGGTTGCCGGTGAGCGCGCCGAGTGCGCGGATGTAGTCGCCCGTCGTGAGCTTCTCCCAGAGCGCTTCGGCGCCGCGCCGTGCGAGGGTGGCCTCCTCGCGCACGCTGCCGCGGATGCGCACGACGTCCTCTGCGGTGTAGTCGCGCACGACGCCGGTCCAACGGGGGTCGGCGTCCCATTCGAGCTGCAGCTCCTCGGCGGTCTGATGCTGAGATCCGGGGCGGTGGGTCGTGGTGGTCATCTTCGATCTCCTCGTGGTGGGCGGCGGTGCCGCTGTGCGGGGTTAAGACCACCGTGGGGGAAGAACGACGACGTCGATGACGATCCGTGCGAAGAAAAAATGCGGTTGTTCCGATCTGCAGACATCTGTGCCAGAATCCCCCGCATGACGACCCTCGACGATGAGATGGACGATGCCGACGCGATCGCGATCGGCCGGCGGATCCGCGCGCTGCGCAAGACGCGCGGCATGCGGCTGGTCGAACTCGCGGACGCGGTCGGGCGCGCGCCGAGCCAGCTCTCGATGATCGAGAACGGCCACCGTGAGCCGCGCTTGTCCGTGCTGCGCGCGATCGCGAAGCACCTCGGGGTCACGCCGGACGAGCTCCTCCTGCGCGAAGAGCTGGATCCGCGCAGCGAGCTCGAGATCGCCCTCGAGCGCGAGATGCGCTCGCCGCGGTTCCGCGAGCTGGGGCTCGAACCGTTCCGCGTGCCGAAGGGGATGCCCGACGAGGCGCTCGACGCGATCCTGCGCCTGACGGCCGAGATCGACCGCCTGCGCGACGAGCGCCAGGCGACGCCCGAACAGGCGCGCCGCGCGAACCGCGACCTGCGCGACCTCATGCGCGAGCGCGACAACTACTTCCCCGACCTCGAACAGGTCGCGGGCGAGCTGCTCGAGGCCATCGATCATCCGGGCGGCCCGCTCACGCAGCGCGCGGCCGGCGACATCGCGCGGCACCTCGGCGTGACCCTGCACTACGCCGCCGATCTGCCGCAGTCGACGCGCAGCGTGGTCGACCTGCGCCACGGACGGCTGTACCTGCCCGAGCGCATCTCGACCGATCCGCGCGGGCCGATCCTGCAGTCGCTCGCGAGCATCGCGCTCGGACACACCGAACCCACCTCCTACGCCGAGTTCCTGCGGCAGCGCGTGGAGCAGAACTACCTCGCGGGGGCGCTTCTCGTGCCCGAGGCGCACGCCGTGTCGGCGCTCGCCGACGCGAAGAAGCGCCGCGCGATCTCGATCGAGGATCTGCGCGACGCGTACTCGGTGTCTTACGAGACGGCCGCACACCGTTTCACGAACCTCGCCACCCGCCACCTCGGCATCCGCGTGCACTTCCTGAAGGTTCACGAGTCGGGCACGATCACGAAGGCGTACGAGAACGACGACGTGAACTTCCCGGCCGACAGCCTGGGATCCATCGAGGGGCAGATGTGCTGCCGGCGATGGACGAGCCGGGCGATCTTCGACGTCGACGACCGCTTCAACCCGTACTACCAGTACACCGACACCGGCAACGGCACCTACTGGTGCACCGCCCGCGTGGAGCAGTCGAGCCAGGGCGCGCACTCCGTGAGCATGGGCGTCCGGTTCGACGACACGAAGTGGTTCGTCGGGCGCGATACCCCCAACCGCGAGGTCTCGCGCCACGCAGACGAGACGTGCTGCCGCCGAGCGTCGGCCGAGCTCGAGCAGCGATGGCGCGAGAGGTCGTGGCCGAACGCCGCGACGCCCCGCACGCTCCTTGCGACTCTGCCGACCGGATCCTTCCCGGGCGTCGACACGACCGATCTCTACGAGTTCCTCGAGGCGCACGCGCCCCGGTGACGGGAGCTCAGGCCGCGTTGTGCAGCCAGGCGGATCCCTTGACGCGGCGGGCGAGCGTCCACCAGCGCATGCCCATGAGCACGCCGTAGAAGCCGAACGAGACGAGCATGAGCCCCCAGGATCCGGTGGGCTGGGCCATCAGCACGATCAGCAGGTAGACGACGAACGGCACGAGGCCGACAGCCCCGGCGAGGGCGAGGTAGCGCGAGTCGTTCGCGCCCATGAGCACGCCGTCGAGCACGTAGACGATGCCGGCCACGGGCTGCAGCACGCCCATGAGCACGAGCGCGGGCAGCGCCAGCCACGACATGTGCCATTCGCCGGTGAACGCGAGGCCCGCGACGGGGCTCGTGGCGGCGATGACCAGGCCGAGCACGGCGCCGGCCGAGGCGCCCCAGGCGACGGTGCGCGAGAGCACGAACCGCACCGAATCCTCGTCGCCGGATCCGAGGTGCTTGCCGATCAGCGCCTGCGCGGCGATGGCGAGCGAGTCGAGCGCGAACGCCGCGATCGTGCCGATCGTGAACGCGATCTGCCACCCGGCGAGCTCTTCGGTGCCGAGCGCCGTCGCGGTCGCGACCGTGATCAGCAGCCCCAGGCGCAGCGCCGCGGTGCGCAGGAACAGCCATCCGCCCGTTCTCGCGGTTCCGCGCACGCCCGCGCGCGACGGAGCGGCGCCGGATCCGTATCGCTTCGCGAGCCGCGCCGCGATGACCACGTACGCGACGACCATGCCCCACTGCGCGACGACGGTACCGGCGGCCGACCCCGCGATGCCCCACCCGAACCCGTAGATGAACAGCCAGTTCAGCAGAGCGTTCGCGCCGAAGCCGAACCCCGCGATCCACAGCGGCGTCACGGTGTTCTGCATGCCGCGCAGCAGCCCCGTCGCGGCGAACACGATGAGCATCGCCGGCAGGCCCCACATGCTGAGCGAGAGATAGATCTCGGCCTGCTCGGCGACCGCCTCGGTCGGTCCGAACAGCGACACGGCCCACGGCGAGCACAGATACCCGACCACGGCGAGCACCCCGCCGATGCCGAGGGCGAGCCACATGCCATCGATGCCGCGCGAGACGGCCTCGCGGTTGTTGCCCGCGCCGAACATGCGCGCGACGGCCGGGGTCGTCGAGTAGGCCAGGAAGACCATGAGCCCCACGAGCGTCTGCAGCACGCTCGAGGCGATGCCGAGCCCCGCGAGCTGCGGCACGCCCAGGTGCCCGATCATGACCGAGTCGATCGCGATGAACAAGGGCTCGACGACGAGCGACCCGAACGCGGGCAGCGCGAGCCAGAGGATGTCGCG
>DHCFJ07801__coassemble_2246_pt1 | contig 12848 bp, 10 predicted proteins | sample DHCFJ07801__metabat2_high_PE_027 | metagenome-assembled genome bin DHCFJ07801
GGCGGCGCGTTTCGTGCGCGTGCTTCCGCGCGACTACGCCGCCGTGCGGAGAACGCGCCAGCAGGCATCTGACGAGGGGCTCGATCTCGACGGCGACGTCGTCTGGAACCGCATCCTGGAGGTGACCCATGGCTGATCCCCACGGCTTCATGACCGTCACGGAGCGGGAGCTGCCCCCGCGTCGCCCCGTTCCCGTGCGCATCATGGACTTCAAGGAGGTCTATGAACGGCGCGACCAGGGCGTGCTCACCCGTCAGGCCGGTCGCTGCATGGACTGCGGCGTGCCGTTCTGCCATCAGGGCTGTCCGCTCGGCAACCTCATCCCCGAATGGAACGATCTCGTCCGGCGAGGAGAGGGGCGCGCAGCGATCGAGCGCCTCCACGCGACCAACAACTTCCCCGAGTTCACGGGGCGGCTGTGTCCCGCGCCGTGCGAGAGCGCCTGCGTGCTGGGCATCAACCAGCCCGCGGTGACGATCAAGCAGGTCGAGGTGTCGATCATCGACGATGCGGTGGCGAACGGCTGGGTCGAGCCCGAGCCGCCGACGCGCCTCACCGGCAAGACGGTGGCGATCGTCGGTTCCGGACCCGCCGGTCTCGCCGCCGCACAGCAGCTCACGCGTGCCGGTCACACCGTCGCGGTCTACGAGCGCGACGATCGCATCGGGGGATTGCTGCGGTACGGGATCCCCGACTTCAAGATGGAGAAGCACCATCTCGACCGGCGTGTGGAGCAGATGCGGGCCGAGGGCACGCGCTTCCGTACCGGCGTCGAGATCGGCGTCGACATCGACTGGGAGGAGCTGCGCCAGCGCTACGACGCGGTCGTGGTCGCGACCGGCGCCACGCTGCCGCGCGAGCCGGAGGTTCCCGGGCGGGATCTCGATGGCGTGCACGTCGCGATGGACTACCTCGTCCAGTCGAACCGTGCCGTCGCGGGTGACGCCGTGACGGAGCAGATCACGGCGTCCGGAAGGCACGTGGTCGTGATCGGCGGCGGCGATACCGGAGCCGATTGCATCGGCACCGCTCATCGCCAGGGAGCGCTCAGCGTCACGAACCTCGCCATCGGGCGTCGTCCGGGCGAAGGGCGTCCGGATCATCAGCCGTGGCCCGTCGTTCCGACCGTGTTCGAGGTCTCGAGCTCGCACGAGGAGGGCGGCGAGCGGCGATTCCTCGCCTCGACCGTCGAGTTCCTCGACGACGGCGAGGGGAGGGTGCGCGCGCTCCGCGTGGCCGAGACCGAGTACGTCGGCGACCGCCGTGTGCCGAAGGCGGGCACCGAGCATGAGATCCCCGCAGACCTCGTGCTCATCGCGATGGGCTTCACCGGCCCCGAGCGCGACGTGCTCGAACAGCAGCTCGGTGCGCACTTCACGGCGCGCGGCGCGCTCGAACGCGATGAGAGGTACGAGACCTCGCAGCCCGGCGTGTTCGTCGCCGGCGACGCGGGCCGAGGCCAGTCGCTGATCGTGTGGGCGATCGCCGAGGGGCGGTCGGCGGCAGCATGCGTCGACGAGCACCTGATGGGGGAGACCCAGCTGCCCTCTCCGGTGCGTCCGACCGACGTCGGCATGCACGTCTGATCGCTTCGGGACCCGCCGCTTCGAGACGGGTCCCGAAGCGAGTAGTCTGGAGGAAGCGTTCAGGAAGGATCCCGAAGCGCGGCACGTGCGGTGCCGCACGCATTCGGCGGAACGCATCTCCATAGCCACGGGCAGGCATGCCCAGCAGTGCGGAAGGCATTTTTGTGAGAAGAGCCAAGATCGTCGCAACCCTCGGGCCGGCGACCTCGACCAAGGAAACCGTTCGGGAGCTGATCGACGCCGGACTCGACGTCGCGCGTTTCAACCTCAGCCACGGTGACTACTCCGTTCACGACCAGAACTTCGAGAACGTGCGCGGCGCCGCCGCGGACGCGGACAAGCCCGTCGCGATCCTCGCGGATCTGCAGGGACCGAAGATCCGTCTCGGTACGTTCGCCGACGGACCCCACGACCTCGCCGAAGGCGACATCTTCAAGATCACGATGGAGGACGTCGAGGGCACCAAGGAGCTCGTCGGCACCACCTACAAGGGTCTCGCAGACGACGTCGCCCCCGGCGACTTCCTGCTGATCGACGACGGCAAGGTGCGCGTCAAGGTGCTCTCCACCGACGGCACGGTCGTGACCACCGAGGTCATCGTCGGCGGACCGGTCAGCAACAACAAGGGCATCAACCTGCCCGGCGTCGCGGTGAACGTGCCGGCGCTCAGCGAGAAGGATGAGAACGATCTGCGCTGGGCGCTCCGCAAGGGCGCCGACATCATCGCGCTGTCGTTCGTGCGCAGTGCGAAGGATGTGCAGCGCGCCCACGTCATCATGGCGGAGGAGGAGCGCCGCGTTCCGATCATCGCGAAGATCGAGAAGCCGCAGGCCGTCGATGTTCTCGAGGAGATCGTCGAGGCGTTCGACGGCATCATGGTCGCCCGCGGCGACCTCGGCGTCGAGCTCCCGCTCGAGGCCGTGCCGATCGTGCAGAAGAACGCCATCACCATCGCGCGCCGTCTCGCGAAGCCCGTCATCGTCGCCACGCAGATGCTCGAGTCGATGATCCAGAACCCGGTGCCGACCCGGGCCGAGACGAGCGACGTCGCGAACGCGGTGCTCGACGGCGCTGATGCGGTCATGCTCTCGGGCGAGACGAGCGTCGGCAAGTACCCGGCGATCACGGTGCAGACGATGGCCCGCATCGTCGAGTCGACGGAGGACCACGGCCTCGACCGCATCGAGGCGCTCACGTCGACGCCGCGCACGCAGGGCGGCGCGCTCACGGTCGCGGCCGTCGAGGTCGCCGACTTCGTCGACGCGAAGCTGCTCTGCATCTTCACGCAGACGGGCGACTCGGCGCGCCGCATGTCGCGTCTGCGCCCCGCGCGTCCGATGATCGCTTTCACGATCGAGGAGGAGACCCGCCGTCGCATGCAGCTGACGTGGGGCATCCGCTCGGCGATCGTGCCGCTGGTCGAGCACACCGACCGCATGTTCCTGCAGGTCGACGACTATCTGCTCACGAACGAGCTCGCGCGCGTCGGCGACAAGGTCATCGTGATCTCGGGATCGCCTCCTGGGATCGCAGGATCGACGAACGACCTGCGCGTGCACCGCGTGGGCGACGCGATCCACGGCGCGGCGCCCGCCTACGAAGAGTAGGTCGGCGCAGCACACGGGGTGGCGATCCTCTAGGATCGTCACCTGGGCCGGTGTGGCGGAATGGCAGACGCGACGCACTCAAAATGCGTTGTCCGCAAGGGCGTGTGGGTTCGAATCCCACCACCGGCACGCAGAGACATCAATGACGAGGCAGGGGCGATGAAGCGCATTGCATCAGTCATCGGGCTCGCGCCCGAGAACCGCGACGAATACGAGGCATATCACGCGGCCGTCTGGCCCGAGGTGCTGCAGACGATCACGGCCTGCAACATCCGCAATTACTCGATCTTCCGCTACGGCGACCTGCTGTTCTCATATTACGAGTACGTCGGCGACGACTACGCGGCGGATATGGCGAAGATGGCCGAGGATCCTGCCACGCAGAAGTGGTGGGCGGTGCAGGAGCCGCTGCAGACGCGCCTTCCCGGCACGCCCGAGCACGAGCAGTGGTTGCCGATCGCCGAGGTCTTCCACCACGACTGAGCCCGTCAGAAGCCTGCTCGCGAGCTACGAATCTGCCGCGGCGCGGGCGTGTCTTACGACTGGCTGAAGACGTTCCGGCGCCCCCGGTCATAGGATGGGGGACGTGAGCGAAGAGCAGAGCGAGAACGCGCAGACCGCACCGCGCCGAGTGGTGGTTGCCGAAGACGAGTCCCTGATCCGCATGGACATCGTCGAGATCCTCCGGGACAACGGCTTCGAGGTCGTCGGTGAAGCAGGCGATGGCGAGACGGCGGTGCAGTTGGCGACGGAACTCCGTCCCGACCTCGTCGTCATGGATGTGAAGATGCCGCAGCTCGATGGCATCACCGCGGCTGAGCAGCTCAGCCGCGACAACATCGCCCCCGTCGTGCTGCTGACGGCGTTCAGCCAGAAGGAGCTCGTCGAGCGCGCGACCGAGGCGGGTGCCCTCGCCTACGTGGTGAAGCCGTTCACCCCGAACGACCTGCTGCCCGCGATCGAGATCGCGCTGGCGCGCCACGAGCAGATCATCACGCTCGAGGCCGAGGTCGCCGACCTGGTCGAGCGCTTCGAGACCCGCAAGCTCGTCGATCGCGCCAAGGGCCTGCTCAACGAGAAGATGGGCCTCGCCGAGCCCGAGGCGTTCCGCTGGATCCAGAAGGCATCGATGGACCGCCGTCTCACGATGCAGGACGTCGCGAAGGCGATCATCGAGCAGCTCGCACCGAAGAAGAACTGACCGCGCACAGCGCGGATGAAGCGGCGGCCCCGGCGATCGGGGCCGCCGCTTTCGTTCTCACCGCGATGTGATGAGGTTCGTGATGCGCACGGTGGAGCAGCGGCGGCCGCGCTCATCGGTCACGACGATCTCATGGACGGTGAGCGTGTTCCCCAGGTGGATCGCGGTGCAGACGCCCGTGACGACGCCCGTCGTCGCCGATGCGGTGTGCGTCGCGTTGATGTCGACGCCGACCGCGAGACGCCCCGGGCCGGCGTGAAGATTCGCCGACATCGACCCGAGGGACTCGCCGAGAACCACGTAAGCCCCGCCGTGCAGCAGCCCCACCGGCTGCGTGTTGCCCTCGACGGGCATCGTGGCGACCGACCGCTCGGCGCTGAATTCCACGAGCTCGATGCCCATTCTGTCCGCGAGCGCGCCGAGGCCGCGCTCGGAGGCCCACTCGAGTCCGGTCTTGGCAGGGGGCATCTCTCATCCTTTTCGTGGCGTGGGGGACGTTTGTCGCAGGTGCCGCATACCCTGGAGGGGTGACGGATCCCACGAAGCCTACCCTGCTCATCGTCGACGGCCACTCGCTGGCCTTTCGCGCGTTCTTCGCGCTGCCGGTCGACAGTTTCGTCAATGCCGAGGGCCAGCACACGAACGGCATCCACGGCTTCCTGTCGATGTTCATCGGTCTGCTGCGCGATCAGGCTCCGACGCACGTCGCGGTCGCCTTCGACGTATCTGACAAGACATTCCGCAAAGACGAATACCCCGAGTACAAGGAGGGGCGTCAGGAGACGCCCGCTGAGTTCAAGGGGCAGATCCCGCTGCTGAAGCAGGCGCTCGAAGCGATGAACATCACTGTGCTCGAGAAAGACGGCTTCGAGGCCGACGACATCCTGGCCACGCTCGCCAAGCGGGGCTCGGAGGCCGGGTACGACGTACTCGTCTGCTCGGGCGATCGCGATGCCATCCAGCTCGTCAACGACCGGGTGACCCTGCTGTACCCGTCGGTGCAGGGGGTGTCGAAGCTCAAGCGCTACGACCCGGAGGCCGTGAGGGAGCGCTACGGCGTCGCGCCGCACCAGTATCCCGACATCGCCGCGCTCGTCGGCGAGAAGGCCGACAACCTGCCGGGCGTGCCCAAGGTCGGCGAGAAGACCGCGGTGAAGTGGATCACTCAGTTCGGCTCTCTCGACGCGATCATCGACGGCGCTGAGGGGATCAAGGGCGTCGTCGGGCAGAACCTGCGCGACCATGTCGATGATGTGCGCCGCAACCGGCGTCTCAACCGCCTCCTTGACGACATCGACGTGCCGGTCGAGCTCGATCAGCTCGAGATCGGGGCCGTCGACGAACCGGCTGTGCGCGATGTGTTCTCGCAGCTCGAGTTCCGCACTCTGCTGAAGCGGGTCCTCGACCAGCTCGGGCAGGGCGAAGCCGCGGCCGACGAGCAGGCCGTCGACCTGCCGGTGGCGAAGGTGCTCTCGGGCGAGGAGCTCGAGTCTTGGCTCGACGGCACCAGCGGTACGGTCGGCGTCACGGTCGAGATCGACGGCCGTCTGCCCCGAGCCGTGGGCTTCGCGTTCGGCGACGCCGTCGTCGAGGCGGCGTGGAACGAGCAGACCGCCGCCGCGGTGCGCACGTGGTTCTCCTCCGCCGCGCCCAAGGCGATGTGCGACGCGAAGATCCAGGTGAAGGCCCTCGCCCGTGCGGGCGTCGACGTGCGCGGCACCGTGATCGACGCGCTCATCGCGGGATGGATCGCGCGCCCGTCCTTTCCCGACAAGACGCTCGCGCACCTCGTCGACCGATACCTGGGCGAACAGCTGCCGCAGGCCGACCCCGATCAGCTCGTTCCCGAGAACGAGGGCGCCTCGCCCGGACAGCTCGCGTGGTTCACGCTGCGCACGGCCTCGGCGGCTGTCGAGGCACTTCCCGAACGCGCCCGCGACGTGCTGCTCGACATCGAGATGCCGACGCTCGTGACCCTCGCGCGCATGGAGCTCGCCGGTGTCGCCGTCTCGCACGACATCCTCTCGGGCCTCTCGGCCGACCTCGGCGGGCGCGCGGCTTCGATCGCGGGCGAGGCCTATGCCGAGATCGGACGCGAGGTGAACCTCGGGTCGCCGAAGCAGCTGCAGCAGGTCCTGTTCGAAGAGCTCGAGCTGCCGAAGACGCGCAAGACGAAGACCGGTTACACGACCGACGCCAGCGCTCTGGCCGACCTGCAGCAGAAGACGGGTCATCCGTTCCTCGGTCAGCTGCTCGCGCACCGCGAAGCGACCAAGCTCAAACAGATCGTCGATGGGCTCGACCTCGCGATCGCCGATGACGGCCGCGTGCACACGACCTATGTGCAGACCGGCAGCCAGACCGGGCGTCTGTCGAGCACCGATCCGAACCTGCAGAACATCCCCGTGCGCACCGACGACTCTCGGCACATCCGCGCCGCGTTCGAGGTCGGCGACGGGTACGAGACGCTGTTGACCGCTGATTATTCGCAGATCGAGATGCGCATCATGGCGCACCTGTCGGGCGACGAGGGCCTCGTCTCGGCGTTCAATGCGGGGGAAGACCTGCACCGCTTCGTGGGCGCTCAGGTGTTCGGTGTGACGCCCGACGAGGTCTCGGGCGAGATGCGCAGCAAGGTCAAGGCCATGAGCTACGGCCTCGTCTACGGTCTCAGTGCCTTCGGCCTCGCTAAGCAGCTCGGCATCGAGCAGAAAGAGGCGAAGCAGCTCATGCTTGGCTACTTCGAACGCTTCGGCGCGGTGCGCGACTACCTGCGCTCGTCGGTCGAGAAGGCCCGAGAAGACGGCTACACCGAGACGATCTTCGGACGGCGCCGACCGTTCCCCGACCTCACGAGCCCGAACCGCGTGCTGCGCGAGAACGCGGAGCGCGCCGCGCTGAACGCCCCGATCCAAGGCAGCGCGGCCGACATCATGAAGATCGCACTCTTCCGCATCGATGACGACCTGCGCGAGATGCGCTCACGGCTGCTGCTGCAGATCCATGACGAGGTCGTCGTCGAGGTCGCCCCCGGCGAGTGGGATGACGTGGAGCGCATCGTGCGCGACCGCATGGCCGGTGCGGCCGAGCTGACGGTTCCACTCTCGGTGCAGGTCGGGCACGGCTCGAACTGGAACGAAGCCGCGCACTGAGTGCGAATTCGCCCTGCGGGAGCTGAGCGATAGCCTGGGGAGGATGTGCAGTACTCCTCGCCCCCAGTCTCAGATCGACCAGGTCGCCGACGCATGGCTCGACCGCGTCGTCGACCTCGTTCCCACCGTCGGCACGTACATCGGCCGCACGGAAGGCGACGACCGATACGGCGACTACAGTCCGGCCGGCGCTGACGCGTACGCCGCGGCTGCGCGCGAGAGCCTCGTCCGGATCGAGAAGGCCGAACCCGTCGACGACGTCGACCGCGTCACGCAGGCCGATCTCGCGCGCGAGCTGCGGATCGATATCGAACTGCACGAGGCGGGTTGGCACTTGCGCGACCTCAACGTGCTCGAGAGCCCGGCCCAGGAGATCCGGCAGGTGTACGACCTCATGCCGACCGACACCGAAGAAGACTGGTCGACGTACGCGAAGCGGCTGTCGGGCGTTCCGGCGGCGCTCGAGGGATACACCGAGACGCTGCGCGAGGGCCTCCTCGCGGGCACTGTTCCCGCGGTGCGCCAGGTGCACGAAGTGGCCGACCAGGTGCGCGGATACGCGAAGCCCGGCGGATTCTTCGACCAGGCGATCGCCGGCGCCGTCGGGTCCGCCGACCTGCCGGCCGCGCTCCGTCGCGACCTCACCGCCGGCGCTGATGGGGCGCGCAGCGCGTACGCGCGGCTCGCGCGTTTCCTCGACGGCGTGCTCGCCCCGCGCGCAGGCGAACGCGACGCCGTAGGCCGCGACCTGTATGCGCTGCATTCCCGCCGCTTCCTCGGCGCCGAGGTCGACCTCGACGAGACGTACGAGTGGGGTCTCGACGAGCTCGCGCGCGTCCGTGATGAGCAGGAGAAGCTCGCCCGTGAGATCCGTCCCGGCGCGAGCGTCGACGAGGCGGTGGCTTTCCTGGAGCGCGACATCACGCACAAGCTCGTGGGGGCGGAGGCCCTGCGCGAGTGGATGCAGGCGACCGCGGACCGTGCGGTCGAGGAGCTCGGCCGCACGCACTTCGACATCCCCGAGCCGGTGCGCCGCATCGAGTGCATGATCGCGCCGACGACATCGGGCGAGATCTATTACACGGGGCCGAGCGACGACTTCTCGCGTCCGGGCCGTATGTGGTGGTCGGTGCCCGAGGGCGTTGAGACGTTCGACACGTGGCGCGAGCTGACGACGGTCTACCACGAGGGCGTTCCGGGACACCACCTGCAGATCGGTCAGGCGGTCGTGGGGCGCGACAAGCTCAACAGCTGGCGGCGTCTGCTGGCGGGCACATCCGGCCACGCCGAGGGGTGGGCGCTCTACGCCGAGCGCCTCATGGAGGAGCTCGGCTACCTCGACGACCCCGCCGCTCGCTTCGGAATGCTCGACGGTCAGCGCATGCGCGCCGCCCGCGTCGTGCTCGATATCGGCGTGCATCTTGAGAAGCCCCGTCCTGACGGCGCGGGTCCGTGGAGCGCCGCGTACGCGCTCGACTTCATGCGGCGCAACGTGAACATGGACGACGCGTTCGTGCAGTTCGAGGTCAACCGCTATCTGGGGTGGCCCGGCCAGGCTCCCGCCTACAAGGTCGGTCAGCGCATCTGGGAGCAGTTGCGCGACGAGGTCGCCGCGCGCGAGGGCGACGCCTTCTCGCTGAAGGAGTTCCACCGCCGCGCGCTCGACCTCGGCGGCGTCGGCCTCGACACGCTGCGCACCGCTCTGCTCGCCTGATTCGTGTTCGTGTCGAATTGACATTAACCTGACGAGGTGACCTCCCCTCAGCAGGCTCTGCCCTCCGCTCGGCTCGACCGCGTGCGCTTCTCGCGCGAACACATGCGCATCCTGTCGGGATCGGGCGTCGGATGGGCGCTCGATGCGATGGACGTCGGGCTCATCTCGTTCATCATCGCCGCGCTCACGGCCGAGTGGTCGCTCGACGGCTCGACGGCCGGGTGGATCGCCTCCGTCGGATTCATCGGCATGGCGGTCGGCGCGAGCGTCGGCGGTCTGCTCGCCGACAAGCTCGGGCGCCGGCAGGTCTTCGCGCTCACGCTGTTGGTCTACGGCCTCGCAACCGGCGCGTCCGCACTCGTCGGGGGAGTGGCGCTGCTGCTCGTACTGCGCTTCATCGTCGGTCTCGGGCTCGGATCCGAGCTGCCGGTCGCCTCGACGTACGTCAGCGAGTTCGCGCCCACGCGGATCCGCGGGCGCCTCGTCGTCGTGCTGGAGGCCTTCTGGGCCGTGGGGTGGACGGCGTCGGCAGTGATCGGCTACTTCGTCGTGCCGCTCGAGAACGGCTGGCGCTGGGCATTCGCGATCGGAGCCGTGCCCGCCGTGTACGCGCTCGTGGTGCGCTGGGGGCTTCCCGAGTCCGCGCGCTGGCTCGAGTCGAAGGGTCGCGTCGAAGAGGCCGACCGCGTCGTGCGCCGGTTCGAGAACGGATCCTCGGCACCGTTCGTGCCGGTGTCGCGCACCGTGACGGTCGGGCGCGCGACCCTTCTCGATCTGTTCCGCGGAGGACTCGCGCCCCGCACCTACGCACTCTGGGCCGTGTGGGCGTTCGTGAACTTCAGCTACTACGGCGCGTTCATCTGGATCCCCTCGATCCTCGTCTCGCAGGGGTTCGACCTCGTGCGGTCATTCGGATACACCCTGATCATCACGCTCGCGCAACTGCCCGGATATGCCCTCGCGGCGTGGCTCATCGAGATGTGGGGCCGGCGCGCAACGCTGTCGGTGTTCCTCGTCGGCTCCGCCGTCTCGGCGATGCTGTTCGGCACGGCGGGCGAGGTCTGGCAGATCCTGCTGTACGGGTGCCTGCTGTCGTTCTTCAACCTCGGCGCGTGGGGCGCGCTCTATGCCGTGACGCCCGAGGTGTATCCCACGTCGGTACGCGCCACGGGCGCAGGAGCCGCGGCCGCGGTCGGCCGGATCGCGTCGATCGTCGCACCGCTGTTCACGCCGTGGGCTCTCAGCCTCGGCGGCGCGCCGCTCGTCTTCACGGTGTTCGCGGTCTGCTTCGCGATCGCCGCGGTCAGCGCCTGGGGCCTGAACGAGCTGAAGGGGCGCGCCCTCATCTGACGCCGATGAGCGCTCCGTCTCCGCGCCCCGCGACGTGTTCGAGAGCAGTCTCAGCGGATGCTCGTCCACTCGCCGTACTTCGGCGCGCGCCCGTCGCCGGACGACCGACCGGTCACACGGCGCTTGACCCAGGGGCCGACGTGGGCGCGGTAGTACGCACGCGTGTCGAGATGCGGCTGGGCCGCGTCCGGCAGATCCCACCAGGCGGCGGGCGCCGCGTGTCCGAGCGATTCGAGCACGCGCGCCGCGACGCGGTGGTGCCCGCGGAAGTTCATGTGCAGCCGATCGGGCGACCAGAACGACGGATCGCGCAGGCGATCGTCGGTCCAGTTGATCGCCCACACGATGTCGTTCGTGCGGCGCATGCGATTGGTGACCGCCGCCGTGAGCGCGTCTCCGCGTCGGCGGATCACGCGCGATAGCGGCAGGCCCCGGGAGGGATCCGCTCCCGCCAGCAGCACCGGCACGACGCCGCGCTCGTGGCAACGCCGAGCAACGGTGACGAACGCATCGACGATCCGCTCGATCTTGGTTCCCGGTCGCAGCATGTCATTGCCGCCGCCGTTGAAACTGAGGTGCGTCGGGCCGAGGGCGAGGGCGGCGTCGAGCTGCTCGTCGACGACCGGCCAGGCGAGCCGTCCGCGGATGGCCAGGTTCGCGTACTCGATGGGCTCGCCGAGACTCGCGGCCCACCCCTCAGCCGTCAGGTCGGCCCAGCCGCGCGGGGTGCCGTCGGGGCGCTCGTCACCGACGCCCTCAGTGAAGCTGTCTCCGATTGCCGCATAGCGCACCTTGGTCACGCTCTCAGTCTAAGACCGCGCCTTCTCGTGCCGGACCCGGGGAATGAATCGCGATTCATGTTGTTGAATAGAAATATGAAGAAGATCGGATTCCTCTCGTTCGGCCACTGGACGCCCCATCCGCAGTCCCAGACGCGGTCGGCGAGCGACGTGCTGCATCAGTCGATCGACCTGGCACAGGCCGCGGAGGACCTCGGCATCGATGGCGCCTACTTCCGCGTGCACCACTTCGCGCGCCAGCTGTCCTCGCCGTTCCCGCTGCTCGCCGCGGCGGGCGCGAGGACGAGCCGAATCGAGCTCGGCACCGGCGTGATCGACATGCGCTACGAGAACCCGATGTACATGGTCGAGGATTCGAGCGCGGCCGACCTCATCTCGGACGGGCGGCTGCAGCTCGGCATCTCGCGCGGCTCACCCGAGCAGGTCATCGACGGATGGAAGTACTTCGGCTATGGATCCGAGGAGCACGACGCGAACGGCGCCGAGGCCGCACGGCGCAAGACCGAGCTGTACCTGCAGCTTCTGGAAGGAGAGGGCTTCGCGCAGCCGAACCCCCGCCCGATGTTCCCAAACCCGCCGGGGCTGCTGCGCCTCGAACCGACGAGCGAGGGCCTGCGTCAGCGCATCTGGTGGGGCGCCGGCTCTGACGCGACGGCCGTCTGGGCCGCGCAGAACGGCATGAACCTCATGAGCTCGACGTTGAAGAACGACGAATCGGGCGAGCCCTTCCACGTGCAGCAGGCGAAGCAGCTGCGCGCCTTCACGGACGCCTGGGATTCGGAGAAGTGGGGCTTCGAGCCCCGCACCTCGATCTCGCGCTCGATCATCCCGCTCACGAGCGACGCCGACCGCAGCTACTTCGTCGGCGGGGGAGACGCGGAGGACCAGATCGGTCACATCGACGAGACGACGCGCGCGATCTTCGGCCGGTCCTACGTCGACGAGCCCGATGCGCTCATCGAACAGCTGCGCCACGACGAGGCGATCGCCGAGGCCGACACGCTTCTGATCACGGTCCCGAACCAGCTGGGGGTTGCTTATTGTGTGCATATCTTGGAGTCGTTCGCGAAACATGTAGCCCCCTCGCTCGGCTGGAAGCCAAACTGGGAAGGCCCGGTCGAGGGGGACACGATCCAGCAGTGAGGGTAGGTTCGGACCGTGGACAGAGATGATGACCTCGCAGATGAACCGGGCTACTCGCCGTTGCGAGAGGATGAGGACTCTTACACCGAACTGGGGAGCTTCACGGTAGACGGAGAGACATTCCTTGTGCGCAGACGCAACGAGGACGGTTCTCATCACTATGACTGGGTGTCGGGACCCAACGACGGGTACGGCTTTAGTGTTTCCGGCGGATCCGAGCTGACCAGTCGCGAACGGCATAGGACCGCCATCCGCGACTTTCTCACAGCGATCGACCCCGCGACGGGCTATCTAT
>DHCFJ07801__coassemble_2276_pt1 | contig 12453 bp, 12 predicted proteins | sample DHCFJ07801__metabat2_high_PE_027 | metagenome-assembled genome bin DHCFJ07801
TCGGTCACGTTGTCTGCTGCGGGCGCGCACTGTGACGCAACGTGCGCGCTCTGCCCTCGGTCGGCGTATCGAGATGTGTACTCTTCCGGCGGCCGTGTCTGACGCGTCACCGCGGGCTCGAGCGAAATGTTGCGTTGCGTGTCAACATTTCTACAATCCCAGGTTACTCATATCTGCACTGATGATTTGATCAACGTGGGTAGGATGCGAGGCCGTTACGGAATCGTGAGGGCGCCCCTCGGGGCCTCGAGATGCGAGAAGATGGAAGCATCCCTCATCGATTCCGGAGGATCCGCATGCCTGCACCCCTCGGCGCTTCACTGAGAAGAGACTTCCCGTTCTTCCAGGCGCATCCGAGCACCGCCTACCTCGACACGGGCGCGACGAGCCAACGCCCCGAGGCGGTCATCTCCGCCGAGAGCGCCTTCGTGCAGCGCGACTATGCCGCCGTGCACCGCGGATCCTCGATGGCGACCGGAGAGGCGACGTGGGCGTTCGAGACCGCGCGCGAGAAGGTCGCGGCGTTCGTCGGCGCGGCCGAGCGCGAGATCGTGTGGGCGCAGGGCGCCACCGATGCGATCAACATGGTCGCGCTGGGAATGGCCGACGCGTCGCTCGGGCTCGGCGATGAGCGCTTCGCGCTCCGTGAGGGCGATGAGATCGTCGTGACCGAGGCCGAACACCACGCGAACCTCATTCCGTGGCAGCGCCTCGCCGCGAAGACCGGTGCCGTGCTGAAATGGGCGAGCGTCGACGAGCGCAGGCTGTGGACGCTCGACGGGCTCCGCGAACAGATCACCCCGCGCACGCGCCTGATCGCGTTCTCGCACGTGTCCAACGTGACCGGCCAGATCGCGCCGGTGACCGACATCGTCGAGCTCGCGCGCGGCGTCGGCGCGCTCACGGTGCTCGACGCATGCCAGTCGGTTCCGCACCTGCCGGTCGATGTCGCCGCCCTCGGCGTCGATTTCGCGGCCTTCTCCGCTCACAAGATGCTCGGCCCCAACGGCATCGGCGCCCTGTTCGGTCGCGCCGAGCTGCTCGATGCGCTGCCGCCCGCCCGCACCGGCGGGTCGATGATCCAGGTCGTCTCGATGCGGGAGGCGACGTTCCTGTCGGCGCCGAACCGGTTCGAGGCCGGCACGCAGCCCGTCAGCCAAGCCGTCGGTTTCGCGGCGGCCATCGATTACCTCGAGCGGCTCGGCATGGACGCCGTCGCCGCGCACGAGCACGAGATCGGCCAGGCCCTCGTCGAGGAGGTCGCGCGGATCCCGGGCGTGCGCCTCGTCGGGCCCGCGCCGGGCTCGGCGCGCGGCGCGCTCGTGAGCGTCATCGTCGACGGCGTGCACGCGCACGACGTCGGCCAGTTCCTCGACGACAGGAACATCACGGTGCGAACCGGACACCACTGCGCCCAGCCGCTGCACCGCGCACTGGGCACACCCTCGTCGACGCGCGCGAGCGCCGGCGTATATTCGACCCCCGATGACGCGGCGGCGTTCGGCGCCGCTCTGGCAGACGTACGAGAATTCTTTGGAGCGGACCGATGAGCAGCGCGCTCGAGCAGATGTACCAAGAGCTGATCCTGGACCACGCCAGGACTCCGGAGGGCAAGGGCGATCCGAATGCGCATCCCTACACCCATCACGAGCTGAACCCCTCCTGCGGTGACGAGATCACGGTGGGCGTCTCGGTCGATGACGGCCGGATCACGGGACTCGCCTGGGAGGGCCAGGGCTGCAGCATCTCGATGTCGTCGGCGTCGATCATGAGCGGCCTGCTGGCGACGTCGACGCGAGACGAGGCGCTCGCGCGCATCGGAGAGTTCCGCGAGATGATGCGCTCGCGCGGCACGATCGAGGCGTCCGAGGCCCTCGGTGATGCCGCGGCGTTCCAGAACACAGCGAAGTACGTCATGCGCGTCAAGTGCGCGATGCTGGCCTGGGTGGCGCTCGAGGCCGACCTGAAGGAGTCGCAGGCGGCTTAGCCCTGCCGCGGCACGCGCAGCATGACCTCCTGCGCGGTCGAGGCGACGAGCACGCCCTCACGTGTGAAGAGCCGCCCCGAGTTCAGGCCTCGGCCGCCCTGCGTCGAAGCCGACTCGGAGACGTACAGCAGCCATTCGTCGGTGCGGGCGAAGCGGTGCCACCAGATCGCGTGGTCGAGACTGGCGGACTTCACCCCCTCGTCGTACCACGAGACGCCGTTCGCCGAGAGGCTCGGCTCCTGCACCGTGAAGTCGCTCATGTACGCGAGCGTGATCCTGTGCAGGTCGGGATCGTCGGGAAGACGCTTCTTCACCCGCATCCACGTGGCGCGGCCGGGAGGCTGAGCGGGGTAGTGGGGGAGAGCCTCCGGGGGAACTGTGATGGCCTCGATGGGGTTGGCGCGCAGCACGCGGAAACGATCGCGCAGGTCGTTCCGCTTCGCCAGCCCGACGAGCTCCTCGGGGCCGGGAACATCGGGCATCGCGACCTGATGCGCCAGGCCGTCCTCCTCCCGCTGGAAGGAGATGATGCCGCTGAAGATCGGCGTGCCGTTCTGGTAGGCCTGCACCCGGCGGCGTGCGAATGACCGGCCATCGTGGATGCGATCGACGCCGAACGTGATCGGCAGCGTGAAGTCTCCCGGCCGCAGGAAGTACCCGTGCAGCGAGTGCGGCAGCTGGTCGTCGATCGTCTGCAGGGCGGCCGCGACGCACTGTGCGACGACTTGGCCGCCGTACACGCGCCCGGTCGGCATCGGATGCGAGCGTCCGACGAAGATGTCCTCGCTCGTGCGCGCGCCCGTGGGGTCGAGCGTGAGCACGCCGGTCATCATCGCGATCGGGTCTTCCGGATACTGGTCATCGGCCACCCGCCTAGTCTAGAGAGGTGAGCGAGCGACTGATAATGGCTGATCCGGAGTCGGCGCGCGACGCCCTGACCTTCGCGGGCCGAGCGGCCCACATCGGCGATGAGGGTGTGCGCCTTCGTGCGACGGGGGGAACCCTGGTGATGACGGCCGCCGCGCTCGCGCCCCGCGGCCTGTTGGACCGCACACCGACCGTGCTGGCGATGCGCATTCTGCACGCCGACCCGCAGCTGGAGTGCGACTTCGTCGTCACAGAGCTCAGCGCCTCCGACCGCGACGACGCGGTGACGCTCCCCGACTCCGCGATCTCTCCGGCCTGGGCGGGCGTGGCGCCGCCGCAGGGCGGCTGGGAGAAGACCGCCGAGATCGATTCGTCGACCCTCGCATCCCGCGCCCAGTGGGGCATCGCGGCCGTTGCGCACCAGGTGCCGACGGACGCCGGCGACGACGCCGTGCGCGCCGTGCGGGGATCCGTCTGGGGCGCGCCCGACGACGACCTCGACGGTCTGCCGCTCGGCGTCGCCTTCGCCGCGCTCTCGTTCGGCTTCATCGGCGGATCCGAACGGGTGCCGGTGTTCACGGCGGGCCGTTGGACGCGCCTGTCGCTGCGTCGCGGACACGTGCTCTCCCGCGGTCCCGCTGTTTCGGGCCTCACCTCGGTGAGGCGAACCGGAGCCTGAGGTCCGGGTCAGCGCTCGAACGTGTTGACCATCGCGTGCGCGGCGCGATCGAGGTAGTCCCAGAGGGTCTCACGATGCAGCGGGGCGAGGTCGGCCTCGTCGATCGCCACCCGCATGCAGGCCAGCCAACGATCCCGCGCGTCGGGGTTCACCTTGAAGGGCACGTGACGCATGCGCAGGCGAGGGTGGCCCCGCGTCTCGCTGTACGTCGTCGGACCGCCCCAGTACTGCTCGAGGAACAGCAGCAGACGCTCGGCCGCGGGGCCGAGGTCCTCTTCGGGGTACATCGGCTTCAGCACGTCGTCGCGCGCGACCTCGCGGTAGAAGGCGTCGACGATCCGCTGGAACGTCGGTCTCCCTCCCACTTGTTCGTAGAAGGTCGGCGCGGCGTCCGGCGACGTCGTCATGCGTCCTCTTCGTCGTCGCGCGACTGGGCAGCGAGAGCGCGTTCGACGCCCGCGAGGTTCTCGGCGAGGATGCGCCGCAGCGCGGCGGGGGCCTCGGCGTTGTCGCGCAGCCACTGACGGGTCGCATCGCGGAGCTCGGTGCTCGCGAGGGCCGACGGGTACATGCCCTCGAGGATGTACGAGGCGATCTGGAAGGTGCGCTCGTGCCACACGCGCGTCGCGGCGGCGAAGTACTTCTCGGCGAACGGCGCCAGGTCGTCGATGTTCGCCGAGCTGCGGAACCCGAGCGCGGCCGCGCGCAGCGCCGTGTTCGGCATGTCGGGCTGCTCGACGATCGCCTCCCACGCGGCGAGCTTGTTCTCGGCCCCGGGCAGTGCGGCACGCGCTCGTGCCGCCATCTCCCCGCCCGTCGCCGTGTTGTCCGCCGCGAGCGCGTCGTCGATGCCTGCCGCGGTGATGACTCCGCCGTTCGCTAGCGAGCAGATGAGCTCCCAACGCAGGTCGGTGTCGATCTCGAGACCGGGGATCTCGAGCGATCCGCTCGTCAGGTCGGCGATGCGCTCCCACTGAGCGGGCGTCGCGGCGGCCGCGGCGAAGGCGCTCGCGAGCTGCAGCTGCAGGTCGCTTCCGGGGGCGGATCCGACGAGCAGGTGCCACAGGCCGTCGGCCAGCTTCGCCCGCTGCGCATCGCGCACGTCACGGGCCACGTAGTCGTTCGCCGCGAGGCGCGCCTGGGCGAGCGTCGTGCGGATCGTGGTCGACTCGGTCTCGGTGCCGATGCCGGCCAGCACGAGGTCGATGTAGTCGCGTGCCGCCATCTCGCCGTCGCGGGTCATATCCCATGCCGCGCCCCACACGAGCGAGCGGGCGAGAGGGTCGGAGACCGCCGCGAGGTGCGAGATCGCGGTCTCGAGGCTCTGCGCGTCGAGACGGATCTTCGCATAGGCGAGGTCGCCGTCGTTCAGCAGCACGAGCGCGGCGCGGCTCACGCCCACGAGCTCAGGGATGTCGGTGAGGTCGCCGTCGATGTCGACCTCGACATGGTGGGTGCGCACGAGCGATGCGCCCTGCAGGTCGTAGAAGCCGATGCCCAGGCGATGCGGCCGGATGGTCGGGTGGTCGGAGGGCGCAGTCTGCGTGACGGCGAAGCGACGGATCTTGTCGTCGACATCCGTGTCGATCACCGGCGAGAGCGTGTTGACCCCCGCCGTCTCGAGCCACTTGGCGCTCCATGCGGTGAGGTCGCGGCCGCTCGTGGCCTCGAGTTCGACGAGCAGGTCGGCGAGCGTCGTGTTCTGGTAGGCGTGCTTGCGGAAGTACGCACCGACGCCCGCGAAGAACTCGTCGATGCCGACGTACGCGGCGAGCTGCTTCAGCAGGGATCCACCCTTCGCGTACGTGATGCCGTCGAAGTTGACCTGCACGTCGTCGAGATCGTTGATCGTCGCGACCACGGGGTGCGTGGAGGGAAGCTGATCCTGCTTGTACGCCCAGGTCTTCTCCATGGCGTTGAACGTCGTCCAGGCGCCCGTCCACTCCGTGGCCTCGGCCGTCGCGATCGTCGACGCCCACTCGGCGAACGACTCGTTCAGCCACAGGTCGTTCCACCACTTCATGGTGACGAGGTCGCCGAACCACATGTGCGCGAGCTCGTGCAGGATCGTCACGACGCGGCGCTCCTTGACGGCGTCGGAGACCTTGCTGCGGAAGACGTAGTTCTCGGTGAAGGTGACACAGCCCGCGTTCTCCATGGCGCCTGCATTGAACTCGGGCACGAAGAGCTGGTCGTACTTCGCGAACGGATACGGAACGCCGAACTTCTCCTCGTAGTAGGCGAAGCCCTGCTTCGTCTTCTCGAAGAGGTAGTCGGCGTCAATATGCGGCCACAGGCTCTTGCGGGCGAACACGCCCAGCGGAATCGTGCGTCCCTCGCTGTTCACGAGTTCGTCACGCACCTCTTCGTAGGGACCCGCGACGATCGCCGTGATGTATGACGAGATGCGGGGAGTGGGCTCGAAGCCCCACGTCTCCGAGTCGCCGCCCTCGTGCGAGATCGGCTCGGGCGCCGGCTGGTTGGAGACGACCTTCCACCCCAGGGGGGCGGTCACGGTGAACTGGAACGTCGCCTTGAGATCAGGCTGCTCGAACACCGCGAACACGCGGCGCGAATCGGGCACCTCGAACTGCGAGTAGAGGTACACCTCGCCGTCGACGGGATCGACGAAGCGGTGCAGGCCCTCGCCCGTGTTCGTGTACTCGCAATCGGCATCGACGACGAGTTCGTTGGTCTCCTCGAGGCCATCGAGCACGATGCGCGAGTCGGCGAACACCTCGGCAGGGCTCAGCTCGCGGCCGTTCAGCGTGACCTCGCGCACCTCTCGAGCGATGAGGTCGATGAACGTCGTGGACCCGGGCGCGGCGTCGAATCGCACGACGCTGCGCGATCCGAAGACCTCTGCGCCCTTCGTGAGGTCGAGCGAGACCTCGTAAGCGCGGGTATCGATGAGGGCGCGGCGCTGCTCCGCCTCGATTCGAGTGAGGTTCTCTCCAGGCACTTCGATAGCTCCCATATGTTGTTCGGGGATTCCGCCCGCGCGCGGTCGACGCCGCAGGCAACCCGTACAGCCTACGTCTCGTGTATGAGGCGCGGGTGAATGACGGGTGATGGGGCGATTCTGCGCGCGCATTTCTACAGAGGTGCGAAGATGGGGGCGTGACCACAGCTGATACCCACAATTCGGTTCCCTTCGGCTCGGCCGCGACGCAGAGCGGAGCGCCGTACGTCGAGACTCCCGTCGCGTATGACGCGATCCTCCTCGCAGGGTTCGGAGGGCCGGAAGGCCAGGACGACGTGATCCCGTTCCTCCGCAACGTCACGAGGGGCCGCGGCATCCCGGACGAGCGCCTCGAGGAGGTCGCGACGCACTACCGGCACTACGACGGTGTGAGCCCCATCAACCAGCAGAACCGCGAGCTCCTCGCGGCGCTGCAGGCAGAGATCGACCGGCGAGGGCTCGGCCTGCCCGTGTACTGGGGCAACCGCAACTGGACGCCCATGCTCGACGAGGCCGTCACGCGCGCCTATGACGACGGGCATCGCACCGTTCTCGCCATCGCGACCAGCGCCTACAGCTCGTACTCGAGCGACCGTCAGTACCGCGAGGACTTCGCGCGCGTGCTCGGATCCGACGAGGGCACGGGGCTCGGCGAGGGCGACGACCCCATGACCATCGACAAGGTGCGCCTCTTCTTCGACCACCCGGGTTTCGTCGAGCCCTTCTACGAGGGCATTCGTGACGCGGTGCTTCCGTGGCTGCGATCGGGCGTCGCCGCGGGCGAGATCCGAGTGCTGTTCTCGACCCACTCGGTGCCCATGGCGGATGCCGATCGCTCCGGACCCCGCGATCGCGACTTCGGAGAGGGCGGCGCGTACTCCGCGCAGCACCGCGCTGTGGCCCATTACCTGATGTCGCGGCTCGCCGACGAGTTCCCCGACGCGTCCGATGTCGACTGGTCGCTCGTGTTCCAGTCGCGGTCGGGCCCGCCGAGCCAGCCGTGGCTCGAGCCCGACATCAATGACGTGATCGCCGAGTTGCCGTCGCAGGGCGTCACCGCCGTCGCGGTGGTGCCACTCGGGTTCGTCAGCGACCACATGGAGGTGCTCTGGGATCTCGACAACGAGGCGAAGGAGTCGGCCGAGGACGCCGGCCTCCGCTTCGCGCGCACGCGCACGCCCGGCGTGCACCCCGCATACGTTGCGGGCCTCGTCGACCTCGTCGAGGAACGGCTGAACGGCACGCCCGCGGCCGAGCGCCCCCATGTGACCGACCTCGGGCCGTGGTTCGACGTGAGCCGGGCCGGCAGCGACGAGAACGTGCGCCTCGGCTTCAAGCCGGCAGCCGCGGGCCTCGCGCCGTAGGATCGTTCGCATGCGCATCCATATCGCGACCGACCACGCCGGCCTCGACTTCTCGACCGAGCTCCAGCGCCACCTCGTGGGTCAGGGGCACGAGGTCATCGACCACGGCCCCGAGACCTACGACGCCCTCGACGACTACCCGGCGTTCTGCATCCGCGCGGCGCAGGCCGTCGTCGACGACATCCGGGCGGGCACGACCGCGCTCGGCGTGGTCTTCGGCGGCTCCGGCAACGGCGAGCAGATCGCGGCGAACAAGGTGGCGGGGATCCGCGCCGCGCTCGTCTGGAACCTCTCGACGGCGCAGCTCGCGCGAGATCACAACGACGCGAACGTCATCTCGATCGGTGCGCGCCAGCACTCGGTCGATGAGGTGTTCTCGTTCGTCGATGCCTTCGTAGCGCACCCGTTCTCGGGTGACGAGCGCCACGTGCGCCGCATCGAGCAGATCGCCGCCTATGAGAAGGACGGCTCACTGGTCGACGGCCCCGCACCGCGTACCGCGACGGCATAGCCATGCCCGAGGGCCATTCCGTCCACCGCATCGCGCGGCAGTTCGAGCGCAACTTCGTCGGGCACCCCATCGCCGTGTCGAGCCCTCAGGGGCGGTTCGCCGAAGGGGCCGCCGAGATCGACGGGCTCGAAATGCGGCGGGCGATGGCCGTCGGCAAGCAGATGTTCCTCGAGTTCGACGGCGGCGCGTGGCTCCGGGTGCACCTCGGCCTCTACGGTGCCTGGGACTTCGCGGGCGAGATCCTCGTGGATCCCACCATCGCCTCGGCGAACGGGCGCATGGGGCAGACGAACCAGCGCGGCACGGATCCGATCTACGACGACGCGGGCGAGAACTCGCTCGCGTCGATCGGCGCACCGCGTCGGGCGCGCGCCCACGTGCGCATGTCGGAGCAGACCCGAGGGCTGTCGGACGACGGCGACGAATGGCCGCCGCCCGTGGTCGGACAGGTGCGCGCGCGGCTGATGACGGCCGTGACGTGCGCAGACCTGCGCGGACCGACGGCCTGCGCCGTCGAGAGCGTCGAACAGGTCGAGGCTGTGCTCGACCGCCTCGGCCCCGACCCCCTCGTCGGAGACCCGGCCGAGAACGAGGAGCGCTTCGTGTCCGCGGTGCGCAGGCGCGGCGTCGCGATCGGCCAGCTGCTCATGGACCAGTCGGTCGTGAGCGGCATCGGCAACGTCTACCGCGCGGAGATGCTCTTCCGCGCGAACCTCGATCCGCACACGCCCGGCAGGCTCGTGCCGACAGATACCGTGCGTCAGCTGTGGCACGACTGGAGCCGCCTGCTCGCGATCGGCGTCGATACGGGCCAGATGATGACGATGGACGATCTCTCGGTCGACGAGTGGCGCGCCGCGATGGCGAGCCGCGACGACCGTCACTGGGTGTATCACCGCGCGGGCCTGCCGTGCCGTGTGTGCGGCACCGAGATCGTGCTCGAGGAGATGCAGGCGAGGAAGCTCTACTGGTGCCCGACATGCCAGCGGTGAGCGCGGGGTCGATGGTCGATGTCGTCGCGAACGTGCGCATCGGCGGGGAGGGGCGCGAACTGCTCGCGCACCCCGATGCCGAGCGCGATGGGCTCTTCGACCTCTGGATCTCGGGCGGCCGCGTGGTCGACATCGCGCCGGCGGGAAACCTGCGTCGGCGCGGCACCGTGCTCGACGCGGAGGACGCCTGGGCGATCCCCGGCCTGCGCGATCACCACGTGCATGCGCTGCAGGCCGCACTGTTCCTGGATCGTCCCACCGTTGCTCCGGCGATCGGCGCCGCGGAGGCGCTGCGGATCGCGGCCGGTGCGGCGCCGGAGGCCGACGGGCGCCGGGTGCTCGTGGGCATGCGCCACGCGTTCTGGCACGACGCTCCCGCCCTCGCGAGTCTCGACGATGCGACCGGGCGCACGCCGACGTACCTCGTCAACGGCGACCTGCATTCGGTCTGGATGAACAGCGCGGCGTTCGCACGCGAGGGCATCGCCCCGGATCCGTCGGGCCTCGTGCGCGAACAGGCGGCGTTCGACGTGTGCAATGCCCTTCACGACGTCGACGTCGCGGTCGCCGACGGCGCGCTCGAGCGCATGGCGGCGCGGGCCGCCGCGCGGGGCCTCGTGGGGATCAGCGATCTCGAGATGGGGTGGCAGACCGACGCGTGGCGTCGTCGCGCGGACGCAGGATGGGACCTCCTGCGGGTCGCGTCCGGAATCTATCCGCAGCACCTGGCTCGCGCGATCGTGCAGGGGCTCGAGACGGGAGACGCGCTGGACAGCACGGGTCTCATCACCGTCGGCGCCGTGAAGATCGTGAGCGACGGATCCCTCGGCACCCGCACCGCCGCGACCAGCGCCCCGTACCGCGGCGGCGGGCGCGGGGCGATGAACCTCGGACGAGACGAGAGCGTCGAGACGATCACACGGGCCGCCGGTGCGGGACTCGCGTCGACCGTGCACGCGATCGGCGATGTCGCGGTGACAGCCGCCCTCGACGCGTTCGCGCTCGCGGAGGTTCCGGGGCGCATCGAGCATGCGCAGCTCGTCGCGGCCAGCGATGTGCCGCGGTTCGCTCGGCTCGGGGTCGAGGCAAGCGTGCAGCCGCAGCATGCGCTCGACGACCGCGAACTGACCGATGCGCTGTGGGCGGACCAGCAGGCGACGCCCTATCCGCTCCGCGCGCTCGGCGACGCGGGCGCGAACCTGCTCTTCGGATCTGACGCGCCGGTGTCCACGCTGGATCCGTGGGTGCAGATCGCGGCTGCCGTGGCGCGCACCGACGACGGGCGCGCGGCATGGCGCCCCGAGCAGGCCGTGGACGCGCGCACGGCGCTCGCGGCCTCGACAGCGGGCGGCTCGGCACATCCTCACGTGATCGAACCCGGCGCGATCGCCGACCTCGCGATCATTGCGGAGGATCCGCTCGCCGCGGCGCCCGACGAGCTGCGTGCGATGCCGGTGCACGCGACCCTACTCGCAGGCCGCGTGACGCACCTCGCCTGACCCCCTGCCCATACCGTGTCCCATTTGAGGAGGGAGCGGGCATGACAACGGCCCCGGCGTCCGAAGACGCCGGGGCCGTTGAGGCAGCATCACTCCGCGAGGTGCGAGAAGAGGAACCAGCGGTCCTTCTCGATGCCCGCCTTGATGCTGATGACGACGTCCTGGCTCGTGAGGTCGGTCTCATCGAGGCCCTCGATCGCCGCATCAAGGTCGGCGATCACGGCGTCCATGTCGGAGACGATGCCCTTGATGACATCGGCCGACTGCGCGAAGCCCGCAGGGGCGCCGGTGGCGGAGACCTTCTCGGCGACGCGCTGAACGCGGGCGTCGAGGGGCAGCCCCAGGGCGACGATGCGCTCGGCGGCCTCGTCAGCCCAGTCGCCGGCGTGGGCCACGACGGTGTCGAGGAACTCGTGCACACCGATGAAGTTCGCGCCGCGCACGTGCCAGTGCGCCTGCTTGCCGTTGACGGTCAGCGCCTGAAGGCCGAGCACGACGGGGGAGAGGAACTGCGACGTGCTCGACGCAGCGGTTGCGGTGGAAGCGGTGGTTGCGACGGTGGTGGTCATCGTGATCCCCAATCTGTTGGTCTGTGCGGGAGGGTCGCCCCTGCAAGGTAGTAACAAAGCTACTCCGAAAAATATGCCGCGCAAGCAAGGTGAGGCTGGGCTGAAACACGCCGTGATCTGGTAAAAGGTAGCCTTGCCTAAGTCAATTGCGGGCCCGGTTCCGACGTGCGCGGTAGGCTCGCCGACATGACGATCTCCCGCGACGCGACGATCCGATCGCTGCCCGGGGCCGAGCCGGCTCTCGACCATGACGTCTTCGTCGCCGAAGGGGCACGGATCATCGGGGCTGTCACACTGGGGCCGCGGGCGAGCGTGTGGTGCAACGCCGTGCTGCGCGCCGATGTCGCATCGATCACGATCGGCCGCGACAGCAACGTGCAGGACAACGTCTCGGTGCACGTCGACTCGCGCCATCCCGCCGTGCTCGGCGAGGCCGTCTCGGTGGGGCACAACGCGGTGGTGCACGGCTGTGAGATCGGCGACGGATCGCTCATCGGCATGAATGCGACGGTGCTCTCGGGCGCGATCATCGGAGAGGCATGCCTCATCGCGGCCGGATCCGTCGTGCTGGAGGGAACCGTCGTGCCGCCGCGCTCGCTCGTCGCGGGCGTGCCCGCGAAGGTGCGGCGCGCGCTGACAGACGACGAAGTTGTGGGGATCCGCGCCAATGCGGAGCGCTACCTCGGATACTCCCGCACGCATGCGCAGTCGATGTGACGCGCCCGGGAAGCCTCGGTTCTCGTGCGGCGCGTCGGATCCGTTAGACTCTGTGCGTCCGGGGATGTAGCTCAATGGTAGAGCCCCAGTCTTCCAAACTGGTCACGCGAGTTCGATTCTCGTCATCCCCTCGTTATCCCGATGGGCGGCTTCGGCCGCCCATCGGTCGTTTACCGGGGTGTGCATCGGCCGGGGATTGATCGGATAGACTCCTCTAGGCCGTTTCGTGTTCCCACCGCGTGGAACCTGCGGGGCGTAGCTCAGCTTGGTAGAGCGCCCGCTTTGGGAGCGGGAGGTCGCAGGTTC
>DHCFJ07801__coassemble_2281_pt1 | contig 12404 bp, 5 predicted proteins | sample DHCFJ07801__metabat2_high_PE_027 | metagenome-assembled genome bin DHCFJ07801
GTGCTGCCGGAGTGATCCGCGTCGTCGTAGACGTTCGACGACCAGTACACGACGAACGCGCCCTCGCCGGCCCCGTGGTAGTCCGGCACCCAGGTGGCCTCCGGCGCCCAGGCCATGCCGAGCTCGGCATGAGTGGCGCCGTCGGCCGTGGTCGCGACATCGAACTGCCGCAGGTCGCTCCACGTGACGAGATCCGTCGATTCCCACACGTTGAGCTTGGTGCTGCCGTTGCTCGACCAGTGGCACCAGTCCGCACAATCGCTCGTACCGGAGTCGCCGCCGAACACCCGCAGATCCGTCGCGATGATGTAGTAGGTCTCGGTCTCGGGGCTGTAGGTGAGGTAAGGATCCCGCACACCGGTCGTGCCGAGGTCGGAGGCGAGGATCGGCTCCCCGCCGTTCAGCTGATCCCACTGCTCGGGATCGTCGCCGCGCGAAACGTCGAGGTAGATCTTCTCGGCGTAGCCGTCGCTGTCCTCCACGAAGTGCACCATCATGTAGCCGTACGGCGTCTCAGCCCCCACCTCGGGGGCCTCGTCGGGCGCGGCTGCGGCTGCGGCAGCGGCGGAGGGAAGAACTGCGGCCATGAGCGCGGCGGCCATCGCACCGCCGAGGGCTCTCAGACCGCGCCGCCGGGATCGGCGGCCGGGGTCGGAAGTCGTGACGTCTCGCACAGAAGCTCCTTCGCTCGTGAGACCCGCTCGATGCCGCTCGCTGAGGAGAACGCACGGCCGATCGGCACGCTGGCGCCGTGCCGCGTCGTCTTCGACAGGGCGGGATGTCGGGCTTGTTCCCGGTAACATACCACGCTAGTGTTCCGAGGTGAAGACGTCGACCCGACGACGGAAAGACACCAGGCAAAGGCGCCCCACATGCTCTATCAGCGCTCACGTGCACCTCGCATGCGGCGACGCCTGGGCCGTATTCCGGCGAAGGATCGGCACTCGAACATCCGGTCAGGCGGCGCAGCATCCGCCTGCCCGGTCGCACAGCGGCGGCGGTCGTTCGCCGCGGAACGAATCGGCACATACGCCGAGAAATGGAGATAACGATGATCCGGACGAACAGGTCCCGTGTCGTTCGCACGGCTGCGGGCGTCATGGGCGGGCTCATGCTCGCAGGCGTCGGCGCTGCGGCGATGGCCGACGAGGTCGGCACCGATGGTGTCGACGTCAACGTCACGATCGATGAGCAGGCCGCAGGCGCGCTCTCGCTGAGCGTCGCCGCCGACAGCGAGACGCTCACCGAGGTCGAAGATGCCTCGCCCGACTACCGCGAGTTCGTGGGTGCCCTGCCCGACGTGACCGTGACCGACACGCGCAGCGAGGTGCCCGAAGGGGTCTACTGGTACGTCACGGGTCAGGCGAGCGACTTCGTCGGTTCCGAGGGACAGGACCCCATCACGCCCGACCACCTCGGGTGGGCCCCGGCGCTCGTCACCGAGGGCAACGGCGAGGTCGCCCCCGGCGAGGAGGTTCCCACCTCGCTCGACGACAGCACCAACCCCGATAACCCGAACAACGTCGGACTCGCGGGCGAGGAGCTGCTGCAGCTCGCGCTCGACTCCGCCGAGGCGACCGCGGCGAACGGATCGTGGACGGCGAACGCCGATCTCACGCTCAAGACGCCGAACGACGTCGCGGGCGGGTCGTACAGCTCGACCGTCACGCTGTCGCTGTTCGAAGAAGCGTACTGAGCCGTACCCTCTGCGTCCGGTCGGAGGCCGCGTGCCTCCGACCGGAACAGGGATCCTCATCCGTCATCCGCCTCATCCGCATTGGGAGAGCCGTGCTCCGCACCGTTAAGCCACTCCGTCGTCTCGCGCTGGCCGCCGCCCTCGCGCTCGCGGGGATCCTCGTCGCGCCCGTCGCCGCGGCGGCCGACGAATCGGATCCGGCGGACGTCAGATGGTCCGTGACGCCCGCGGACGAGTCCGGCCGGGACGACCGCCTCTCGATCCAGCACGCGCTGGAGGCGGGCGAGAGCGCGACCGACCACATCGCCGTGCGCAATCTCGGCGACGAGGAGGCGACCTTCAGGCTCTCGGCCGCCGACGGCTTCACAACGCGCAGCGGTCGATTCGACATGGTGGCGTCCGACAAGGAATCCGTCGACGCCGGCACGTGGATCGACATCGCCGACGACGTGACCGTCGGTGCGGGCGAGAGCGCGATCGTGCCCTTCAGCATCACCGTTCCCGACGGCGCGGAACCGGGCGACCACCCGGCGGGAGTCGCGGCATCGGTCATCACGTCGCAGGCATCGGGCGACGGCACGAGCCTCGGCGTCGAGAGCCGCGTCGGCGTCAAGGTGATCACGCGGGTCGAGGGCGATCTCGCCCCGCAGATCGAGATCGAGAACGTCTCCGCCGAATACAACGGCACGTGGAACCCGCTGCGCCCCGGCACAGTGACCGCCACCTTCGACCTCACCAACGCCGGCAACACCCGGCTGATCGTCGACGGCCTCGCGACGGCGGGAACGGGCGAGGCCGCGTTCCCCGCTGACGGTGAGCCCATCGGGGATCTGCTGCCCGGCGACACCCGCGAGGTGTCGATCACCATCGACGGCACCTGGCCTACGTTCTACGCACCGGGCGACCTGGTGGTCACGCCCACCGCCGCGGCTCTCGACGGCGCGGCACCGGACGTCGACGAGGCATCGGCCTCCCTCGGCGTGTGGGCGGTTCCGTGGCCGCAGCTCGTCGTCCTGCTCGCGCTCGCGCTGATCATCATCGCCGCGACCTGGAACCGTCGCCGCGGCAAGCGCCGCCTCGACGCGATGCTGCAGCAGGCGCGCGAAGAGGGCAAGCGCCAGGCGTCGACGGGACGGGGCACCGCCTCGCGCGTCTCGATCGCACGGGCTCTTCCCGCCGTCGCGTTCACGCTGCTCGTCGCGGCCGCATCGGTGACTCTCGCACCCGACATCGCCATGGCCGCATCCGATTCCGGCTCCGACGGCGTCGGCGTGCACGTCGATATCGTCGAGCGCGACGACGCGGGAGCCGACGCTGACGCGGACGGGTCGGACGCGAGCGGCGACGCCGACGCGGATGGTTCGGATGCGAGCGGCGATGCTGATGCGCACGGGGCTGATGCGAGCGGCGACGCCGACGCAACCGGGGCCGCCGCGAACGACGATGCCGATTCGGACGGTTCCGGTTCGGAGCTGCCCGCCACGGGTACGGATCCGTCGCTGATGATCGCTCTGGGCGCCGCCGGCGCTGTCGCGTGCGGCGCCGTGCTCGTCCTCGCCCGTCGCCGCGCTGGGCGAGGAGAAGCCCCTCGTCGGTGAGCACGCCGCTGCGCCCGACCGTCGCCCCCATGCTCGCCGACTGCTCGGCCGCACGCTGCGGCTGACCCCATCACGATGGCGCGGAACAGCCGCGCCGTCCGTTCCGCCGTGCGAAGCGGCATCCCCCGACGAATCAGGAAGAGATCATGCGGAGACAACGACGAACCCGGATCCGGGCAGCCGCCTCGCTCACGTGCGGAGCTGTGCTCGCGCTCGCCGCGGCACCGGTCGCGATGGCCCCGGCGGCGGCCGACGAACCGTCAGCGCCGGCGGTGCGCGCCGAAGCGCCCGAGACCCCGACCGATGAGGCCTACGTGTGGGCGTTCTTCACCGGCGAGGGCGTCGGCGGCGAGAAGATCAGCCTCGCGGCCTCGAAGGGCAACGATGCGCTCGACTGGAACACCCTCAACGACGGAGAACCGCTGTTCACCTCGCACCTCGGCGAGGAAGGACTGCGCGATCCGTTCATCCTGCGCTCGCCCGACGGCGAGACCTTCTACATGATCGCGACGGACCTGAAGATCGACGGCCGCCCCGGCAGCTTCGCCGGTGCGCAGACGCACGGATCGCTGGCGGTCGAGGTCTGGGAGTCGCCCGACCTCGTGAACTGGTCGGAGCAGCGCCACGTCACGGTCAGCACGGAGTACGCGGGCAACACCTGGGCGCCGGAGGCGTACTGGGATGAAGAGCGCGAGACCTTCGTCATGTACTGGGCATCGAACCTGTACGAGACGACCGATCCGGCCGATCGCACGGAGCCGAGCTACAACCGGATGATGTACGCGACGACCGACGACTTCGAGACGTTCTCGGAGCCGCAGGTATGGATCGATGTCGACCGCCGCGGGCAGGCCGGAGCCGGCTCGATCGACGTCACGGTCGCTCAGCACGACGGCGACTACTACCGCGTGTACAAGGACGAGAACTCGATGACGCTGCGCCAGGAGCGCTCGTCCGACCTGCTGGCGACTGTCGAGGGCAGTTACCCCGGCACGACCGGCGCGGCCGACGAGTGGGTCGAGCTCGGCACGGAGATCGGCTCGGGGCAGCCCAACGGCTACGGCGGCACCTTCACGAACAGCGAGGGGCCCTCGCTGTTCCGGGCGAACGAGGGCGACGTGAACGGGTACGAGTACTACCTGTTCGCCGACCAGCCGAACTACCACGGCGGCCCCAACCACTACGTGCCGATGGCGACCGACGACATCACCGATGCCGCGTCCTGGAACGTGATCGGCGACGAGATGCCCGAGTCGCAGTTCCCGCAGAACGCCGACGGCGGCATGCCGCGCCACGGCACGATCGTGCCCGTGACGCGCGAGCAGTATCAGACGGTGCTCGAAGCATATGCGCCGGACATCGCGGTCGTGTCGGTCGACGACATCGACGTGGCCACGGAAGCCGGGAGCGCACCGGCGCTGCCGGACACCGCGCGTCTGACGACCGCCTCGGGTGATGTCTCGGACGCCGAGGTGATCTGGGACGAGGTGCCGGAATCGGCATACGCCGAGCCGGGCGTCTTCACCGTCGCGGGCGTCGCGCAGGACGACTCACGCCAGCCCATCGAAGCGACCGTGACCGTGTCCGACGCAGAAGCGGGCATCGAGATCAGCGCGGCGACGCGCTGCGTCGTCGGCAAGACCGTGCTCGTGACGCGCGTGACCAACACGGGCGATGACCAGGCGACGGTCGAGGTGACGACGCCGTTCGGCGCGAGGGACGACATCTCGGTGGAGGCGGGCGCCACGACGTCGCAGTCGTTCTCCACGCGCAGCCCCGAGATCGCGGCCGGCTCGGTCACGGCCGAGTCCGGCGACAGCAGCGCGACCGCTGAATATCCCGCCGTGAGCTGCGGCTGAACCCCGCGGGGCGGTGCGTTCCGCACCGCCCCGCGACTCCACATCTTCCGAACACCGGCACGAAGGAGTGCAGAACGATGGCGAACACACATCCCTTGCGGCACGGATCACCGGCCGCCGGCGCGCCGCGACGACGCGGCGCGCTTCTCCGGCGCGCGGCGCTGGGCGCGACCTGCGCCCTCGCCGCGGGTCTGCTGCCGATCAGCCAGGCCGTCGCCGCCGAGAGCGACGCTCCGCTGGCGGAGTACGACTTCACGCAGACCACCGGCTCGACCATCGCCGACACCGGCGGCGGAGCCGAGGCGACGGTGCAGAACGCCGATGACGCGCAGTGGACCGGCACCTCGCTCGAGCTCACCGGCGGCGCCAAGAACGGCGACGGCAACTGGGTGCGCCTGCCGGACGACCTGCTCGCGAGCGCAGACTCGGCGACCATCACCACAGAGGTGAAGATCGACGAGGCGATGAAGGACGCCTACAACTTCCTGTGGACCTTCGGCGCCGACGGCGACACGGACAACTACTTCTTCGCTTCGGTGAAGGACGCGCCCCGCACAGCAATCACGACGAGCTCGAACGGGGGCGAGCGCAGTGCATCCGCGGGGGAGGGCCTGCAGGCGGACCGCTGGTACTCGCTCACGACCGTGCTCGACGGCGACGCCGGCACGCTGTCGTTCTACATCGACGGCGAGCTCGCCGCACGCACCGAGAGTGACCTCGTGCCCTCCTCGATCGAGGACCAGTCGATGAGCACGATCGGCCGCTCGCCCTGGCCGGATCCGCTCTTCGCAGGCGAGGTGTCGGCGTTCCGCGTCTACGATCGCGCGCTGAGCGACGACGAGATCGCGGCGGCCAGCTCCGATGACGCCGAGCGCAACCACGACGAGATCCTCGCGCAGGCGCAGGACCTCGTCGACGGTCTCGACGCACCGCCCGAGAGCGTCGACGGCGACTACGTCGCGCTCCCGACGGCAGGCGGTCAGGTCACCTGGTCGAGCAGCGACGAATCCGTCATCTCGGCGGACGGCCGCGTCACGCAGCCCGAACAGGGTGCGGATCCGGCCTCGGCGACGCTCACCGCGACGGCGACGATCCGCGGCATCTCCGCGAGCGCAGACTTCGACGTCGAGGTGCTGCCGTCGAACGCCACGGCCGAGGAGCGCGTCGCCCAGGCCGCTGAGCAGTACGCCGTCCCGCGCGTCCTCGCCGACGGCGCCGCGCTCCCCGACGCTCCGGAGGGGCTCATCGCGACGCCCGTGGAAGCGACGGGCGCCGCACTCGACGGCGGCACGGTGCATCTGCCCGGCGACGAGGCGGTCGACGCGACGGTGACCGTCGAGATCTCCCGCGACACCGCCCCGGACGTCACGACCGCCAAGACCTACGACATCACGGTGCTGCCGGCCGATGACGCCGCGCAGCTCGTGGCCTACCACCGCACGCCGACCAGCGAGCAGGAGGCGAACAACGCCGACATCGCGTACAGCATGCACCTCGCGCTCGCCGCGGGCGACGGATGGGCGCCGCTGAACGAGAACTACGGAATCTTCTTCCCGAAGACGTCCGCCCCGCTTCCCGCGAACGGGCCGAGCAGTGCCCTGATCCGCAGCCTCAAGGATCCCGCGGTGTTCGCCCTGCCCGACGGCGGCTACGGCATCGTCGCCACGCGCATCGCCCGCGGCGGCGGATCCGACGGAACCCAGGCCGACTCCGTTCTGGTCGCCACGTCGGACGACCTGCGCAGCTACGACGAGATCGGCCTGCTGGCGCTCGACGAAGCGGGCGGGGTGAACCGCCCGACGGCGGTGTACGACTCGGCCGACGACGTGTACCGCGTGTCGTGGACGACCGATTCCGGCGCAGACCGCCACCAGTCGTTCGACGACCTCGTCGCGGCGGTCGGCGCAGACGAGCGGGGCGAATCGGCATCGGGCCGCGTCACCGGCACGGCCTTCGCGACCGACACCGGCATCGCCGACTACGCTTCGGGCGTCGAACTGACTCTGCCGAAGACGGCGGCCGAAGGCCTGCAGCAGCGGTTCGGCCGCATCTCGAACACGGGCTACACCGCGCTCGACGACGTGTCGGTCGACGCCGGGACCGAGCTGTCGCAGAGCGATCTGCCTGCAGCGGTCGAGCTCGACTACTCCGATGGATCCACGCGCGAGCTGCCGCTGAACGACTGGGACCTCAGCGGGGTGGACACCGCCACGCCGGGGACCTACGAGGCATCGGCCACCGTCGAGCGCGCCGAGTACCCGACGCCGTTCGCCGACGAGCGCGCGGATCCCTCTGCGTACAAATACGTCACGGGCGACGAGACGCGCTATCTCATGATCGCGACCAACGATCCGAACCTCGACAACGTCAACCAGGGCGGATCCGCCTTCATGCCGCTGCGATCCGCGGACACGCTGGCGGGCCTCGCCGACGCGGCGGATCCGACGGAGGTGCACCTGCTCGACCGCGGCGACGCGGACGCCGACGGCAACACGATGACCGGGTGCTTCTGGGCGCCCGAGCTGCACGAGATCGACGGCAGGCTGTCGATCCTGTTCATGCCCTGCTACGGCGACTCACCGGACTACATGTCGGGGCGCGCCTCGATCATGCAGCTCGAGCAGGACGAGAACGGCGTCGACCTCGACCCGATGGATCCCGACAACTGGTCGGCGCCCGAGCACGTCACCCGCGCCGATGGCTCGGACCTGAACGCGGTCAGCGGCATCTCGCTCGACATGACCTACTTCACGGATTCCGACGGTCAGGCGTACTACGCCTGGCAGCAGGTGTGCGCGACCTGGATCGCGACCGTCGACCCGAACGATCCCACCCGGATCACCAGCGACCCGACGATGATCATCGCGCCGGAGTACGCCTGGGACAACGTGTGCGCCGAAGGCCCCAACGTGCATGCGCGAGACGGGAAGCTGCTCATGATCTACTCCGGGTCGAGCGTGGGCAACACCTATACGACGGGTCTCGCGACCGCGGATGCGAGCGGCAGCGACCTCACCGACCCGGCGTCGTGGCAGAAGCTGAACTACCCGGTGCAGAAGTCGGGTCAGTACGACGGTGAGTGGCAGCTCGGCACCGGACACGGCATGTGGTCGGAGGACGAGGACGGCAACCTGATCTACGTCTTCCACGCGCGCACCGATCACGGCGGCCTCACCGGGCGCGACATGTTCGTGCGTCGCGTGCACTTCGATGCCGAGGGCATGCCCGTGATGGACATGGAGCGGGATGAGGAGCTCGCCGACGAGACCGTGACGATCGCGGTCGAGGTGACCGCGGCGACCGGCGTCGGCATCGAGGCGACGACCCGATGTGCGGCCGGCAGGAACGTGCTCGCGGTGACCCTCACCAACCACGGCGACGACGACGTCGAGGCATCGGTCACGACGCCGTTCGGCGACCGCTCCGACGTGGCGATCGGTGCGGGGGAGAGCATGACGACGACGTTCTCCGCGCGACAGGCCGAGGTCGGCGCGGGCGAGGTGTCCGTGACCGCGGCCGGCGAGACGGCCACGGCGCAGTACCCGGCGGCGAGCTGCCGCTGATCAGGTGGGGCGCGGGCTCGGAGCCCGCGCCCCACCGTCGGAACATCCAGAAGAAGGAGTGCAGGACGATGACCACTCGACACCCACGGCGCGGCGGGCGGGCGCTCGGCGCCATGCTGGCCTGCGCCGTTGCCGTTCCACTCGGCGGCATCGGCGCATCAGCCGCGCAGGCCGCCGAGACGCCGGCGCCCACGGCGCATTACGACATGTCGCACAGCGGCGCGTCGCTCACCGACGTATCCGGGAACGGGCGCGACGCGACGCTCGTCGGCGCGAGCGAATCGAGCTTCGTCACCGCCGCGGGCGATGAGGTGCTCCGGTTCGATGCCGACGCCTACGCGGCGCTTCCGCAGGGACTCGTCACCGCGGACGACAACGACTTCACGGTCGAGTTCACCGTTTCGAGCGACACGCCCCGGAACCACTTCGGCTGGGTGATCGGCGACGGCATCGGCGCGTGGAACACGACCGATCTCGGCAACCACATCTTCATGAGCCCCGTGAGCGGCCAGGGCGGCTACGACGACCAGGTGCTCGCGGGCATCCGCGTCAAAGCGGGGGAGGACAACGGCGAAGTGCGGCTGCCGGCCGGCGGCGGCATCGGCCCGGGGTTCGCCACGATCACGATGGTCGGATCCGCCGATGCGCTCACGCTCTACGTCGACGGCGAGGAGATCTCCACGACGACGCACCCATACACCCTGGCCGACATCGTGCCGACGGGCGACGTGCTCGGGTACCTCGGGCGCTCGCTGTACGCCGGAGACCAGCTGCTGGAGGCCGACGTCTCGGATGTGAAGTTCTGGGACGAGGCGCTCACCGTCGAACAGCTGCGCGCCGCGCAGCCGAGCGCGGAGGACAAGCGCGCGGCCGACGAGGGCCTGCTCACCCTCGACCTCGCCCAGATCGTGCGGGGCGACAACCCCGACCTCGAACGCGTCACGAAGCCGTTGTCGCTGCCGCAGCAGCAGAACGGCGTCGAGCTCACGTGGTCGTCGTCGGATGAGGCCGTCGTCGCGCTGGACGGCACCGTCTCGCGCTCGATCGAGGAGGACACTCGGGTGACGCTCACGGCGCGCACGTCCGGCGGATCCGAGCTGACGTTCGACGTCACGGTGCTCGCGCCGTCGATCGACACCGACCTCGCATCGATCGAGCTGGCCTCGACGACCACCGAGAACCTGCCGCTGATCGTGGCGGGAGCGTCGGAGGGCGCCGACATCGTGTGGGAGTCATCGGACCCGGACATCGTGACGGCGACCGATCGCGGTTACGAGGCGCCCGAGATCGGCATGGCGGATCCGTATGCGGGCGGCGGCATCGTGACGCGCCCGGCGTACGGCGCGGGCGATGTCGACGTCACGCTCACGGCGACGGCGACGCTCGGGGATCAGACCGCCACACGGGAGTTCGAGGTGACCATCGCCGAACAGGGGCGAACGGCACCCGACGCCGGGTACGCCGCGGCGTACTTCCGGTCTGACGGCGACGAGCGCATCTACAGCGCCGCGACGACCGAGAACGATTTCTTCACCTTCGAGGAGGTGGCGGACGGGCAGCCGGTCGTCGACAACGCCGAGGACACGACGGGGCACCGCGACCCGTACATCCTGCGTTCGCACGACGGCGACAAGTACTACATGATCGCCACCGATCTCTGCATCGGCTGCGGTACGGGCTGGGGCGAGGCCCAGAGCAACGGCAGCCTCAAGGTGAACGTGTGGGAGTCGACCGACCTCGTCGAATGGACTCGCACGAACGGCGACGGCAACGGCGGCATCACGGTGAACCAGCCGGAGGCCGGGATGACCTGGGCGCCCGAGGCGTACTGGGACGACGAGCTGCAGTCGTACGTGCTGTTCTTCGCTTCCCGCCTGTACGACGACGTCGACCACACCACCGGTCCCGGTTACGCGCGGATGTTCGCGGTCGTCACGCGAGACTTCGTGAACTTCTCGTCGCCCCCGGCGACCTGGCAGGACACGGGATACGCGCGCATCGACTCGACGATCCAGAAGATCGGCGACTACTACTACCGCTTCTCGAAGAACGAGGACGGCGGGGCGGCCGACGGGCTCGAACGGGGCAAGGACATCTTCCTCGAGCGCTCGAAGGTGCTGACCGCGCCGACCACCGAGTCGAGCTGGGACGCCGACCCGGAGAGCACGTGGCAGCTCGTCGACACGGCGATGACCACGCCCGTCACGGGCAACCACGGCGAGGGTCCGCAGATCGCGAAGCTGAACGACGGCGACCCGAACAACACCGAGTCGGGAGACGGATACGTCTTCCTCGTCGACAACTACAGCGCCGGGGGCTACCGGGCGTTCGTGACCAGCGGAGAAGCGATCTCGTCGAGCGATCAGTCCGATCGGCTCTCGCTGCGCGACGGATGGGAGCCGCGCACCGACGGCCTGCCCGACAGCCCGCGCCACGGATCCTTCGTGAGCGCGCCGCAGCAGATCCTCGACGCGATGCACGCCTGGAGCGATGTCGAAGCGGTGGAGTCGGAGACGGCTCTCGAGGCCGACGACCGCACGGTGACGGCCCGCGTCAGTGCCGCCGACGGCGGTGCCGTCGTCGGATCCGTGACGTTCTCGGGCTCCGGGTGGACCGAGACCGTCGCACTGTCCGACGGATCGGCGACGGTCGACGTGCCGTCGACCGTCGCCGAGGTGAGCGCGCGCTACGACGGCTACACCGATGGCCTCGTGGCGCCGTCGGACGCAGCGCCGATCGAGATCGGCGCACCCGCGGCATTCGACGTGACGACCGCCCCGCGCTGTGCGGCCGGCAAGGCCGTGCTCGCCGTCACGGTCGCCAACCCGGGCGATGCCGCCGCGACGGTGTCGATCGCGACGCCGTTCGGCGAGCAGTCGGGCGTGACGATCGAGGCGGGACGGAGCCTCACTCGCGCGTTCTCGTCGCGGTCGGAGGAGATCGCTGCGGGAGAGGTGACCGTGACCGACGGCGAGGCCGAGGCGACCGCGTCGTTCGAGGCCGCATCCTGCGGCTGATCACGGCCGCCGCCGAGGGCGCGGATGAACGGGCGCGATGCGCCTCGTTCATCCGCGCCCTCCCGGTTAGTCGCTAATCTGGGACGACCGTGCGTTGAGCACGCATCAGAGAGGATCCCCGTGGCAGGTACGAGCGCCGAGAGGCCGAACATTCGGCAGGTCGCGCAGCTCGCGGGCGTCTCCCACATGACCGTGTCCCGCGTCATGAACGACTACCCGCACATCAAAGAGGCCACGCGCCAGCGTGTGCTCGATGTGATCGCCGAGCTCGGGTATCGGCCGAATCAGGCGGCGCGGGCGCTCGCGACGCAGCGCAACCGCCGCATCGGCGTGCTCGTCGAGAACGCGGTGTCGTTCGGACCCACGAGCACGCTGCGCGCCGTCGAGTTCGCCGCGCGCACGGCCGGGTACGCCGTCAGCTCGATCGCGCTGCACGACGGCGACGCGGCCACGCCCGAGGAAGCGATCGAGCACCTCACGGGGCAGGGGATCGACGCGCTCTGCGTCGTCGCGCCGCGATCGTCGTCGCTGGCGAGCATCCGCAAGATCTCGATCGGCGTGCCGGTGCTGATCGTGAAGCCCGACCGGGATCCGACCTACCTGACGATCTCCGTCGACCAGCAGCAGGGCACCATCCTCGCCGTCGACCATCTCGTCTCGCTCGGGCATCG
>DHCFJ07801__coassemble_2306_pt1 | contig 12150 bp, 10 predicted proteins | sample DHCFJ07801__metabat2_high_PE_027 | metagenome-assembled genome bin DHCFJ07801
GGCGGCCCGAGCGGCATCGGCGGCGGAGTGATCCTCGGCGGCCGCAGCGTGTCGGGCACGGGCGGATACGCCGGCGAATGGGGCCAGAACCGGCCGAGCCTCGACGACGAGGCCGACCGGCGCGTGCCGGGCGGCGTGCTCGAAGACGAGGTCAACCGCAGGCGGCTCTTCGACGCGCTCGGCGTGCACGACGATGCCTCCCTCGCGGCCGCCCTCGAACGGCCGGAGCCCGGCGAGGCCGCGCGCCAGCGCCGCATCCTCGCCGCCACCCTCGCGAACGCCGCCAACGCGCTCGACCCGTCGGCGGTCGTGCTCGGCGGCTTCCTCGCGGCCCTGCGCGGCGCGGATCCCGTCTCGTTCGACGACTCCGTGCGGGCGCAGATGCTCGCCGCTCCGGCCGAGGACCTCGAGATCTCGGCGGCGGCGCTCGGCGCCGACCGTCTGCTGATCGGAGCCGCCGAGCTCGTCTTCGAGACGCTGATGGCCGACCCGGTCGCCTAGCGACCGACTACTTCGATGCGCCGATCGCCCAGACCCGCGGCAGGTCGGCGCCGTTGACGACGAGGTCGCCGATCAGGCGGGCCTTGAACACGCGCGGGTTGTGGTTGCCCGCCGTGCGCGCGTTGCGCCAATGGCGGTCGAGGCCCTTCTTCACGCTCGTGCCCGAGGCCGCGAGCGCGTCGAACGCGTGGCTGATCGCATCGACCGCGAGGGGCGTGAGGGCGACCTGCGCCTGCGCTGAGGCGAGCTCGGCACGGTCGTTGGCGGCCTCGTCCTCGTCTTCGGTGATCTCGCCGCGGCGCAGCGCGAGGGCCGATTCGTACGCCTCCTGCAGTGCGTCCGACACGCGCTGCACGGCCGCGGCGGCCACGAACGCCGCCGAAGAGACCTCGCCGATCACCTGCAGCAGCTGCGGATCCTCGGCGGCGACGTTCGCGGCCGCGTGGCTGAAGGTGCGGGTGCGGTTCTTCACCTCGCGCCCGAAGTCGGCCTCGGCGGCGCGCACCGAGCCCGCGAGCACGGCCAGCAGCACCTGCTGGTAGAAGGCGGTCTGGTATTTGAAGCGGGTGTCGAAGTCGATGAGGTTCTCCTCGTCGACGACCGCGTCGGTGAAGGTCGACGTGCCGGTGCCCGTCGTGCGCTGGCCGAAGCCGTCCCAGTCGTCCGCGAGCGCGACGCCGTCCTGATGACGTCTCACGGCCGCGATCACGCGCTTTCCGGTGTCGGTGCGCTCGGCGTAGGTGTCGAGCCAATCGGCGAAGATCGAGCCGGTCGAGTAGTACTTGGTGCCGTTGATGCGGAACCCGCCCCGGCCGTCGGGCGCGACCTTCGTGATCACGTCGCCGACCTTCACGGTGCCGACCTCGGTCCACGAGTTTCCGACGAGCTCGCCCTCGACGAATCGCGTGAGCCACGCGTCGCGGCCGGCTCCCGGCTCGGCGACGAGCCTGTCCTCGACGAAGGCAAAGTGCGCGCGCAGCGCCTGAGCGATGTTCGAGTCGGCGGCCGCGAGGTCGACGAACAGCTCGAACAGCTCGGGCAGCGTCGCTCCCGCACCCCCGTGCGACTCGGGCACCCGCACGGCGCCGAAGCCGTCGCGCGCCAGCGCCGCGATCTCGTCGTACGGCAGCGCGCCGGTTCGGTCGCGCTCGACCGCGCCGGCCGCGATCCGTTCGAAGTGGGGGCGGAACCTCGCGCGCAGCGCGGCGAGACGATTCGGGGTGGCGACGGTTGCGGTCATGCGGGATCCCTCCGGGTCGGGTGCGGAATGGGACGAGTCAAGCACCGGCGCACGCGACGGGGAACCCGGCCCGTCATGGGACGGAACGCGGGGTAATACACCGTCGCAATCGGGGCCCGCGCCTCACACCCGCGCGACGACCGCGTTGTCGAGCTGATCGGTATCGATGTCCTCGCGGCCCGTCTTCGCCGTGAGCAGCACCCAGGCCGCGCCGTGATCGGGGTGCACGTAGAACTCGGTGCCGGCCCAGCCGCCGTGCCCGAACCCATCGACCGAGATGAGGCCCGGACCGCGGCTGCGCAGGTTCGCCGTGAATCCCCAGTCCTGCCCGCGTGCGGCAGGATAGGGATCCATCCGCGCCATTCCGGTCGTCGTCGGACGGCGCAGCAGGTCGAGGCCCGCGGGCGTGAGCACGCCGGCGGTGCCGTCGCGGTGCGTGCGCAGCAGGTCGGATCCGAGGCGCAGCAGGTCCTCCGCGCGGGCGAACAGCCCGGCGCCGGCCGCGCGCGTGGCGACGAACCGGTCCCAGTCGAGATCGGAATCCTCGATGCCGTCGACCGGCACGTACTCCTGCGGATCCAGCGTGATACCCGTCGCGCCGATCGACGCGCCCCACTCGGCGACGCCGGCATCCCACGTCCGGCCGGTCGCGTGCTCGTAGAGGGCGGCGATGCCCTCGTAGGCGAGCGTCGAGTAGCGCGACGCGGATCCGGCGGGGAAGTCCCGCCCGCGCGTGAGCAGTTCGGTGCGCAGCGGCACCGCCGTGTCGAGCGCGGGCTCCGTGATGCCCGACGAGTGGCTGCCGAGGTGCCACAGGCGCACGACATCGTCGCGGCCCCGCCCGAACTCGGGCAGCGCATCGGTCAGCGGCGTCTGGGGCGTGAGGAGGCCGCGCTCGATCGCTCGCGTCGCGGTGATGCCCGTGAGGATCTTCGTGATCGAGAACAGGGGATAGGTCGCGTCCGCGGCGACCGGGCCGAACGCCTCGAGGGCGCGGATCCCGTCGGCATCGGCCACGCCGAGCACGGCGTGCGGCAGGCGGCCGTCGTCGACGTGGCGCTTCGCCCAATCGAAGGCGGCGGTGAACTCGGTCATCTGTTCTCCTCTATGAAAATCGCATCCCGAGGCCGACCTGCGGCCCGCCCGTCGCCACGCCGTCGGAGATCACGAGGCCCGTCGGCGCCTCGAGTGCGCCGAGCTCGGCGAAGCCCGCCTCCTCGACGTCTTCGACCCACGTCTTCTCGGGAAGAGTGTAGGCGAGCTGCGCCGACAGCTCGGGCAGCAGGTGCGGCGCGAGGCCCACGCCGCGTTCGGACGCGAGGGCCGCGATCTCGAGGAACGGCGTGATCCCGCCCACGCGCACGATGTTCGGCTGGATCACGTCGACCGCTCCCGCATCGATCGCGTCGCGGAACTGGTGGATGGTGTGCCGGTTCTCGCCCAGGGCGATCGGCACGTCGATCCGCCGGCGCAGCTCGGCGTGGGCCGCGATGTCATCGGCGCGCAGCGGCTCCTCGATCCACGCCGGTGAGAACGCCGCGAGGCGCTCCATGGCCGATGTCGCGGCATCGAGGCTCCAGCGCTGGTTCGCGTCGATCATGAGCGTGCGGTCGGGTCCGAGCACCTCGCGCACCGCGGCGACGCGTTCGACGTCGCGGGCGAGGTCGGGACTGCCGACCTTGAACTTCACGGCCGAGAACCCGGCGGCGACCCAGCGGCGGGCCTGCGCGACGAGGTCGTCGAGCGTGTAGTGCAGGTTCACGCCGCTGCCGTAGGCGGGCAGCGCGTCGTGCCGGCGGCCGATGAGGTCAGTGACGCTCTGGTCGCGGCGGTGCGCTCGCAGATCCCACAGGGCGAGATCGAGCCCCGCGAGCGCGATCGTCGTGAGGCCCCCGCCGCCGGCCTCGTGCAGGTGCGCCCACGCGTCGTGCCAGATCGACGGATCGGCGGGCCGGCCGACGGCGAAGGCGGAGATGTCGTGCGTGAGGAGCGCGTGCACGGCGTGCGCGCCGATCGAGGGGGTCCAGGAGAACCCGCGGCCGGTCGCGCCGTCGGACGCGGTGATGACGACCTCGATCACGCGGATCTCGGTCACCTCGGGTCCCCACGGGCGCGACAGCGGGATCTCGATGAGGCGGGCCTCGAGCGCGGCGATCGTCGCGGTCACGCCGACGCTCCCGTGCGCACCAGCGTGTCGCGCCACAGGCGCTGCGCGCGCCAGCCGAGCAGCTGCTCCGCCCGGTCGCTCGAGAACATCGACTGCGTCCCCGTCAGCTGATCGGCGGCGTGCGCGGCGCTCGGCAGGTGCGCTCGCACCCCGTCGGCCGTGTCGCCGTCGTACAGCGCATCGGGGGCGCCCACGAAGAACGTCGATCCGTTCGGCACGTCGTCCGCCCCGCGGATCCACGCGGCGACGAACTCGCCCGCGTCGCGCGCGTCGACGTAGTTGAACAGCGCGACGGCCGAGAGCGACGGATCCGCGATGCGCTCTTCGAGCGTGTGGCCCATCTGCGTCGCGACGCCCTCCCACTCCTCCGGCGCGATCACGAAGCAGGGGCGGAACGCGCCGAACCGCATGCGCGCCCCGTGCTGGCGCACTGCCATCTGCACGATCTGCTCCATCGCGACCTTCGACGCCCCGTAGCCGTTCCACGGCGCCGTCGGGTGCTCCTCATCGAGCGGCAGGTACGCGGGCGTCCAGCCGCTGGGGGATCCGTACCCCATCACGGTCGGGCTCGACGCGAGCAGCATCTTCCGGGCGCCCGATTCGAGCGACGCCTGCAGCACCGACCAGACGAGCTGCGTGTTGATGCGGAACATGTCGGGGTCGGGCACCGACCCCGGGATCGCGATCGCCGCAAGGTGCACGACGGCGTCGGGGCGGGCCTCGGCGAAGGCCTCGAGCGTCGCCCGCTGATCGAGCAGATCGACCGCGACCTGGCGAGCGGGCAGCTGCTCGGCGCGCCCCTGGTCGAACGACGTGACCTCGTGGCCCGCGTCCGCCAGCGCGGTGACGACGCTGCGCCCGAGCCGGCCGGCGCCGCCCGTGACGACGACGCGGCTCATCGCTCACCGCCGAGCGCGCGCGCTGCCGGGCCGAGGTCGAGGTCGGAGATCTCCACGGGCTGACCCGACGCGAGGGAGGCATTGCCGGCGACGCCCACGACGACGCTGCGCACGCCGTCGGTCCAGTCGGCCGTGTACCCCAGCGGATCGTCGCCGACGCCCCGCAGCAGGTCATCGAGCAGCATGGCATCGCCGCCGCCGTGACCGCCCTCGGCGACCGGGATCGGCACCTCGCGCGCGGGGGAGAAGTGGGTCTGCACGACGAGGCTCTCGCTCTCGGGGCGCGCCCGGTCGGCGACGACGAGATCGGGGCGGGCGCTCGGATCCACGACGGTTCCGCCGGTCTCGTCGGTCGTGACGACGCCGCGCTCGACGACGGTCAGCTCCGCGCGCCCCTTCGTGCCGTTGACGGCGACCGTGTAGCCCTCCCAGGGCGAGTGCGCATTCAGCGAGTAGGTCATCGTCGCGCCCGAGGCGTAGTCGACGATGAGGGCGAGGTTGTCCTCGATCGTGATGCCCGCGTCGAAGACGTCCTTGTCGCGCAGGTAGCCGTCGTGCTTCTCCTGGTCGAGGTAGAGGCCGCGCAGCTTCTCGTCGGTGCGCATGTCGAGCGCGAACGGATCGTTCGCGGCCGCGTCGATGGATCCGCGCTCGGGGCGCTCGCCGAGCCCGCGGCGCGAGGCGTTCTCGGCGCCGTAGAACCGCAGGCCGCCGGAGGCGTACACGCGCGAGGGAACCTGCTGCGTCCACCAGTTCACGAGGTCGAAGTGGTGGCTCGACTTGTGGATCAGCAGGCCGCCGGAGTTCTGCTTCTCGCGGTGCCAGCGGCGGAAGTAATCGGCGCCGTGCGCCGTGTCGAGCACCCACTCGAAGTGCACGCTCGTGACCTCGCCGATCTCTCCCGAGGCGATCACGCGCTTGAGGGCGGCGTTGCGCGGAGAGTAGCGGTAGTTGAAGGTGATCGTCACCTTGCGGCCGGTGCGCTCGGCGGCCTCGGCGATCCGGCGGATCCCCTCTTCGCTCGTTGTGAGAGGCTTCTCGACGATCGCATCGGCGCCCGCCTCGAGCGCGGCCGTGACGTACTCCGCGTGCAGGAAATCGGGCGTCGTGACGATGACCGAGTCGATCTTCTCTTCGCGCACGACGTCGGCGAGGTCGGCCGGGTCGAACCGGCGCGGATCTCCGAGCTCGGGGTGCTGTGCGGCGGACCAATCGAGGCGCCCGGGGTTCGGGTCCGCCCACGCGACGAGCGTGCCGACGTCGGCATGCGTCGTGGCGAGCGCGCCGAGATACATCTGCGCGCGGGATCCGGTGCCGATGAGGGCGAAGCGGCGAGTCATGTTCACTCCTGGGGTCAGTGGTGGGCGAGGGGCAGCGGGCGTTCGAGCCCGCGCACGGTGGTGGACGGCCAATCGGGGTCGAGCGTGAGCAGTTCGATCCCCGCAGATGTTGCGAGCACGGTGTCTTCGAGCTTGGCGCCGGGAACCCACGGGTTCCACGCGAAGGCCTGTGCCTCCGCGACGCGGCCGCCGATGCCGGGGAAGGCCTTGGGGTCGCGGCCCGCGTATCCGGTCGCGCCGCCCTGGTGATGCCGCGTCCACGCGTCGTCGCCGAACCCGTGGCGCGCGTAGGCGCGGGGGATCTCGGCGAACAGGCCGTCGAGATCCGCTCCGGGGCGCGTGGCGGCGAGCACGTCGGCTTCGACCGCGCGCAGGCGGGCCTCGACGTCGTTCGGCTCGCCGGTCGGCGCGAACTCGACCCAGCGCGTCATGCTCGCGTGGAGACCGTGGCGCACCATGGTGACGACGGCCATCGCCCGACGCCCGAGCGTCGCGTCGGTGGGGATCGGGTGCTGCACGGATCCGCGCTGCTCACTCGCGGCGAGCAGCACGGCCGGCTCGGCGCCGATCTCGTACGCCGCGCGCGCGAGGCGTCCCGCGAGGTCGCGCTCCGTCCAGGAGGGGCGGGCATCTCGGAGCACCCGGCTGACGGCGCGGGCCGTGTCGGCGCCGAGCGCGCGATAGCGCTCGGTCTCGACGGGCAGGAGCGCGGCGCGTGCCGCGCGCAGCTCGGGTGCGAGGTCGGTCTCGTGCAGCGCGTCGACCGGGGCGGCGGCGAGCGATCCGTGCCAGGGGATGGTGCGCCACTCGACACCGGCGATCTCCTCGGCGTCGAGGCGCTCGACCTCGTTCGCGAGCGCGGTCACGATGACGCGGCGCCCGCGCGTCACGGTTGCGGAGAAGACGGCGGCGCCGCCGAGCGGAACGGCCGGGCGCGGGCCGTCGAGCAGCCAGGCGAGCGCGGCGGTCGACGTGAGGTGCACGGCCGGCGCGTCGCGGGCGACCAGCAGCTCGTGGATGCGGGCGAGCTTCTGCTCGCGATCGCTGGTCGCGTCATTGCGATGGGACATCGGGGCCTCGGAGAGCTCAAGGACATGGGGGCAGGACCACCCTAGCAGAAACCGGTTTCTCATGTAATCTGGCAGGTATGTCCCCACTCGATGATGAGCCCCGGTACGTCAATCCGATCATTGACGCTGACCTTCCCGACCCCGACGCCGTGCGCGTCGGCGACCGGTACGTGATGATCGCCTCGAGCTTCAACCGGGCCCCCGGCCTGCCCGTGTACGCCTCGGACGATCTCGTCAACTGGGAGCGCGTCGGCGATGCACTGCCGAACGGCACGCCGTCCGCGTGGTTCGAGCTGCCTCGCCACGGCAGCGGGGTGTGGGCGCCGTCGATCCGTCACCGGAACGGCATGTACATCATCGTGTATCCCGATCCCGACCAGGGCATCTTCGTCGTGACCGCGCCCGACCCCGCGGGGCCGTGGTCCCCGCCGCGGCTGCTGCTCGGCGGCCTCGGACTCATCGACCCGTGCCCGCTGTGGGACGACGACGGCAGCGCCTACCTCGTGTTCGGCTGGGCGAAATCGCGTTCGGGCAGGAAGAACGTGCTCTCCGTCGTGCCGGTCGACGCCGACCTGCGGCAGACCACGGGCGCGGCCCGCGACGTCATCGACGGCGGCGACATCGACGGGTGGGGCACGATCGAGGGCCCGAAGTTCTACAAGCGCGACGGCTGGTACTACATCTTCGCGCCCGCCGGGGGCGTGGCCACGGGATGGCAGGCCGTCTTCCGCTCGCGGAACGTGTTCGGGCCGTACGAGGAGCGCCGCGTGCTCGAGCAGGGGACCACGCCCGTCAACGGTCCGCATCAGGGCGCATGGGTGACCTCGGCCGACGGCCGCGACTGGTTCCTGCACTTCCAGGACCGCGGCCCGTTCGGGCGCGTGGTGCACCTGCAGCCCATGGCCTGGAACGACGACGGCTGGCCCGTCATGGGGCAGGCGGTCGACGGCGGTCCGTGCGAACCGGTGCTCAGCTATCCGACGCCGCACGGCACCGCGCAGGGGCGCCGCACGATCGCCCGCTCCGACGACTTCGCGAACGGCCTCCCGGGCCCGACGTGGACGTGGCAGGCGAAGCCCGCGGCCGACCGGCTCGTGCCCGGGGCCGACGGGCTGCACCTCCGCTCGGCCGACGATTCCGGCGACCTGCGCGCCCTGCCGAGCGTGATCGGGCAGCCGCTGCCGGGGATGGCCTCGAGCTCGCGCGTGCGCGTCGCGCTCGACGGCCCGCCCGGATCGCGCGCCGGCCTCGCTGTCCTCGGCCGCGACTATCTCTGGGCCGGCATCGTGCGCGGCGAGCAGGGCGACGAGGTGGTCGTCGCCGCACGCGCGGAGGACGACCTCGCCGAGCGCGTCGTCCTGCGCGCGGACGCCGGTGGGCGCGTCGAGGTCGCGCTGGCGTGCGCCGCCGACGCGGCGCTCACTGCGATCGTCACGGTCGACGGGCGCGAGATGCGCGTGGATCCGTGTGCCGCTGCATCGAAGGGACGGTGGATCGGCGCGGAGATCGCCCTGTTCGCCGGAAACGGATTCGGCGACCCCGGGGCCGTGGCGCGGTTCCAGGACTTCCGGCTCGTTCTGGAAGAGGATTGACGCATGGCCACCAAGCGCACCTCCCGTGAAGCCACCATCTCCGACATCGCCGCCGCCGCGGGGGTGTCGAAGGCCACCGTCTCGCGCGTGATGAACGGCGTGGCGACGGTCAATGAGGAGATCGCGCAGCGCGTGCGCGCGACGGTCGCCGAGCTCGGCTACTCGCCGAGCGCCACGGCGCGCTCGCTGTCGCTGGGCGAGAGCCGCACGGTCGGCGTCGTCGTGCCCGATCTCGCGAACCCGATGTTCCACCAGGTGCTGCACGGGCTGAACCGCGCCGCCGAGCGCGACGGCTACCGCGTGCTCGTCGCCGACACGCAGGAGCACAGCGACGCCGAGAGCGAGACCGTGCTCGACATCCGCAATCGCACCGACGCGATCGCGCTGTTCGCGCCCCGCATGTCGCGCGAGAAGCTGCTCGAGCTGCTGCCGAACATCAGCCCCGTGGTCGTGTTCAACCGCACGACGGGCAAGCGCGCCGGAGCCGTGCTGATCGACTACGCCGACGGCATCGGGCAGGTCGCGCGGCATCTCATCGCCCTCGGGCACACCCGCATCGCCTACCTGCAGGGGCCGCCGCAGGCCCGCTCGAACATGGCGCGCCAAGACGGCCTCGATCTCGTCTCCGAGGAGCATCCCGACGTCGATATCGTGGGCGTTCCGTGCGGATCCGCGTTCGAAGACGGCTACGGCGCCTGGCCGGCCGTCCGCGAGACGCGCGCGACCGGGGTGATCGCCTTCAACGACGTCGTCGCCCTCGGCTTCCTCGGACGGCTGTCTGAGGAGGACGTGCGCGTCCCGGAGGACATCTCGGTCGCGGGCTTCGACGACATCCCGTTCTCGCGGTACTCCTCGCCGAGCCTCACCACTATGACGGCTCGGCTCGGCGACGTCGGAGAGCGCATCTGGACGACGCTGCTGGCGCAGATGCGCGGCGAGGCCGACCTCGAGCCGACGATGTTCGCGCCCGAGCTCGCGGCGAGATCCAGCACCGGGGCGGCGCGATGACCGCGGTTCTGCGCGATGCGGCCGGGCGGGCCATCGCGGCGCTGCATCCGGGAGACGACATCGCGGCCGCGCACGCGCCGCGCCCCTACGTCACGGTCACGACGCCGGGCGGGGCTGCCGTCACCGACACGATGCCCGAGGACCATCGGCACCATTTCGGCGTGAGCGTCACCACGCCCGACGTCGCCGGCACGAACTTCTGGGGCGGCAGCACGTTCGTCTCCGGCGTCGGCCCGAGCATGCTCGACAACCACGGCCGGCAGACGGTCGACGAGCAGACGGTGTCCGCCGACGGCGCGCGACAGCTCATCTCCTGGTGGGATCGGCACGGCGAGCGGGTGCTCACCGAACGCCGCGCCATCGACGTGAGGAGCATCGCGGGGCACCCCGCTCTCACCTGGCGATCGTCGCTCTCGGCGGAGCGCGACGGCGTCAGCATCGGCAGCTCGCACACGAACGGGCGACCGGGCGCGTTCTACGGCGGGATCTTCTGGCGCACGCCGTTCGCGCGGGCCGACGTGCGCACGATCGACGGGCGCGGCGCCGCGGCCGCACACGGTTCGTCGTCGCCCTGGCTCATCGTCTCGGGCCCCGACGCCGCTCTCGTCGCCGTGACCGGCTCGGGCCTGCCCTGGTTCGTGCGCGCCGACGGCTACGTCGGCTTCGGCCCCGCGATCGCGGCGCAGTCGCGCCGCGCGGTCGAGCGCGGTGCGCCCCTCGACCTCGACCTCGCCGTCGTCGTGATCGACGGCGCACCCGACGACGCCGCGCTCGACGACGTCGTCGCCGCCCTGCTCACCCGCACCCACCCGGAGGTCTCCGCATGACTCGTCCTCGTCTCGCCCTCATCGGAACCGGTGGCCACGGTCGCGGGCACCTCGCGCAGGGCCGCCGCCTGCACGACGAGGGCGCGGTGCAGCTCGTCGCGGTGGCGGATCCGCATCCGCCCGCGGCCGATGACCTCCCGGACGGCGTCGCGCGGTTCACGGGCGGCGCCGAGCTGATCGCCGCGGGCGGCGCCGACGTGGCCGTCATCTGCACGCCGATCCACACGCATTACGAACTCGCGGCGGCCGCGCTCGAGGCCGGTATGGACGTGCTGCTCGAGAAGCCGACGACCGCGACGCTCGACGAGTTCGAGCGGCTCACGGCGGTCGCCCAGCGCACCGGACGCCTCGTGCAGGTCGGCTTCCAGAGCCTCGGCTCCGAGGCGATCGGTCTGATCCGGTCGAGGATCGACGCAGGCGAGATCGGCGAGGTCGTGCGCTATTCCGCGACGGGGGCCTGGGTGCGCGACGAGGCGTACTGGACGCGCTCCGCGTGGGCGGGACGGCGCGTGCTCGACGGCCGCGTGGTCGCCGACGGCGCGCTCACGAACCCGCTCGCGCACGCGACGGCGACGGCGCTCGCGCTCGCCGGCGCGACCCTCACCACGAACGTGCGCTCGCTCGAGGTCGATCTGTGGCGCGCGGCCGACATCGAGGCCGACGACACCTCGGTGGCGGTCTTCACCCTCGACGGCGGCCTGAAGCTCACGACAGCGGTCACGCTCGCGGCGTCGGTTCAGACGGATCCGTACGTCGAGGTGACGGGAACCTCCGGGGCCCTGCGCCTCTGGTACACGAAGGACGTCGTCGAGCTCCGCGGCCCCGACGGCGCGGTGCGCGACCGCACCCGCACCTCGCGCGCCGACCTGCTCGAGAACCTGCTGGCGGCGCGCGAGGGCCGCGCAGGGCTGTTCGCGCCGATCGCCCGGACGGGCGCATTCATGCGGCTCGTCGACAGCGTGGTCGAGGCGCCCGCACCTCGGCCGGTCGCACCGCACGCCGTCTCGGCCGTCGTCGACGACGCGGGGCGGCGCCGCGTCATCGCAGGGATCGAGGAGGAGCTCGACCGCGCGCTGCGACTCGAACGCACCTTCACATCGCTCCGGAGCGCGTTCACGGAGGCGTCATGACCGGCTCGTTCGAACGCCTCATCGCCGCCGCGCACGCGCACGACATCGCGATCCATTCGCTCGAGGCCTCGATCGGCGCCGAGCTCGTGTACAGCGCCGGGGCCGCCGGCGTCGGGCCGCACGTGCCGCACCGGATGTACTCGGTGTCGAAGAGCTTCACCGCCATCGTCGTGCTCTCCCTCGCGCACGAGGGGGAGCTGTCGCTCGATGACGCGCTGATGGATCACTTCCCCGAGAAGCGTCCCGTCGATCCGCTGCTGGAGAAGGCTACGATCGCCGACCTGCTGTCGATGCGCACCCCCTACACCGGCACGACGTACGTCGAGAAGGAGGGGGAGTGGCTCGAGAGCTTCTTCCGCACCGTGCCGTCGCACCG
>DHCFJ07801__coassemble_2321_pt1 | contig 12001 bp, 10 predicted proteins | sample DHCFJ07801__metabat2_high_PE_027 | metagenome-assembled genome bin DHCFJ07801
CGCCGCTGTTCGCGACGATGTCTGCGACGAGCGACGACCCGGCGTTGATTAACGGAGTCTCGGCCTGATTGCTCAGGATCGCCACGGTGGGCTGCTCCCCCGCACCCTCTGCGCGCTCCCGGATGTCCGCCACTCCCCCGACGATCTCGTCGGCGAGCGCGTCGGCCGCGTCGCTCAGGCCCGTCGCCCGCCCGAGGATCTCGATGTTCTCGGCGACCGCGTCGGACGTGGACCAGCCGTTCGTCAGGGTGAGCACGGGCACGCCGGCGGCGCTCAGGCGCTCGGATGCGTCCTGCTCGCCGGTGTGCCGCGCCGTGACGACGACGAGGTCGGGATCCCAGGCGAGCACCTGCTCCGGCTCGGGGCTCGTATGCCCGCCGATGACATGCTCCACGTCGGCCATCTGCTCGGCGTGCGGGTTCAGCGTCGTGCTCGTCGCCGCGTCGGGGATCGCGATCACACGCTCGGTCGCGCCGATCTCGTGCAGCGCGATCGCCGCGTCCGGGGAGAGCACTGCGATCCGGTTCGGCTCCTCCTCGATCACCACGGCCTCCGCGGCCCCCGGTTCGTCGATCTCGACGGGGAAGGCAGCCGGAGCGGCGACGCGCGCCGGTTCTGCGCCGGCCGTGCCCGCCGAGCAGCCCGCAAGGCCGAGACCCAGTGCGAGGAGGCCGCCGATCGCGGCTCGGATCGGACGACGCCCCGACGAGGAGGAAAGCGGTGCGGTCGAGTATGCGGTCATGGGGCTCTTCCTGTCAGCGCCGCCGAACGGGGCATGCGGTGCGCGGCGGTCGGGTGGATGTGCGGATAGCCGAAGGCGTCGGCATCGACCGTGGCCATGATGCGGTAGACGTCGGCGATCCGCTGTGGGGTGAGGACGCTCTCGGGGGTGCCGTGTGCGACGAGGCGCCCGTCGTGGAGCACGGCGAGCCGGTCGCAGTAGCGGGAGGCATCGTTGAGGTCGTGCAGCACGACGGCGACGCCGACACCGGCATCGGCGCGGGCGCGGAGGATCTCGAACACGCGCAGCTGGTGGCGCACATCGAGCGCCGAGGTCGGTTCATCGAGCAGCAGCGTTACCGCGCGCTGCGCCAGCGCACGCGCGATCTGCACGAGCTGCCGCTCTCCGCCCGACAGCGACGGCACGGCGCGCTCGGCCAGGTGCGCGACGCCCACCGCCTCCAGCGCATCTCGGACGATCTCCTCATCGGCGGCATCCGAGCGGGACAGCCGGCGTCGGTGCGCGTATCGACCCATCCGCACGAGCTCGGCGGCCGTGACGTCGGCCGCGGCCGCGGTGTCCTGCGCGACGTAGGCGACCCGCGCGGCCCGCTCCCGCGGCCGCAGCGATGTCAGTCGGGATCCGTCGATGGCGACCTCGCCGGTCGTGGGCCGCACGAGCCCGCCGAGGGCCCGCAGCAGCGTACTCTCGCCCGCGCCGTTCGGCCCGATCAGCCCGAGCACCTCTCCGGAACGCACCTCGACGGACACTCCGGAGAGCACGCGGCGGCGGTCGAGCTCCACGCCGAGGTCGCGGGCGACGAGGCTCACGCGGCCCGCCTCGCGATGTCGCGCGTGCGCAGCACGAGCACGACGAACACGGGGGCGCCCACGAGCGCCGTGACGATCCCGGTCTGCCATGCGCCGCCGCCGGGTGCCAGGCGCGCCACGGTGTCGGCCATGACGAGGAACATCCCGCCGAGCATCGCCGCACCGGGCAGCAGGAAGCGGTGGTCCGATCCGAGCATCAGGCGCACGGCGTGCGGAGCGACGAGGCCGACGAAGCCGATCACGCCCGTGACGGCGACGACGCTGCCGACGATCACCGCGCTCAGCACCAGCAGGGCGGCCCTCACCCGCGTCACGCTCACCCCCATCGATTCTGCCGTCTCGTCTCCGAGCAGCAGCGCGTTCAGCTCGCGGGCCAGGCCGCCCAGGCAGGCGATCCCCAGCACGGCGGGCACCGCGACCAGCGCGAGATCACTCCAACTGGCCGACGTCAGGTCGCCCTGCAGCCAGAACAGGGCTCCGCGCACGGTCTGCGAGTCTTCGGCGTTCGCGACGATCGCCCCGGTGACCGCCCCGCAGAACGCGTTCATCGCGATGCCGAGCAGCAGCACGGTGACAGGGCTGCGATCGCGCGACGCGAGCACGATGAGCTGAATCACGACGAGCACCGTCACGGCGCCGACGAAGGCGGCGACCGGCAGCACCCAGGCGCCGATGGCGCTCGCCCCGAGCACGATCACCGTCACGGCTCCCACCGCCGCGCCGCTCGCGACGCCCGTCACGCCGGGTTCTGCGAGCGGGTTGCGGAAGTACGCCTGCATGGCTGCTCCGGCCACAGCGAGTCCGGCGCCCGCGAGCAGCGCGAGCAGCGCTCGGGGCAGTCTCAACTGCGTGATGACGAGGCCGTTCTCCACCGTGTCCGCGTCACCCCCGAGCGCACGGACGAGAACCCTGATGATGTCGCCCGGCGCGATCGGGACCGGCCCCAGACCGAGCGAGACGACGAACACCGCAGCGGTGGCGACCGCGAGGGCGAACAGGATGCTCGCGCGTCGGCGCCGGCGAGAGGATCGGACGCCGGCTCCGGGCGCGGGCCGCGACGCCTCGGATTCGGTGGCGGCAACGAGCACAGCGAACGTCCTCTGGTCGGTTTCTGCGGGGAGGGGAACGCACTCACCTTACTCGCAGTTGATAATCGTTATCAAGTCGACTGTGGTCGCGGCGCTCCGCCGTCGCGGCGGCTTTCGGCGCCCGCTCTCGATAAAATGGTGCCTTTGCTTGCCAACGACATCGGAGGTCGCGCGTGGGCGATCTCGTCTGGCACTCGCTGGTGCTCATCGGCCTCGTCGGCGGCATCGGAATCGCCGCCCTGGGACCCGGCGGCGTGATCGTCACGATCGGCCTCTTCGCCCTCACGGACCTGTCGCCCAGCGCGGTCGCGGGAACCGCGATCGTCACGCACGTCGCGACCGGCCTGATGGGAACGGCGGTCTACCTGCGCTCCGGCCAGCTGCGCGATCCGGCCACCCGCCGCATGTCGACCGTGCTGGCCGCCTCGGCCGTCGCCGGCACGCTGGCGGGCGTGCTCCTCAATACGGTGCTCCCGGGTAGATACTTCGGACCGCTGCTCGGGGGCTTCATCGCGATCGTCGCCCTTCTCGTGCTGTATCGGGATCGCTATGACCGCCGGCTCGCACGCGCCGGCGGACCGCCTCGAACGCGCCCACGTCGCTCGCTTCCCCTGCTCATCGCTCTGGGCCTCGGAATCTCCATCGTCAGCGGGCTGTTCGGTGTCGGCGGTCCGATGATCGCGGTTCCCGTGCTGGTCGCCATCGGCGTGCCGCTGCTCCCGGCGCTCGCCGCGTCGCAGGCGCAGAGCGTCATCATCGCGCTCGTGGGCAGCATCGGCTATGCCTCGCTCGACGCGATCGACTGGCCGCTGGCGCTGCTCGTCGGGATCCCCGAAGTCATCGGCGTCGTGATCGGGTGGCGCATCGCTCACTCCGTGCCGACGCGCGGGCTGACGTACGGCCTCGTCGTCGTGCTTCTGGCGCTCGTACCGTATCTGATGCTGCGCTGAGGCTCGGCGGAGATGAAAAACGCCCCCTTCCCGAAGGAAGGGGGCGAAGGGTGGGCCCAGCGGGGTTCGAACCCGCGACCCGCGGATTAAAAGTCCGATGCTCTGCCAACTGAGCTATAGGCCCGCCCACCAGCTTAGGGGACGCGACCTCGTGATGCGCTCCGAGCCGCGCTCAGGCGCGGATCGCCTCGGCGATCGGCGTCTCGCCGTTGCCGAACGGAATCGTGCGGCGGATCGTCGACGGATCCGCGAGCGTCGCGGCCGCGACGGCGGCGACATCGGCGCGCGTGACACGGCCGTCGCCAGGATCCGTCACCGAGATGAGACCGGTCGGTTCCTCGAGCGTGAGCGGACCGGGAGCGAGGATCGTCCACTCGAGATCGGTGCCGCGCAGGTGCTCGTCGGCGATCGACTTCGCCTCGGCGTACGCGAAGAACGGGTCGTCCTGCGCCACCCCGTGGTCGCGACGCGACCCGATGTACGACACCATCACATAGCGGCTCACGCCCGCCGCGGCGGCCGCGCTCATCGAACGGATCGCCGCGTCGCGGTCGACCGCATACGCGCGCTCGGGATCGCCGCCGCCGGCTCCCGCCGACCAGACGATCGCGTCGTGCCCGCGGAAGAGATCGACCAGCGACTCCTCATCGAGGCTCGAGACATCGGCCACGCGTGCTGTGGCGCCCGTTCGGGCGACGTCATCGATGTGCTCCGGGTTGCGGATGACACTCGTGACCGCATCACCGCGAGAGGTGAGGATCGGGGCGAGGCGGAGCGCGACCTTGCCGTGACCGCCGATGATGAGAACGCTCGACATGGGGATTCCTTCCGTTGGCGTGTTCTCCACGCTAGCCGCACTCAGGGCACTCGGCTCGGTGGAAGACTGTTCGCATGACCGCATCGCCCGACGCGCGCCGACCGCTGCTCAGCCGTGTGCTGCAGCCGCTCGCGCTTCTCGCCCTCATGTGGGCCGTCCGCCTCCTCGATGTGATCCTCCCCGGAAGCTTCAATGCCTGGCTCGGCATCGAGTCGTGGCGCCTCGGCGGCCTCGACGGCCTCGTGTTCGCACCGCTCCTCCACGCGAGCTGGACCCATCTCGTGTCGAACTCGGTGCCGTTCGCCGTGCTCGGGGTGCTCGTCTGCTTCGACGGCGTGCGGCGCTTCTGGGGCGTCACAGCGATCGCGGCCGTGATCGGCGGCGCCGGAACCTGGGTGGCGAACTCCCCCGGAACCATCACGGTCGGCGCATCCGGGCTGGTGTTCGGATACTTCGGATATCTGCTGGTGCGGGCCTTCGTCGCCCCCTCGCTCGGTCACGGGATCCTGTACGCCGTCATCGCGATCGGCGTCGGCGTCGTGTACGGCGCCGCCATGCTCACGGGCATCTTCGCGGCCGCCGCGGGCGTCTCCTGGCAGGCCCACCTGTTCGGCGCCGTCGGCGGCGGCGCCGCTGCGCTCGCGCTGCGCCCGAGACGAGTTGTCGGATCCCGATAACCCTTTCGGGATCCGACGCACGAATCCGATAGCGTCGCCTCTCGTGAACGTTATCTGGCGCACCCTCCTCGTCATGCTCCGCGCGAAGCGGATCCGTCGGCGCGAGGGCACGCTCCCCCTCGACGCCGTGAGCAGGATCCGACTGACGACGCTGCCGACCGACATCGATGTGCTGCGCCACATGAACAACGGGCGCTACCTGTCGCTGTTCGACCTCGGAAGGTGGGACATGACGACGCGCACCGGCCTCGGCGATGCGTTCCGCGACCACGGCTGGTACGCCGTCGTCGCCAGCGAGACGATCACGTTCCGCAAGTCGCTCGAGCTCTTCCAGAGGTTCGATGTCGAGACGCGTTGGATCGGCCGCGACGATCGTGCGGTCTACATGGAGCACCGCGCGGTCGTCGACGGCGAGATCTACGCCCGCGCGATCATCCGCGCGCGCATCCTGCGCCGCAGCGGCGGATCCGTGCCCCACGACGAGCTGTTCGCGGCGGTCGGCCTCGAGGGCGACATGCCCGAGGTCGACGCGTGGGTGCACGAATGGGCCGAGCACGTGCGCCTGCCGGCCGCCCGCGCCGAAGCGCCCAGCGTGTGGGAGTGATGCGACACACACGACGAAAGCCCCGTTCAGTTCGAACGGGGCTTTCGGCCTGAGCCACCTGTCGGAATCGAACCGACGACCTATTCATTACGAGTGAATCGCTCTGCCGACTGAGCTAAGGTGGCGTTTCCGCGCCGCGCAAGCGGCACGAGAAGCCATATTACTCGGTCATCCGTGCGCGCGCGAATCGGAACTGCGGCCCGGGCGTGCCGGGCATCATCCGCCTCGGCAGGTGAGTTCCTCCGGCGGCATCTCGCCGTCGATCAGGTACGACTCGACCGCATCGTCGATGCACGAGCTGCCCGCGCCGTAGGCCGTGTGCCCCTCCCCCTCATAGGTGATGAGCGTGGCGTCGTCGAGCTGCTCCGCGAGCGACTCCGCCCAGGCGAACGGCGTGGCGGGGTCGCCGGTCGTGCCGACGACCACGATCGGTGCCGCGCCCGTCGCCGAGATCTTCTCGCGCTCGCCCGAGGGCGGATACGGCCAGAAGGCGCACACGTCCGCGCCCATCATGTACTCCCACGTGACGGGCGCGTCGTGCTCGAGCCTGCGCTCGTCTTCGGCCGAGAACTCTTCCGACTCGGACGGGTAGTCCATGCAGTTGTACGCGTTGAACGCCTCGGTCGAGTTCGACAGGTATTGGCCGCCCTGACGCTCGTTGTAGAAGTCGGCGAGGAACAGCGCAGACGTCGGGTCCCCGGCGATCGCTCCGGCGAACGCCTCCGTGAGATACGGCCAGTTCTCCTCGCTGTACAGCGCTGCCACGACAGCCGTCATCATGGCGTCGCCGCCGAGCTCCCGGCCGTCGGGTCCCACGAGCGGACGGGCGTCGAGCGACTCGAGCAGCCGCGAGACCTCGTCGAACGCCTGATCGACCGTGCCGCGGAACGGGCACGACGAGCCGTCGATGCACGCGCCGAGGTACGTTCCGAGCGACTGCTCGAACGCGATCACCTGCCGGATCCCGACCTCGCTCCCCGGCACGGACGGGTCGATCGCGCCGTCGAGCACGAGGCGCCCCGTTCTGTCGGGGAAGAGATCGGCGTAGGTCGCCCCGAGGAACGTGCCGTACGAGAACCCGAGGTAGGTGAGCTTCTCGTCGCCCAGCACCGCGCGTATCAGGTCCATGTCGCGCGCCGCCTGCTCGGTGGTGATGAATTCGAGCAGTTCTCCGGAGTTCTCGGCGCACGCATCGGCGAACGTCTCGGCCTGCTCATCGAGCGCCTGCTCGCGCTCGTCCGAGCCTCTCTCCCCGTCGGGCACGCTGTACAGGTAGTCGTCCATGCCTGCCGTATCGAGGCACGTCACCGGTGTCGATCGCGCAACCCCGCGCGGGTCGAACCCGACGACGTCGAAGGCGTCGAGCAGGTCTTCGCCGATTCCGCCGTACTCGAGCGACTGCTGAAGGTAGTCGATGCCCGAGGCGCCCGGGCCGCCCGGGTTCACGAGCAGCGAGCCCTGCGGATCGGTCGGCCGATCCGCGGGCCGCGAGATCTCGAGCTCGATGTCGCCGGCCTGCGGCTCGTTCCAATCGAGCGGTGCCGTGATCGTCGCGCACTCGACCTCGACCTCGGTCATCGGATCGTCGCAGGCGCCCCACTCGGGCGGCTGATCGTAGAACTCGAGCAGCTCGTCGGCAATGCCGTCGGTGACCGGCGGCTTGTCGGTCGCTGTGTCGATGCGGAAGGGGTTCGCGCAGGCGACCGCGGATCCTCCGAGGACGGCGATCGCGCCGAGCGCGATCGCACGGCGGATGCGGGTTCTGACGGTCACGGCTTCCTTCCGGTGATGACGGTGATGAGCAGGCTCTCGAGCGCGAGCGCCGGCTGCACGTTGCGGTCGAGCGCGTCGCGCGTCTCGGACAGGTGCTCGAGCACGGTGAGGGTGTGCGCCGCAGACTTCGCCTCGGCGACGCGGCGCATGTCGTCGATGTACTCGACGTTGATGATGCCGGTCTCGCGCCCCAGCTGCAGCATGACGATGTCGCGGTAGAGCGACTGCAGGTCGGTGAGCACGCGGTCGAGGCCGTCGCGCACGCTGCGCTTGGCGCGCTGTTCCTGGTCCTTCTTCAGCGCCGTGAGCTGCGAACGCACCGCCGGCGGGATCTTCGCCCCGTCGGCGAGCCCCACCGAACGCATGAACGCCGCCTGCTCGTTCTCGTCGCGCTCGGCCGTCAGCGCCTTCGCGTCGTCGTTCGCGGCCTGAACGATGCGGCTCGCCACGTCGACGACACCGCCGACGCCGCGCAGACGCAGCACGTCGCGCACCGTCTCGTCGCGCCGCTCCCGGGCCGCATCGTTCGTCGCGAGGCGCTGTGCCATGCCGATGTGGCGCTGCGCGTGGCGGGCCGACTGCTCGGCGATCTGCGGGTCGGCGCCCGTGCGCTCGACGAGCAGTCTGGCGACGTCGTCGGTCTCGAGCTCGCGCAGGCGCAGCGTGCGCACGCGCGAACGGATCGTCGGCAGCAGGTCGGCCTCGCTCGGCGCGCACAGCACCCAGACCGTGCGCTCGGGCGGCTCCTCGAGCGCCTTGAGCAGCACGTTCGACGTGCGTTCGGGCATGCGGTCGGCGTCTTCCACGATGATGACGCGGAACCTGCCCACGCTCGGTGCGTAGTACGACCGGGCCGCCAGCTCGCGCGCGGCCCTGATCGCGATCACGGTGCCCTCGGTCTTCAGCACGGTGAGGTCGGGGTGGGTTCCCGCGAGCACCTGCTTCATCGTCGCGATGTCGTGCTCGCCCTCGGCGATGAGCGCCGCCGCGAACGCCGCCGCGAGCGTCGACCTGCCGGATCCGGGCGGCCCGGTGATGAGCCAGCCGTGCGTGAGCTTCGACGGATCGGCCGCCGCCTGGCGCAGCGCCTCGACGGCCTGATCCTGCCCCAGCGCATCACCCCAGGGGACGGCGGGAGCCGTGGTCGTCGCAGTCATGGATCCAGCCTACGGGTGAGGTCCGACACGGTGCGCAGGCGGATCCCGCCAGCGCACTCAGACGGTGACGACCTGCGCCGTTCCGGTGCGGGCGTCGGGGCCCATCTCGTCGGCCAGGCGGTTCGCCTCAGCGATCAGCGTCTCGACGATCTCGTCTTCGGGCACGGTCTTGATGACCTCGCCCTTGACGAAGATCTGCCCCTTGCCGTTGCCGCTCGCCACGCCCAGGTCGGCGTCGCGGGCTTCGCCCGGCCCGTTCACGACGCAGCCCATCACGGCTACGCGCAGCGGCACCGTCATGCCCTTGAGGCCCTCAGTGACGCTGTCGGCGAGCGAGTACACGTCGACCTGCGCGCGGCCGCACGACGGGCACGACACAATCTCGAGCGTGCGCTCTCGCAGGCCGAGCGACTGCAGGATCTGGTGGCCGACCTTGACCTCTTCGGCGGGCGGCGCCGACAGCGATACCCGGATCGTGTCGCCGATGCCCTCGCTGAGCAGAATGCCGAACGCCGTCGCCGACTTGATCGTGCCCTGGAACGCGGGGCCCGCCTCGGTCACTCCGAGGTGCAGCGGCCAGTCGCCCCGCTCGGCGAGCAGGCGGTAGGCCTGCACCATCACGACGGGGTCGTTGTGCTTGACCGAGATCTTGAAGTCGTGGAAGTCGTGCTCCTCGAACAGCGAGGCCTCCCAGACGGCCGACTCGGCGAGCGCCTCGGGCGTCGCCTTGCCGTACTTCTCGAGCAGGCGGCGGTCGAGGGATCCGGCGTTCACGCCGATGCGCAGCGAGACGCCCGCGTCTTTCGCCGCCCTCGCGATCGAGCCGACCTGATCGTCGAACTTGCGGATGTTGCCGGGGTTCACGCGCACCGCGCCGCAGCCGGCATCGATCGCGGCGTAGACGTACTTCGGCTGGAAGTGGATATCGGCGATGACCGGAATCTGGCTCTTCATCGCGATGATCTTCAGCGCCTCGGCGTCTTTATCGGTCGGGCACGCCACGCGCACGATCTCGCAGCCGGAGGCCGTGAGCTCGGCGATCTGCTGCAGCGTCGCATTGATGTCGTGCGTCTTCGTCGTGGTCATCGACTGCACGCTGATGGGCGCGCTCCCGCCCACTTTCACCTTGCCCACGTCGATCTGCCGCGTCTTGCGACGCGGGGCGAGGGTCTGGGCGCTGGGCATACCGAGGTTCACTGCTGGCACACCGACAGCCTACGCCGCGCGGCTGGTCGCATGCCGCAGTTGCAGGGATCCTCAGGGAGTGTGTAGCGTCTTGGGTGTGAACACGATGATGTCCTGGTGGCGCGCCTCATAGGCGGCCGACGTTTCGTGAACCCGATACCTGACGACCGCCCCTTCCCGGCGGTCGTTTCGCGTATGCGGGGCCGCCCGACCAGTACGAAGTGAGAAATCATGGCCGCACGCCCCGCTGACCTCATCACCTCCCTCGCGGCGGATCCGTCGCGCTCGTTCGCGCTCATCGCTCGCGACGGCGCGCAGACCGTCGAGGTGCTCACGGGCCCGATCGTCGACGTCGACGTCCTCGCCGATATCCCGCTCACCGCGGCCGACGGCTCGCCGCAGGAGGTGCTCGCGATGGTGCCGTACCGGCAGGTGGTCGAGCGCGGCTTCGAGGCGCACGACGACGGTGCGCCGCTGCGGTGCCTCGTCGTCGACGAGCGCGTGCGGATCGATTCCGGCGACGTCCTCGCCGCGCTCCCCGACGAGCAGGTGCCGCTCGGCGACGCCGGCTTCGACATCGACGACGCCCGCTACGCCGAGATCGTGCGCACCGTGATCCGCGACGAGATCGGCCGCGGCGAGGGCGCGAACTTCGTGATCCGCCGCGACTACCGCGCGACCGTCGAGGCGGATCCGCGCATCGCCGCCCTCACGTGGTTCCGCGCGCTGCTCGAGCACGAGCGCGGCGCCTACTGGACCTTCGCGATCGTCACGCCCGATCACGTCGCGGTCGGTGCGAGCCCCGAGGCGCATGTGACGGCTCGCAGCGACGGATCCGCCTCGCGCGTCGTCGAGATGAACCCGATCTCCGGCACCTTCCGCCACCCGGCGGGCGGCGCAACCGCCGAGACGCTCGGAGCGTTCCTGCGCGACACCAAGGAGACCGAGGAGCTCTTCATGGTCGTCGACGAGGAGCTCAAGATGATGAGCGCCGTGTGCAGCGACGGCGGTCGCATCACGGGGCCGCATCTCAAGGAGATGTCGCGCCTGACGCACACCGAGTACGTGCTGCGCGGGCGGTCCCAGATGGATCCGCGCGACATCCTGCGGGAGACGATGTTCGCGCCGACGGTCACGGGATCGCCCATGCAGAACGCGTGCGCCGTGATCCGCCGCCACGAGCAGGCCCCGCGCGGGTACTACTCGGGCGTCGCGGCCCTGTTCACACCGGCGGGAGACGGGCATGATCTCGACGCACCGATCCTGATCCGCACGGCATACATCGAAGACGGACGGCTGCGCGTGCCGGCCGGCGCGACGCTCGTGCGCCACAGCGACCCCTACGGCGAGGTCGCCGAGACGCACGGCAAGGCGGCGGGCGTGCTGGGAGCGATCGGCGCCATCCCGCGCGCGGTGACGTCCGTTGCGGGCGTCGATGAGGACGCCCCGGGCTCCTCGCCGCGCCGGCTGACGGAGGATCCGGCGATCGCCGAGCTGCTCGCGTCGCGCAATTCGCGGCTCGCGCCGTTCTGGATGGAGGAGCAGTCCGGATCCGCCGAGTCGCCGTTCCGCGGGCGCCGCGCGCTCGTCGTCGATGCCGAGGACCGCTTCACGACGATGCTCGCGCACCAGCTGCGGCACCTCGGGCTCGACGTCGACATCGTGCATTGGTCGGCGGCGAGCGACGCGCTGATCGACGCGGCCGACGTCGTCGTGGCGGGGCCCGGCCCCGGTGATCCCCGGGCGGGCGACAACGAGCGCGTGGCGCGCCTGCGGCACGTCGTCGCGCGACGCCTCGAGGCGAAGCGCCCCCTCGTCGCCGTGTGCCTCAGCCACCAGGTGCTCGCTCAGCACCTGGGCATGTCGATCGAACCGCTGTCGGTCCCCCACCAGGGCCTGCAGCTCACGGTCGACGTCTTCGGCGAGCCCGCCGCGATCGGGTTCTACAACACGTTCACGGCCCGCGTCATGCCGGGCGTAACGGTGCTGACGCCGAGCCTCACCCGGTGCGATGTCGGCGCGGTCGAGATCGCTGCGTCCGAGGGCGGCGACGTGTATGCGCTGCGCGGATCCGGGTTCGCCAGCGTGCAGGGCCACCTCGAGTCGATCCTGTCGCGCGACGGCATCCGCACCCTCGAGCGCCTGATCGCCCACGCGCTGACCTGATGCCGACCATGATTCCCGCCCGACGTGGGACAC
>DHCFJ07801__coassemble_2324_pt1 | contig 11983 bp, 12 predicted proteins | sample DHCFJ07801__metabat2_high_PE_027 | metagenome-assembled genome bin DHCFJ07801
GCGCGCGCGTCGACGACCGGGTCTCCGGACCCGTGCGCATCCGCGGCGAGCTGGTCTCGCTGCACACCGGCGACCCCGCGGCCGGACGGATCGCCGTGATCCGTGCGGGCGGGATCCGCGCGATCGTGACCGAGTTCCGCAAGGCGTTCCACGACGTCGCCGATTTCCGTGCGATCGGACTCGAGCCCGCGGAGGCCGACATCATCGTCACCAAGATCGGATACCTCGAGCCCACGCTGTACGACATCGCTCAGGGCTGGACGCTCGCGCTCACGCCCGGGCCGGTCGATCAGGACCTCGAGCGGCTCGGCCACGCGCGGATCGAGCGCCCGATGTATCCGTACGACGCGTTCGAGAGCCGTCCCGACCTCTCGGCCGCGGTGCTCCGCGGAGGCGAGTACGTGCGCGGATTCGCGGGAGCTCAGGGAAGCGGAGGCGCACGATGACCGCGTTCGAACTGGCCGTACAGGATCCCACCGGGCTGACCGTCGCCGACCGCGTGCGGCCGGCGCGGATGGAGCTCTGCGCCGCGCTGTCGACGGGAGGGATCACGCCGTCAGCGGGGCTCATCGAGGCCGCCGCGGCGACGGGCGTGCCCGTGCACGTGCTCGTGCGGCCCCGCGAGGGCGGGTTCGTCTATGACGATGCCGAGAAGCGCACGATCGTCGCCGACATCCGGCAGGCGGCCCGCCTCGGTGCCGCGGGTGTCGTGATCGGCGGACTCGTCGGCGACGCCGTCGACCTCGATCTCGTGCGCCGCGCGCGCGACGCCTCGGACGGCGAGGTCACGTTCCACCGCGCCTTCGACCAGGTCTCGGATCAGCGCGCGAGCCTCGACCAGCTGGCGGCGGAGGGCGTCACCCGCGTGCTGACCTCGGGCGGCCGTGCGGCCGCGATCGACGCGCTCGACGAGCTGCGCGCCCTCGCGGCGCACGCGGCGGGCCGGATCCAGATCATGGCGGGCGCGGGCGTCACCTCGCGCAACGCGGCCGCGATCGCCGAGACGGGCGTCGACGCCGTGCACGCGTCGGCGAAGCGCACGGTGGTGGACCGGCTCGCGGTGTCCCTCGGATCCGCGGCCGGCGCGGGAGAGGCGCGGTACGCCACGACCGACGAGGGCGAGGCGGTCGCGATCCGCGAGATCCTCGCTCGGGGCGTCGCGCTGTGACCGCGCTCGGCATCGACTACGGCGGCACGCACACCAAGTTCCTCCTCGTCTCGGATGAGGGCGAGGAGCTCGCCCGCGACACGGCCCCGACGGGCGGCATCGACGAGCTGGGCGAGCGCGTCGAACGGTTCGTCGCATCGTCGCCGGCCGACACCTTCGGGCTCACGATCGCCGGCACGCTCGATGCGGCGACGGGCGTCGTCGGGCGCAGCGCGAACCTGCCGTGGCTCGACGGCACGGCCCCCGCGGCGGCGCTGTCGCAGCGCCTCGGGATCCCCGGAACGGCGGTGCAGGACGGCGAGGCCGCGGCCCTCGCGGAGGCGCGCCTCGGGGCCGGCCGCGGCAGCGACGACGTATTCGTCGTCGCGCTCGGCACGGGGATCGCCGGCGCGCACGTCTCGCGCGGATCCGTGCGCCGCGGCGCCCATGGGGCCGCGGGCGAGGTCGGGCACATGCGGGTCGCGACGAACGGCGTGCTCTGCTCGTGCGGCCAGCTCGAGTGCCTCGAGACGGCGATTGGCGGACATCAGCTCGCGGCGCGCTGGGTCGAGCGCGGCGGTTCTGCCGCCGCGGGGGCGACCGCCGTCGACGTCGTGCGCGCGGCAGCGGCGGGCGACGAGCCGGCCCGCACGGCGCTGGACGATGCGGCCCGGGCGCTCGGGCGCGCGATCCTCGAGGTGAGCGCCCTGGTCGATCCGGAGCTGATCGTCATCGGCGGAGGCCTCGCGCGCTCGCCCGAGTGGACGGTGCGCCCCGCGGTCGAGAGGGCCCGGGCGAGCGCGACCTTCCATACGGTGCCCGAGATCCGCCTCGCGACGCTCGGCGTCTGGGCGGGAGCGCGCGGCGCCGCCGAGGCCGTGCGACGGGTGTAGCGCCCGCTACCCGCCCAGCACCACGTTGACGGGATCCTCGCCGCGGGCGAGGCGCGCCGCCTGCTGCGCGACGAGCTTCGCGATGCGGGGCGCCATCGCCGACGTGCGCCCGCCGACGTGCGGCGTGATCAGCGTGTTCGGCAGGGTCCACAGCGGGTGGTCCTCGGGGAGCGGCTCGGGGTCGAACACGTCGCTGGCCATGCGGATCCGCCCGCGCGAGACGTGGTCGACGAGCGCGTCGGTGTCGAAGGTCGAACCGCGGCCGACGTTGACGACGAGCGCGCCGTCGGGAAGCGCTGACAGGGCCGCGTCGTCGATCAGGCGGCGCGTCTCGGGGCCGCCGGGCAGCACGTTGACGAGGATCTCGGCGGTCGGCAGCAGGTCGGCGAGGTCGCCGATCGCGTGCACGCGGATCCCGTCCTCCTCGCGGGCGCGCGATGCGACGGCCACGAGCTCCGCCTCGAAGCCCGAAAGGCGCGCCGCGATGCCCTTGGCGACGCCGCCGTAGCCGAGCATCACGATGCGGCGGTCGGCGAGGCCCGAGGTCCAGAAGTTGTCCCAGGTGCGGCGGTCCTGGTTGCGCACCACCCGCGGCAGCTCGCGCTGCGCCGCGATCATCAGGCCCACGGCGAGCTCGGCGGTCGCGGCCTCGTGCACGCTCGTCGCGTTGGCGTAAGGCACGCCCGCGGGCAGCACATCGGCGACGCCGTCGTACCCGATGGCCTGGCCCTGGATGAGTCGGGGTCCGACGTCGGCGCTCGCGCGCAGCATCGCCCCCTGCTTCATGTACGGCGGAACGACGATGTCGATGCGCTCGCGGGGCGGCGCACCGTCCGCCCACAGCACGACCTCGATGTCGAGTGACGGGTCGAGGCGCTCGCGCACGTCGGCGGCGAGCTTCTCGGTGGGCACGGAGACGGTCAGCGATTCGGTCACACCTCCACCGTAGTGGGCGGGCCGGCCGGCCCGCCGGTGCAGGACTACGGCAAATACAGGCCGCGCGGGCGTGACGGCATGGTTTTCCGCGGCACGGACCCGAACCTGCCGTCGTTGTGCGGCACCGGCGCCCTGCCACTGGTCGGCTGCGGCCGGACCCGGACGTATGCGCCCGGTCGGGCCCGCCGACGCAGGACTACGGCAGATTTCTGCTTTCCGCGGCGTCGTGACATGGTTTCTGTGGTGTGCGGCCGCGCGTGCCGTAGTTGTGCGCGGCGACGCGCGGAGGGGGCCGCCGCCCGCGGGGTGCTACGCGACCTGGAGGGCGTTCAGCGCGCTCTCGAAGAAGCGCAGGCCGTCGACGCCCGAGCGCATCGCGTTCGCCGTCGAGGGGCCGAAGCCCGGCTCGACCGCGTGTTCGGGGTGCGGCATGAGGCCCACGACGTTGCCGCGCTCGTTGGTGAGGCCCGCAATGTCGTCGATGGACCCGTTCGGGTTGACGCCCGCGTAGCGGAACGCCACGAGGTTCTCACCGTTGATGCGCTTGAGCGTCTCGGCATCGGCCGTGAAGCCGCCGTCGGCGTTCTTCAGCGGGATCACGATCTCTTCGCCGGTCTTGAACCGGTTCGTCCACGCCGTGTCGGAGTTCGCCACGGTGAGCTTCTGGTCGCGGCGGATGAACTGCTGGTGCGCGTTGCGCAGCAGACCGCCCGGCAGCAGGTGCGCCTCGACGAGCATCTGGAACCCGTTGCAGATGCCGAGCACGGGCACGCCCTTCGCGGCGGCCTGCGTGATCTCGGTCATGATGGGCGCGAGGGCGGCGATCGCACCGGCGCGCAGGTAGTCGCCGTACGAGAAGCCGCCGGGCAGGATCACGGCGTCGACGCCGTCGAGGTCGTGCGAGCCGTGCCACAGGGCCACGGCTTCGGCGCCCGCGGCGCGGACGGCGCGCTGCGCGTCGCGGTCGTCGAGCGAACCCGGGAAGGTGACGACGCCGATGCGGGTCGCCATCAGACGACCTCGATGCTGACGACGTCTTCGATGACCTGGTTCGAGAGGATCTCCTCGGCGATGGTCTTGGCCTCGGCGAGCACCTCGTCGGTCACCTCGCCCTCGACCGTGAGCTCGACGCGCTTGCCGATGCGCACGTTCTGGAAGGCCAAATGCCCGAGGCGGGCGAGCGAGCCGGTGACGGCCTTGCCCTGCGGGTCCAACAGCTCGGCCTTGGGCATGACGTCGACGACGATGGTGGGCATGTATGAGCTCCGGAAATCGCGGGCGGGACGGACGACTCGATTCTAGCCGGTCTGCGCGCACAGTTAATAAGATGGCGATATGCCCTTTCTCATCGGTGTGCTCAACCTCGCGCTGTTCGTCGCGTCGCTGGTCGACATCATCCGCATTCCCGACGACCGGGTGCGGTATCTGCCGAAGATGGTGTGGATCCTCGTCGTGATCCTGCTGCCCTTCATCGGCAGCATTCTGTGGTGGGTCCTCGGGCGCGAGTACGTGCAGCAGGGCCCGCGCCCCGTGCGCCGGCCGCAGCAGGCCGCACCGGCGCCGAAGCTGCAGCCCGCGTACCGCACGACCGAGCAGCAGCTCGAGGATCTCGAGCGCGAGGAGTACGAGGCGAAGCTGCGCGCGGAGATCGCCCGCCGCCGCGCCGAACGCGGCGACAGCTGACGCGTAACATGAGGAGTCCCCGCCGATGACGGCGGAGACGGTCTGCGTGCGGCGGACCGCGCGGCGGGGCCGTCGCGCGAGAAACAGAGATGTGGAGCCAGCGATGACGTTGAAGAGCGACGCCGGGACCGCGACGCTCGAGCAGGTGGCGGTGCGCGCCGGCGTGTCTCGGTCGACCGTGTCGCGCGTCGTCAACGGAGGCCGGCGCGTGAGCCCGGAGGCGCTCGCGGCGGTCGAGAAGGCGATCGCCGAGCTGAAGTACGTGCCGAACCGCGCCGCCCGTTCCCTGGCCTCGCGGCAGACGCACGCGATCGCGCTCGTGGTGCCGGAGGACACGATGCGCTTCTTCGGGGATCCGTACTTCGCGGCGATCGTCGCGGGCATCAACGACCGCATCTCGGCATCGCCCTACATGCTCGGTCTGTTCATCGCGTCGCAGGATCCCGATGACAAGGCGGCGAGCTACGTCTCGTCGGGCAGCGTCGACGGCACGCTCGTCGTCTCGCACCACACGAGCGATGAGTTCGTCGGGCGGATCGCGAGCACGACGCCGGTCGTCTACGGCGGCCGGCCGATGCATCCGCGCGACGGCGACCGCTGGGTCGACGTCGACAACGTCGCGGGCGGGCGCCTCGCGACCCGTCACCTGCTGGGCCTCGGCCGCCGACGGATCGCGATGATCACCGGGCCGCAGAGCATGGCGGCGAGCGTCGACCGCCTGGCCGGCTGCCGCGCCGAGCTCGCGGAAGCGGGCCTCGAGCCGGTCGCGGTGGAGGACGGCGACTTCTCGGCGGCCGGTGCGGCCCGAGCCATGGAGCGCGTGCTCGACTCCGGCGCGGCCCCCGACGCCGTGTTCATCGCGAGCGACCTGATGGCGCGCGGTGCGCTCGCCGCGCTGCAGCGGGCCGGTGTCCGCGTGCCCGATGAGATCGCCGTCATCGGATTCGACGACTCTCCCGTCGCGTCGTCGGTGTCGCCGCCGCTGACCACGATCCGCCAGCCCTCCCGGGCCCAGGGCGCCGCGATGGCCGACGTGCTGCTGGCGGTGCTGTCGGGGGAGAACCCGCCGCGCGAAACGCTGCTCGACCTCGAGCTCGTGGTGCGCGCCAGCGCCTGAGCGCCGGCTACTCGGCCAGGCCGAGGCGGCGCGCGGTCGATACGGCGTCGGCCCACGACGAGACGCCGAGCTTGCGGTAGATGGAGCGCAGCTGCGTCTTGACGGTGTTCGGCGAGACGTGCAGGCGCGCGGCGAGATCCTTCGTGGAAACGGCGAACGGCAGCTCCGCGACGACCGTGCGCTCGCGTTCGCTGAGCGCATCGGTCGACCGGGTGGCCCGCTGCAGGGCGTCGCGCATGGTCTCGAGGTCGGCGACGAGGCGACGGCCCGCGGCATCGAGCGCGAGCTCGTCGGCGTGCGAGATGGTCGTATTGAGCGCGCTCATGCCCTGCATGGCGAACGGCATCATGGGGCGCGAGCGGGAGGCCGCGGCGATCGCGGCCTGCAGGTGCTGCCGCCCGACGTCGATCGACGACTCGGATCCGATGGCGTGGTAGGCGAGGAACAGCACGAGATGCGACCACACGGCCAGCACCCCGGATCCCAGCGAGTCTCCGACTCCGGCCAGGCAGGCGAGCGCGCGGGCCGGCTCATCGTCGCGCAGATAGGCACGCGCGCGCAGCAGGTCGATGGGGATCACCTTCGCGCCTGCCTCCGGCAGCGCGTCGAGCACCGCGATGGCGTGCTCACCGGATTCGGCGTCGAGCAGCGCCTCGGCGCGCGCCCACGCGAGGAGCGTCTGCTGGTTGCGGGTCAGCTGACGGCCGTCGAGCTCCTGTTCGAAGAGCTCGAGGCGGCTGAGCGCCAGGCTCGATGTGCCGAGCAGCTCGTGCGCCATCGACCGCAGCATGACCGTGACGAAACGCAGGGTCTGCGGGTCGTCGATCGTCGTGGTCTCGGTGCCGTCGAGCGCGTCCTGCAGCGCGCGCGGATCGACGACGTACAGCGCGCTCGAGATCGCCACGATCCCGCGCATCGAGGGCGAGATGGGCTGGGCGCCGACGATGCCGTCGATGCGCGACTGGAAGCTCGTCGCCAGCGGCACGTCGCCGGGCGCCGCGATCAGCAGCAGGTCGTGCGCGAACTGCGCGAGGCGCTCGTCGTGGGCCGTGTGGGCGAGGGCGGCCGCGGCCGAGAACCGTGCGGCCGCGATGTCCGACCGCGAGGCGTCGAGGGCGCTCAGGCCCGCCTGCATCAAGACGCCGGCGCGCACGAGGCTGTGCGCCGGATCTGAGGTGTCGTCGCCGTCGGCATCGGCCAGCATCTCGTGCGTGCGCAGGGCCTCATCGAAATGTCCGTCCGCACGCTGCAGCACGCCGCGCAGCGTCGCGGCCACGATGCCGAGGTCTCCCGCCGGCTCGCCGACCTCGGCGAGGAGCGCCGCGGCCTCGCGGCGGGCGGCCGCGGAGACCGCGCCCGTGTGGTTCAGGCTCGTCACGTCGACGAGGGTGCGCGCGAGCGCGACCCGCAGCGCGGGATCCGGATCGGCGAGCACGGCCTCGGCGAGCCACGGTCGCGCGCGCTCGACGTCGATCTCACCGAGCAGCCACCAGTGCTGGGCGAGCAGGCGCGTGCGCGCCGCCGGGAGGTCGGCGACGATCGCCCACCCATCGTCGGCGCGGCCGCTCGAGAGCAGCTGTGCGGCGAGGTCGGCGATGATGCCGTCGATCTGCTCGATCTGCGCCTCGCGCTCCATGCGCGCGGTGAAGGCGATGCGCAGGTCGCGGCGCAGCTCGATCGTGTCGCGCTCGAGGTCTTCGACGAAGAAGCCGGACTGCAGCACGTTGTCGAGCGCCGCGCGCACGACCTCATCGCGGCCCCACACGCTGAGCAGCGTGCGGCGCGGCATGGGGCCGATGCGCGCCGAGACGAGCGCGGCGAGCCAGCCGTTCGGGCGGAACACGCCCGCGGCGGCGGATCCGGCGAAGTACGCCGACTGCTCGTCGCATCCGGCGCGCACGGCGGCGTCGTCGAGCGCGCCGCGCGCGGCCGCGGCCCGCAGCACCGCGTCGACGAATCCGGCATGCGTGCCGAGCCGATCCAGCAGCGCCGTGGCCTCATCCCAGGTGAGCGCGAGGCCCAGCTGCTCGGCGCGGTCGATCGCCTCGTCGGCGGTGAAGCCGAAGATGGATCCGGCGAAGACCCGTTCGGGGCGCACGTCGTTCTCGAGCAGCGCCGTCGGCCACTGCGTGCTCGTCACGGCGATGAGCGTGGCGCTCGGCCAGCGCTCGCGCACGGCGAGCGTGGCCGTCACGTGATCGTCGCGCATGCCCTCGAGCTCGAGGAGCACGACGTCGGCGTCGGGCGCGTCGGCCGGCACCTCGATGCGGTTCGACGACCACACGACGAGCCGCTGATCAGAATCTGCGAGCCATTCGCGCACGCTCGTGGCCACGCCGGAGCGATGCTGCGCCGTCACGAGGACGGTTGCTCCCGGCATCACGCGGCGCCACAGCGAGACGAGGCGGGGCCTCGACAGCCGGTCGCGGTCGGTCATACGTCCATCTTGGCACGAGGGTGATGCGGGGCGAATTGAGGGTGATAGGCGGGTGAAAAAGCGCGTGAATATGCGGATTCTCAGTGACCAGCGCCGTAATCTCGAAGAGTCGGAGGTCGCTCGAACGCGACGTCGACGGCCGAGAGGCTTAGGGCCCGGGCAGCGATCGGGGGAGCGCAGCCCGGGCCTTTCGCATGCTCAGGAGCGGGGCGGGACTCCGTCGCCGGAGACGAGGCCGTGGCGCTCGAACGCCGCCCAGATGCCGTCGCGGTCGACGTGCGCGGTCGTCTCGTCGGCGGCGGCGAGCGCCTCGGGGGTCGCGTTGCCCATGGCGATGCCGACGCCGGCGGTGCGCAGCATCTCGAGGTCGTTGTTGTTGTCGCCGATCGCGATGGAGTCGGCGGCGTCGAGGCCGAGCTCGGTGACGACCAGCAGCAGCGCGGCGCCCTTCGTGACCCCGGCGACCGAGACCTCGCCGCCGGCGGTGCCGAGGCCCGGCATGGTGCCGGTGATGACCATGAACTCGTCGCCGAGCCGGGCCTTGACCGCGCCGTACGTGCCGTACTGCTCGCTCGCGAACGTCGCCTTCGCGATGCGGTCGAGCGGCGGATCGGCGTCGATCGTCACCCGATCCATCAGCACCTCGCGCAGGCTGTCGGTCAGGCGCCCCTCCGACGCGAGGCGCGCGCACAGACGGTCGAGTCCGGCCTGCGTCGTCCAGACGCCCTCGCGGCCCTGCAGCATGTAGTCGGCCCCGACCTCGCGGAACACATCGATCATCTCGGCGACGCGGTCGGGGTGCATCAGGCGCTCGTCGCGCCACCCGCCGTCGGAGTAGGGCGTGCCGATCCACGTGTAGGCGCCGGCGCCGAGCACGGCGCCGTCGAAGCCGATGTCGAGGATGCGGGATCCGACCTCGGTCGGACCGCGGCCGGTCGCGAGGAAGACGAGGTGCCCGTTCGCCCGTGCGTCGCGGATCGCGTGAACGGTCGACGCGGGGATCGCGCCCGAGGTGTCGAGAATCGTGCCATCGATGTCGAGGAAGGCAATCCGGCGCGTCATGGCTCCAGTCTCTCAGTCCCGCGGGGCGGCCTTCACAGGGAGCACCAGGAGCAGCCCGACCAGCAGCACGAGAACGATGCCGAGCACGCCGAAGATGGTGGCGCTCGTGAGCGAGATGAGCAGCGACCAGAGGGCCGCCGACATCCAGCTCGCGGCGCGGCCCGTCGTGGCGTACAGGCCGAAGATCTCGCCCTCCCGGCCGGCGGGGGTCACGCGCGCGAGGAAGGATCGGCCCGCCGACTGCGCCGGGCCGACGAACGCGCAGAGGATGAGGCCGAAGATCCAGAACACGATCTGTCCCGCGCCCGCGAAGAAGAACACCACGAGGCCCGAGATCACCATGCCCGCGAGCGCGGCGACGATGATCGCCTTGGGGCCGAACCGGTCGTCCCAGCGGCCCGCGATCATGGTCGATACGCCCGCGATGAGGTTCGCGGCGATGCCGAAGACGACGATGTCGATGAACCCGAAGCCGAAGACCTGGCTCGCGATGATGGCGCCGAACGCGAAGACGCCCGCGAGCCCGTCGCGGAACACGGCGCTGGAGAGCAGGAACCAGAAAGTGTTGCGGGTCGTGCTGCCCCGGTAGAGCGCCTTCACATCGCGCACGAGCATGACGTAGCTCTGCAGCAGGCCGGCCCTGCGCTCGGGCCTGCCGAGCGGCGCGGGCTCGGGAACCTTGAGGAACACGGGCAGGCAGAACACGATCGCCCATACGGCGCAGCCGACCGCGATGAGGCGGAACGGCACGCCGCCGTCGTCGGGGATGCCGAACCAGTCGCCCATGTAGAACACGACGACGAGGATCAGCGCGACGACGCCGCCGACGTAGCCGAAGCCCCAGCCGAGCCCCGAGATGCGGCCGATGTTCTGCGGGTTCGCGATGCTCACGAGCAGGGCGTTGCTGTTCACCGCTGCGATCTCGCCGAGAACGGTGCCGGCCGAGATCATGGCGACGGCGAACCAGAAGAATGCGGGCGCCGGCTCGGCGAACCACAGGGCCAGCATGCTGAGCACTGTGCCGACGGTGCCGATGCCGAGCCACAGCTTCTGGCGGCCCTGCGCATCGGCCTGCTGGCCGAGCACGGGTGCGAGTACGAGGATGAGCAGGCCCGCGATCGTGGAGCCCCAGCCGACCCCGCTCGCGAGATCGGCGAGGGCGGCCTCCTTCGCGGGGTGGTCGTCGGCCATCGCCGCGACGTCGGCCGGGAGGAACGCCTCGGTGGTGAGGTACAGCGCCGTGAAGATGAACGTGACGATGATCGTGTTGAAGGGCTGCAGGCCCCAGTCCCACAGCGCCCACGAGAGGATCGTCGACTTCTTCGTCGGCACGTCGCCCAGCTGCTTCTGCAGCCCGAGCACGGGCACCGCCTCGCTATTGGCCGATGCCGGGGGTCGCGGAGTCTCGCTCATGGCCGCACACTATCGCGTGCATGTGACATCCTCGCGGCGTTCAGGCAGGATCGATGAGTGCAGACATCCGACCGCGTGCTCAGGCGCGGCCATATCGCCGCGGCGACGTTCTTCTTCACGAACGGCGCCGTGTTCGCGAACCTGGTGCCGCGCTATCCCGAGCTCAAGACCGCGCACGACATGTCGGCGACCGTCTACGGCATCGTCATCGCGATGAACCCCGTGGGAGCGATGGTCGCGGGCCTCGCGGCGGCCGCACTGATCCGTCGGTTCGGATCCGCGAAGGTCGCCGCGACGACGACGGTGCTGCTCGCGCTCGGCACGCTCGCGGCGGCCTGGTCGCCGTCGATCCTGCTGCTCGCCGGTTCCTTCCTCGTCGCCGGCGCGATGGACGCGATCACCGACGTCGCGCAGAACGCGAACGCCCTGCGCGTGCAGGAGCGACGAGGGCGGTCGATCATCAACTCGATGCACGCCCTCTGGTCGGCCGGCGCCGTATCCGGCGGTGCGGTCGCCGCGGGTGCGATCGCGCTCGGCATCCCCGTCCGGTGGCACATCCTCGGCTCCTCGGTCGTCTTCGCCTGCGTGTCGATCTTCGCGATGCGGTGGGCGCTGCCCGGCCCCGAGCTCGAATCGGGCGCCACGGGCGAGATCCGCGTGCAGCGCGCCGCCGGCGGCGTGACGGCCAAGATCGTCTTCCTGCTCGTGGCGATGCTGCTGATCGCGATCGGCGGCGGCCTCGTCGAGGAGGTCGCGTTCTCCTAGGCGGCCCTGTACCTCGGCGACGAGGTCGGCGCGCCCGCCTCGCTGGCCGCGGCGGGGTTCATCGGGCTCGTCGCCGCGCAGTTCGTCGGCCGCATCCTGAGTGATCGGTTCGTCGATCGCTTCGGCGCGCGGGCCGTCGTGACGGTCGCGGGGATCCTGATCGCCGCGGGCATCGGCCTCGCGGTCGGCGTGCCGACGGTGTGGGGCGCGTGCATCGGGTTCGCGCTCGCCGGATTCGGCTGCGCGCCGACGATTCCGCTCGCCATGCAGCAGGCCGACCGGCTGCCCCGGCTGCGCCCCGGAACGGGTCTCACGATCGTCACGTGGCTCATGCGGCTCGCCTTCCTCGTCGCACCGCCGGTCGTCGGCATGATCGCCGATGCGCACTCCATCCGCGCGGGTCTCACGATCTCGCTGTGCGGGGGCCTGCTCGTGCTCGCGCTGTCCGTCGTGATGCCGCGGGCGGTGCGGAAGGGGCCGTAGTCTGGAGTCCGTAGAAAGGACGAGCCGATGAAGATCCTTGTTCCCGA
>DHCFJ07801__coassemble_2362_pt1 | contig 11617 bp, 13 predicted proteins | sample DHCFJ07801__metabat2_high_PE_027 | metagenome-assembled genome bin DHCFJ07801
CGCCGCACGGCGCAGCATCGCCGCGCTCATCGTGATGGTCGTGCTGATGGTCGCGTCGGCCGTGCTCATCGGGCCGGAGGGACTCGGCGCCGGCTCGTTCCTCATCTCGATCTCGATGTTCTCCGGGCACACCCGGCGAGCCGTGACGCTCGCGACGGGCATGATCCTCGGCCAGTACATCGCGCTCTCGGTGTGGCTCTCGGCGATTCCGAACGGCTTCGAAGAGTACGGGGTGCTGTTCATGCCGCCCGCGATCGTGTTCTTCTCCGTCGCGCTCGTGCGTCTGATCATCTCCGCGCAGGAGCGCCACGACGTCGTGGAGCGCCAGATGGTGCTCGTGGCCGAGCGCGAGCGCGTCGCCCGCGATGTGCACGACGTGCTCGGGCACAGCCTCACCGTCGTCACGGTGAAGGCCGAGCTCGCTGAGCGGCTGATCGATGTCGACCCCGAGCGGGCGAAGAGCGAGGTCGAGCAGATCCGCAGCCTCTCGAGAGAGGCGCTCGCCGAGGTGCGCGCGACCGTCTCGGGTCTGCGCGTCGCGCGCCTCGGGGATGAGCTCGTCGAGGCGCGCTCGGCGCTGAGCGCCGCCGGGATCGACGCCGACGTCGCTCCCGACGGCGATGTCGTGGATCCCCGTCACCGCATCATCGTGGCGTGGGTGCTGCGCGAGGCGATCACGAACGTCGTGCGCCACTCGCGAGCCACGTGGTGCGCCGTGACGCTCTCGAGCGATCGCATCGTGGTCGAGGACGATGGCGTCGGCACGCCCGCGCACGTCGCCGAGGCGGGGCTCCGAGGGATCCGCGAGCGCGTGGGCGCCGCCGGGGCGACGCTGGTCGTGGGCCCCGCAGACGCGTCGCCCACGGGAACACGATTGGAGGTGCACTGGTGAGACGTGACACCGAGACGATCCGCATCCTGCTCGCGGATGATCAGGCGCTCGTGCGGGGCGCGCTCGCCGCGCTGCTGCAGCTCGAGCCCGACATCGATGTGGTCGCGGAGGTCGGGCGCGGCGACGAGGTCATCGAGGCGGCGCGCCGGCACGGCGTCGATGTCTGTCTGCTCGATATCGAAATGCCGGGAGGCGACGGCATCGAGATCGCCGCACGCCTCGCCGCCGAGCTGCCCGATGTGCGCTCGCTCATCGTGACGACCTTCGGGCGACCGGGCTACGTGCGCCGTGCGCTCGAGGCCGGCGCGAGCGGGTTCGTCGTCAAGGACACTCCTGCTGGCGAGCTCGCCGACGCGGTGCGCACGGTGCACGCCGGACGGCGGATCGTGGATCCGTCGCTCGCAGCCGACTCGATCGTCGGCGGCGCGAATCCGCTGTCGGATCGCGAGCGCGAGATACTGCGCGCGACGCTCGCCGGGGACCCGGTGGCCGCGATCGCCCGCACGGTGCATCTGTCGCAGGGCACCGTGCGCAACTACCTGTCGAACGCGATCGCGAAGACCGGCGCGACGAACCGGGTGGGGGCGGCGCGCACCGCAGAGGCGAACGGGTGGCTGTGATCCCAGAATCACATCCGTCACGCGGGTTTACATCCGTCTCCTCCACCCCATAGGCTGGGCTGACGAGGTTTTCCGGGGGGAGATTCAATATGGCCGATATGCCCGACGTGCGGTTTCTGACCGTCGCCGAGGTCGCCGACATCATGCGCGTCTCGAAGATGACGGTCTACCGCCTCGTGCATTCGGGCGAGCTCCCCGCCGTGCGCTTCGGCCGCAGTTACCGTGTGCCCGAGAGCGCCGTCGCGCAGTTCGTGCAGCTGCCCGACGATGGGCAGGCGCAGGCAGGCTGACAGGTCACGCCCAGAGCATGCGATAAGATGCTCGAAGGCACTTTTTCCTGCCGTGATCGTTCTCGGACGTCGGCACACGTTCGTGCCAGGCATCCAGCCCGAGATTAGTGAGGTTCCAAGTGGGTTCAGTCATCAAGAAGCGCCGCAAGCGCATGGCGAAGAAGAAGCACCGCAAGCTGCTGCGCAAGACGCGTCACCAGCGTCGCAACAAGAAGTAAGCGACGCGTTCGAAGCGCCGGTCCGATTCGTCGGGCCGGCGCTTTCGCGTCGTCAGGTGGGACAATGGGAGCATGCAGGAGATCACGGTCGCCGAATTGCAGGCGCGAGCAGGCATCCCCCTCATCGATGTGCGAGAGGCGTACGAGTACGCCGACGGCCACGCCCCCGGCGCGGTCAACGTGCCGATGTCCGAGATCGGCGGGCGCCTTGAGGAGCTTCCGGAGCAGTTCGATGTGATCTGCAAATCGGGCGGGCGCTCGGCGCAGGTCGCGCTCGCGCTCGAACCGCGAGGATACGACGTGACGAACGTCTCGGGCGGCACGGATGCATGGATCCAGGCGGGCTACGAGGTGGAAGGGTGAGCGAGCTCACCCTGATCACGAAGCCCGACTGCCATCTGTGCGATGTCGCGCGGGAGGTGATCGACACCACGCTCGCGGGCCTTCCCTCGGCCATTGCCGACGACGTCGAGGTGACCGAACGGTCGATCACCGACGACCCGGCGCTGTACGAGAAGTGGTGGGAGAAGATTCCGGTCGTGCTGATCGACGGGCAGCTCCACGGGCACTGGCGCGTGTCGCAGGATCGGCTCGCCGCGGCGCTCACGCGATCGGGGTCGTAGGATCCGGTCGCCGCGCGTATACTCGAGCCCGTGATTTCCGAGAGCGCCCTTCGGGCAGTGGGGAGGTCGTCGACGCGCCCCGCGTCGATGGCCCGGTGAGCCGTGCCCTCATCCGCCGCATTCCGCGGTGACCTTCCCTCATCTCTCTGTCACGAAAGCGAATACTTCGCCATGCGCACTCTCGACGCAGCCCAGATCCGGGCCGCATTCACCAACGTCTCCCTCCGCGAACGCAAAGCCGTCGCGCTTCCCGATCTCGACGCGGTTCCGTGGGACGCGATCGACTATCTCGGCTGGCGGGATCCGAAGATGCCGCTCGTCGGCTACGTCGTCACGCTCGTCGATGACGAGCCCGTGGGGTTCCGCATGCGACAGGCCGAGCAGACGCCGCGCCACCGCGCGCAGTGCGTGTGGTGCGCCGATGTCACGCTCCCCAACGATGTCGTGATGTTCAGCACCAAGCGCGCCGGCGCGGCCGGCCGCCGCGGTGACACGGTCGGCACCTACGTGTGCGCACAGTTCGAATGCAACCGCAATGCCCGAGCGACACCGCGAACGGCCTACCTCGGCTTCGACGTCGAGGCGGCGCGTCGGGCGCGCATCATCGCGTTCCGCGAGAACGTGCAGCGCTTCGCGCGCGAGGTGATCGCGACGGCTTAGAGCTCGATGTCGATCGCGGCGCGCGCGTTCTTGAACGTGCCGATGAATGCCGAGACCTCGAGGTGTGCGGGATGCGTCGCGTACACCGAGAGGGCCTCGGCATCATCGAGATCGGCGACGAGCGCGAAGTCGTAGTTGCCCTCGAGGTCGACGCCGTTCGCACTGACCGTCATCGACCGCAGGCCCGGCACGACGCCGACCAGCTTCTCGAGCCGCACCGCGGCCTCGGTGATCTTGTCGTTGCGGTCTTGGTCGTCGGCGGCGTCGACGCCGAACATCACGATGTGGCGGATCATGGCTCCAGCGTAGAGGGTGCGGACGTCGTACGGTCGAGACATGGACACTGATGTCATCGTCGTCGGCGCGGGGCTCGCCGGTCTCGTCGCCGCAGCGGAGGCCGCCGACCGAGGCAAGCGCGTCATCCTCATCGATCAGGAGGGCGAGCAGTCGCTCGGCGCGCAGGCCTGGTGGAGCTTCGGCGGGCTGTTCCTGATCGACAGCCCCGAGCAGCGCCGCCTCGGTGTGAAGGACTCGCTCGAGCTCGCCCGACAGGACTGGTTCGGCAGCGCGCAGTTCGATCGCGCCGAGGACCGCTGGCCGCGGGCCTGGGCCGAGGCGTACCTCGACTTCGCGGCGGGGGAGAAGCGGTCGTGGCTGCACCAGATGGGGCACCGCATCTTCCCCGTGGTCGGGTGGGCCGAGCGCGGCGACGGGCGCGCGGGCGGCCACGGCAACTCCGTGCCGCGCTTCCACATCACGTGGGGAACGGGGCCGGGCGTGGTCGAACCGTTCGAGCGCCGCGTGCGCGCACACGTCGAGACGGGACGCATCCTCATGCGCTTCCGCCACCGCGTCGACGGCCTGCTCTCGCACGACGGCGCGGTGACGGGAGTGTCCGGATCCGTTCTCGCGCCCGATGTCGCACCCCGCGGACGCGCCACGAACCGCGAGGTCACGGGCGAATTCGAGCTGCGCGGATCCGCCGTGATCGTCACCTCGGGCGGCATCGGCGGAAATCACGATCTCGTGCGCAAGGCCTGGCCCGCCCGCCTGGGCACGCCGCCCGCGCACATGGTCTCGGGCGTTCCCGCGCACGTCGACGGGCGCATGCTCGGCATCGCCCGAGATTCGGGCGCGAACGTGATCAACCCCGATCGCATGTGGCATTACGTCGAGGGCATCCGCAACTGGGATCCGGTGTGGGACGACCACGGCATCCGCATCCTTCCCGGACCGAGCTCGCTCTGGCTCGACGCCACCGGCGCACGGCTCCCCGCGCCGTGCTTCCCGGGCTTCGACACGCTCGGAACGCTGACGCACCTGCGAACGACCGGTTACGACTACTCGTGGTTCGTGCTGACGCAGAAGATCATCGAGAAGGAGTTCGCGCTGTCGGGGTCCGAGCAGAACCCCGACCTCACGGGCCGCGACGTACGCCTGCTCGCGAAGCGCCTCGGATCCGGTGCTCCCGGCCCCGTCGAGGCGTTCAAGGAGCACGGCGATGACTTCGTCGTGGCCGACACGGTGGAGGGGCTCGTCGCGGGCATGAACGCGCGGGGCGAGGTGGCGCTCGATCCGGCGGAGATCCGCGCCACGATCGAGCAGCGCGATCGCGCGATCGCGAACGAGTTCGGCAAGGACGCGCAGGTCACGGCGATCCGCGGGGCGCGGAAGTTCCTCGGCGACCGGCTGCTGCGGGTCGCCTCTCCCCACCGGATCCTGGATCCCGATGCCGGCCCGCTCATCGCGGTCAAGCTGCACGTGCTGTCGCGCAAGACGCTCGGCGGCCTCGAGACCGACCTCGCGGGCCGGTGCCTGACGCCGTCGGGCGAGGTCATCGAGGGGCTCTACGCCGCGGGCGAGGTCGCGGGCTTCGGCGGCGGCGGAATGATGGGCTACAACGCCCTCGAGGGCACCTTCCTCGGCGGCTGCCTCTTCTCGGGACGCGCCGCCGGCCGCCAGGCCGGGTGATGCTCGGAAGCAGACGTGCGCTCGCTCCGGAGCCGAACGCGGACCCGCGGGGTTCGGAGGCGATATCTCCTTCCGAACACACGAATGCGCCCCGCTCGAGGAAGCGGGGCGCATTCGTATGACCGGGGCTCAGTCCTCTTCGGGAATGAAGTCGACGCCCGCCTCGGCGCGCTGCTCCGGCGTGATCGGGGCCGGGGCGGCGGTCAGCGGGTCGAAGCCGTTGCCGGTCTTCGGGAAGGCGATGACCTCGCGGATCGAGTCGACGCCCGCGAGCAGTGAGACCGTGCGGTCCCAGCCGAGCGCGATGCCGCCGTGCGGCGGGGCGCCGAAGGCGAAGGCATCGAGCAGGAAGCCGAACTTCTCCTGGGCCTCCTCCTCGCCGATCCCCATGACGTCGAACACGCGCGTCGCGGCGGTGGATGCGGATCGAGCCGCCGCCCATCTCGACGCCGTTGCAGACGATGTCGTAGGCGTAGCTGAGCGCACCGCCCGGATCCTTATCGAACGTGTCGAGGTGCTCGGGCTTCGGCGACGTGAACGCGTGGTGCACGGCCGTCCACGCGGAGTGGCCGAGGTCGACGTCGTCGGGGTCCTCGCCCGTGGGCTTGAACATCGGTGCGTCGACGACCCACACGAACGCCCAGTCCTTGTCGTTGATCTCGCCGGTCTGCTTCGCGATCTCGACGCGGGCCGCGCCGAGCAGCGCACGTGCGTCCGATGTGGATCCTGCGGCGAAGAACACCGCGTCGCCCGGCTTCGCGCCCGTCGCGGCGGCGAGGCCGTCGCGCTCAGCGTCGGAGAGGTTCTTCGCGACCGGGCCGCCGAGCGTGCCGTCCTCGGCGAACGTGACGTACGCGAGGCCCTTGGCGCCGCGCGACTTGGCCCAGTCCTGCCAGGCGTCGAACTGACGGCGGGGGAGCGAGGCGCCGCCCGTCATCACGACGGATCCGACGTACTCCTGCTGGAACACGCGGAACGTGGTCTCCGAGAAGTACGACGCCAGCTCGACGATCGGGTTGCCGAAGCGCAGGTCGGGCTTGTCGGATCCGTACAGACGCATCGCGTCGGCGAAGGTGATCCGCTCGATCGGGGTCGGAACCTCGACGTCGATGAGCTTCCAGAGCTCGGAGACGAGCTGCTCGCCGAGCGCGATGACGTCTTCCTGGTCGACGAAACTCATCTCGATGTCGAGCTGCGTGAACTCGGGCTGGCGGTCGGCGCGGAAGTCTTCGTCGCGGTAGCTGCGGGCGAGCTGGTAGTAGCGCTCGACGCCGCCGACCATGAGCAGCTGCTTGAACAGCTGCGGCGACTGCGGAAGCGCATACCAGGATCCGGGGCTCAGGCGCGCCGGCACCACGAAGTCGCGCGCACCCTCGGGCGTCGACCGCGTGAGGGTCGGGGTCTCGACCTCGAGGAATTCGTTCTCATCGAGCACGCGGCGCGCGACGCGGCTGGCCTCCGAGCGCAGTCGGATCGCCTTCGACGGGGCCGGACGCCGCAGGTCGAGGTAGCGGTGCTTGAGGCGCGCCTCCTCGCCGACGGTCTCCTGGCCGTCGAGCGCGGTCGACACCTGGAACGGCAGCGGCGCCGATTCGTTCAGCACCTCGACGTCGTTCGCGATGACCTCGATGTCGCCCGTGGGCAGGTTCTCGTTCGCGTTGCCGTCGGGGCGCCGCGACACCTCGCCGGTCACCTTCAGAACGAACTCGCTGCGCAGCGGGTGCGCCGTCTCTTCGTCGCGGATGACCACCTGCGAGATGCCCGAGGCATCGCGCAGATCGATGAAGGCCACTCCACCGTGATCACGGCGACGATCGACCCAACCGGTGAGGGTGACGGTCTGACCGATGTGCTCGGCTCGGAGTGAGCCGGCCTTGTGGGTGCGCAGCACTTCAAGATCCTTCTGATGAGGGGACGGGGTATCCAGATGATCCTAATCGTGCCGGCTGAACTATCCCAGGCGGGCGAGCGCCTCGTGCGCCTTCTTCTGAGCGGCGATGACCCGCGTCTCATCGACCCGGTGCGTCCACCACTCGTTGTCGGCGGTGCGCACGGCGGCGGCGACGGCCGCGAGCGCGGCGATGATCTCACTGCGCGTGCGCTGCACCTCGTCGGCATCGGGTTCATCGGGGATCCGCGATGCGTGCTCGAGGCGCACGACGGCCGCCTTGGCGTGCCGCCGGAGGTGCCCGTTGCGGATCACGAAGGCCGCGAGCAGACCGGCGACCACGCCGAGCACCGTGTCGACGGAACGCTCGAGGATCAGCTCGCCCGAAGGCAGCGGGCCGCCGAACTGGCTCATCAGCAGGGCGAGCGGCGTCACGAACACCTGCGCGATGAAGTAGTTGCGCGCGATGAACGCCTCGGTGAGCGTGTTCAGCACGAGGATCATCACCGCCGCAACGAGGAGATCGATGTGCGCGATCGGGGCGATCAGCGCGAACAGCCACACACCGACGAGCGCCCCGAGCGCGCGGGGCGGGGCCTTCCGCCAGGTGAGCAGCAGGTTCGGCTGCACGATGACGCCGGCGGCGGTGATGGCCCAGAACGGCCGGTCGCCGCCGAGGGCCCACGAGGCCAGCGCCGAGACGAGGCAGCCGATCAGCACGCGCCAGAAGAACGGCGCGGAGGGGGAGTTCGGGCGGAACGCCGCGAGGATCGGGTGGCGCGCGGAGAAGGCGCGGGGCGCGTCCTGCGCGAGGTGCGTGCCGCGGATCTGCGCGCGCTCGGCATCGGTGAGCGGCGGTTCCGGGATCGCGGTGCGCGACCGCAGGATCCGCTGGGCGTTCGCGCGCGCATTGTCCGGCGACGAGAGCGACGGATCGACGAGGATCCGCTCGCACGCGACGACGTGCGCCTCGAGCGCGGAGCGGTCGGCGCCGTGCGCGAAGGCCAGCGTGCGCCGGGCGGCGGTGATCGCGGCGGCGAGGGCGTCGCGGGCGGCCGCGTCCTGCGGATCCGTTCCCACGGCGACCGTCGCGCGCATCGCCGCGGCCACGGCGCGCCGCTCCGGGCCGTCGCGCCGAACGAGGCCGGGCGCCAGCGACACGCACCACGAGACGGCGCCCGCGCCCGCGACGAGCGCGATGTGCAGGGGCAGATCCTGCGACGTCCGCGGCATGAACGCGAGGGCGGTCACGAGGAAGATCGGGATCACGGCCGGCGGCATGCCGACGTTCGAGGCGTCGTGGGCGACCTTGATGATCGCGGCGAGCAGGCAGGCGACGAGGATGCGCCACAGCATGTTCTCGGTGGCGGCCGCCGTCGTCATCGAGATCGCGCAGCCGAGCGTGAGCATGAGGATGAATCCGCCGAGCGTGATGGCGCGACGGCGGTACGGCAGCGCGTGCGAGAACAGCGCCGTCATCGATCCGGCCATCGTGTACGCGCCGAGATCGAGGCGGTCGAACGCGAACAGCACCGACAGCGCGATCACGGCCGACGTGATCAGGCCGGCCGACCTCAGGTACCACGCGTCCTGCGGTGCTCGGACCGACCGCAGCGCCGGCCAGAGGGCGAACTGGGGTTTTACGCGCGGAAGCGACCGGGTGGGGAGATATCCGCTCGAATTCGTCACTCGGTCCAGCGTAGGCGGGCGCCCTGACACATACGTGTGGAGGAAACGGCACGCGAAGCTGGGGGAATTCCCCAGCGATCGGCGGATGTCCCGCCGGTAGAGTCTGCTCAGGCGCGCACGGCGCCGGCCGATGAAAGCGAGATGATGTGAGCGATACCGCCCGCCCGATCCATACACCGTGGAACGCCCTGCGCGGCTTCCTCATCGGGATGGCCGAACTCGTCCCCGGTGTCTCAGGCGGCACGATCGCGCTCGTCACCGGGGTGTACGAGCGTGCGCTGGAAGCAGCCGGCTCGCTGGGCGGAGCCTTCAAGACGCTCATCGTCGGCCCTGATCGCGCAGCGGGGTTCCGCAGGCGGATCTCTGACGTCGACTGGTGGCTCGTGGTTCCGCTTCTGGTCGGTATGGCATGCGCCATCCTCTTCGCGGCAGGCACGGTCGAGCATCTCGTCGCGTCGAACCCTGAGAATGCGCGCGGGCTGTTCTTCGGCCTCGTCGCCGCGAGCCTCGTCGTTCCGTTCCGACTGCTCCCGAAGCGCACGAACCTCGCGATCGATATCGTCTCGTTCATCGTCGCCGCCGCTGCTGCGTTCTTCCTCGTCGGCTTCGCCAGCAGCGGGTCGATCGACAGCCCTCACCCGGTCTTCGTCTTCGTCGCGGCGGCGGTCGCGGTGTGCGCGCTCGTCGTGCCCGGCATCTCGGGATCCTTCTTCCTCCTCGCCGTCGGGCTCTACTCGCCGACGCTGCAGGCGGTCGACGAGCGCGATCTCGCATACATCGGGATCTTCGCGGTCGGTGCACTCATCGGTCTGTTCACGGTCGTGCGCGTGATCCGTGTGCTGCTCGACAAGCATCGGCGCATGACGCTGCTCGTCATGGCCGGTCTCATGCTCGGGTCTCTGCGCGCGCTCTGGCCGTGGCAGGGCGGCGCGGGAAGTGAGGACGGCCATGGAGCTCTGCTCGCCCCGACGGATCCGCTCATGCCGATCCTGCTCGCGGTCGGGGGCGCGGCCGCCGTGCTCGTCCTCATCGCGGTGGAGACGGCGATCACCAAGCGCCGCGTCGGCGAGGTCCCTTCCGCAGACTGACGCTCGGGATCGGGCGCTGCGCTACACCGCGCCGAGGTCCACTCCCGCGGACGCGGGCTCCGCGTAGGCGACCTCGACGAAGGATCCGTCGTCGCGCCGCTCGAAGCTCGTCACGCTCGAGAGCGCGCAGCGCCTCGTGGTGGGGGAGTGCGCCAGCTTCTCGCCCGCGACGGCGAGGCGGGCCGTCCAGATCGCGGCCTGGTGCGAGACGATCACGGCGTCGCCCGACGAGGCCTCGTCCCAGGCGGCGGCCATGGCCTCGGTCATGCGCTCGGCGATGGAGGCGAACGGCTCGCCCCAGCTCGGCACGGACGGATCGATCAGCAGGCGCCAGTTCAGAGGATTGAGCATCGCCCTCTTCATGCGCTTGCCCGCGAAGGCGTTCCAGGGCTCGATCACCCGCTCGTCGATCACGGGGGTGAGACCGAACTCGGTCGCGAAGGGCTCGGCCGATTCCCGTGCGCGCTGCAGCGGCGAGCAGACGAGGCGCGTGACCGGGCGTCCGAGCGCCGCGACGTGCGCCGCTGCGGCGCGCGTCATGGCGCGGCCGGCCTCGCTGAGGCCGAAGCCCGGGATCCGCTCGTAGAGCACGCGATCGGGGTTGTGGACCTCTCCGTGACGGACGAGGTGCAGACGCTCGGCAGGCATGCCCTCACGCTACCGCCTGCCCGCCGCGGTCAGCCTCGGTGCGGGACCGGGTCGCTACCGTGGACGCATGCGCCGCTTCCCCGGGATCCTCGCCGCCGCCATCGACCTCGTGCTGATCATCGTGTTCGCGGCGATCGGCATGGCGAACCATCACGGATCGATCCTGCCGGGCCTCGTCATCGTCGCCTGGCCCTTCGTCGCCGGCGCCGCGATCGGGTGGCTCGCGAGCCGCGCCTGGAGGGCCCCGGCGAAGCCCGTGCGCTCGGGCCTCGTGATCTGGATCCTCGCCGTCGTCGCGGGGATGGCGCTGCGGGTGGCGACGGGCGGCGGGTTCGCATGGTCGTTCTTCCTCGTCACGGCGTTCGTGCTCGGCGCCTTCCTCGTCGGCTGGCGCGCGATCGTCGCGCTCGTGGTTCGGATCCGCGCGAAACAGCGGTCCTGAGGTGCACTCAGGCTCCTCCTACTACAGCGCGTAGAATTGGGGTCGTGCCCTCGACCTCGTTGATCCGCCGCATCGCCGCCCTCGCGTCGGTCACGGCTCTCGCCGCGACGCTCGCGGCCTGTTCGAACGATCCCGTCGCCGAGCAGTATCTGGCGGGAGACAACAAGGGCTACATCGCCGGTGAGTTCCAGGTGCAGGAGATCGCGCCCGACCAGCGCGGCGAGCCCGTCGAATGGGCGGGCATGACCGAGGCCGGCGACGACCTGTCGAGCGACGACGTCGCGGGCGATGTCACCGTGGTGAACTTCTGGTACGCCTCGTGCGCGCCGTGCCGCGCGGAAGCCGGCGACCTCGAGTCGGTCTGGCAGAAGCATCAGGACGACGACGTGTCGTTCGTGGGCATCAACACCGAGGATCAGCCCGAGGCCGCCCGCGCATTCGCGGAGACGTACGGCGTGAGCTACCCGAGCATCATCGATGCCGAGAGCGGCGCGGTCAAGCTCGCATTCGCCGCGGCGACGCCGCTGCAGTCGACGCCCATCACCCTCGTGCTCGACCGGGAGGGCCGCGTGGCCGCACGCATCATCG
>DHCFJ07801__coassemble_2372_pt1 | contig 11506 bp, 8 predicted proteins | sample DHCFJ07801__metabat2_high_PE_027 | metagenome-assembled genome bin DHCFJ07801
CGCAAGTGCGACGGCAGCGGCAGCGATCACGGGGATCGCTGCCCAGCGGATTCGGCGTTTCGAGGGCACGAACTCACCTTTCAAACAGGGATGTGGCTCCCCCCATCCTATGGCAAGTGCACACCCGGTTCATGCCAATCGCTCAGCGAGTTCGACAGAGTGTCGAAATCCCGGCGAAGCAGAAACGCCCCGTCTGCCGGAGCACACGGGGCGTTTCTCATCGCTGATCAGTGGAAGCTGTCTCCGCACGCGCAGCTGCCGCCCGCGTTCGGGTTGTCGATCGTGAAGCCCTGCTCTGCGATCGTGTCCTTGAAATCGATCGACGCGCCGTCGAGGTAGGGAATCGACATGTTGTCGATGATGACCTCCACGCCGTCGAAGTCGACCGTCTCGTCGCCGTCGAGGTAGCGCTCGTCGAAGTAGAGCTGGTAGATCAGGCCCGAGCACCCGCCCGGCTGGACGGCGACGCGCAGACGGAGGTCGTCGCGGCCCTCCTGCTCGAGAAGGCTCTTGACCTTGTCCGCGGCTGCGTCGGTGAGGCTGACGCCGTGGGCGCGGTCGGTCTCCGTCGCCGTCATTGTGGTGTCGGTCATGTCACTACTCCCTCTCACGTGTTCGGCCGCATGCGACGGCCTGTCAGCATTCTACGTGGGCTTACTGATCAGCGGGCGGAATTTCGACGGTTCAGCCGCGCGAGCAGCAGAGCCTCCGAGCGGATCGCGTTGCGGAAGGTGTCGATGTGCAGCGACTCGTTGGGGCTGTGCGCCCGCGAGTGGGGATCCTCCACGCCGGTCACGAGGATCTGCGCCCCGTCGAAGCGGTCGACGAGGTCGGAGATGAACGGAATGGATCCGCCCACGCCGTAATCGACGGCATCGCGCCCGTATCCGTCCGCGAGCGCGCGGCGCACCTCGTCGATCGCCCATCCCTCGGTGTCGACGAGCACGCTGTCGCCGAGGTCGACGTCGCTGAAGCTCAGCTGCGCGCCGAAGGGCGCGTGCTCGCGCAGGTGCCGCTCGATCGCGGCATACGCGTCGGCGGATGACTGCCCCGGGGCGACACGGCAGCTCAGCACCAGGGTCACGCTCGGCGACAGGGTGTTGCTGGCTGCCTCGACGGACGTGAAGTCGATCCCCGTGACCGTGACGGTCGGTCTGTTCCAGATGCGGCCGAGCAGCGAGCCCTCGCCGACGGGACGCACGCCGTCCAGCAGTCCCGTCTCGTCGCGCAGCTGCTGCTCGGAGTACGCGGGCGTCTCAGCGTCGCGCGAGAGCAGACCGTCGACGGCGACGGATCCGTTCTCATCCCACAGCGTCGCGATCAGCGTCGTCGCCGCCATCATCGCATCGGGCACCGCTCCCCCGAACATGCCGGAGTGGGACGCGTGGTCGAGCGTGCTCACCGTGAGGTGGAACTTCGCGTTGCCGCGCAGCGAGACGGTGACCGCCGGCGTCTCCGAGTCGAGATTGCCCGAATCGGCCACGACGATGACGTCCGAGCGCATCTCGTCGGCGTGCGCATCGAGGAAGTTCGCGAACGAGCGCGATCCGTATTCCTCCTCGCCCTCGACGAACAGCACGATGCCGATGCCGAGGTCGTCCGCTCCGATCGTCTCGGCGATCGCCCGCAGCGCCGCGATGTGCGTCATGATCCCGGCCTTGTCGTCGGCCGCGCCGCGCCCATAGATGCGGCCGTCGCGCACCGTGGGCTCGAACGGCGGCGTCTCCCACAGGACGTCGTCGCCGGGCGGCTGCACGTCGTGGTGCGCGTACAGCATGATCGTCGGATGCCCCGGCTTCGCGCGGCGCACGGCGAGCACGCCCGGCTGGCCGAGCTCGGATCCGTCGCCGATCGGCTCGCGATGGATCTCGACCGTGTCGAACAGGCCCGTTTCGCGGGCGAGCTCGGCGACGAGGTCGGCGCTTCTCACGAGCTGGGCCTGATCGAAGGCGGGCCAGGCGACCCCGGGGATCTTGACGAGCGCTCCGAGATCTCGGGTCGCGGCGGGGAAACCGGCCTCGAGGAGCGCGTCCTCATCGGGCGTGACGGTGCCGTCAGCTGTCGTGGAACTCATGCGGGTAATCTTAGGGGGATCTTCACGCCCCCGACCCGAGGTGACTGATGGCTAAGAAGGCTTCTCCTTCCCGCGACGACGCGGCGACCCCTGCACGCAATCCCGGCAAGGGACGGGCGACGCCGACCCGCGCCGAGCAGGAGGCGAAGCGCATCCGCTCGTCGCGACGACGAAGGAAGCCAAGAAGGCCGCCCGCAGCGAGATGCGCGAGCGTCAGGAGCGCGACCGCGTGGGCATGGCCAACGGCGAGGAGCGCTTCCTCGGCCCGCGCGACAAGGGGCCGCAGCGCCGATTCGCGCGTGATTGGACGGATGCGGGCTGGCACCTGGCCGAGTTCCTCATGCCGATGATGGTCATCGTGCTGCTGCTGTCGATCCTCCCGGCCGCATCGATGCAGTTCTGGGCGTTCATCGGCCTCTGGGCCTACATCGTCTTCGCGATCGTCGACATGTACTTCCTCAGCCGCCGCGTGAAGAAGATGGCAGCGGAGAAGTGGGGCGACCGTCGCGAGAAGGGCCTCGGTTGGTACGCCGCAATGCGCTCCATTCAGATGCGATTCATGCGCATGCCGAAGCCCCAGGTCAAGCGCGGCGAGTACCCGCGCGCCTGACGGCGATCACCGCAGTGCGCGGTTGATCCGCCTGGCCCAGAACGGGCCGTGATAGATGAACCCGGTGTAGCCCTGCACGAGCGTCGCCCCGGCGTCGAGGCGTTCCTGAACGTCGTTCGCCGTCTCCACGCCGCCTACGGAGATCACGCAGAACGACGGATCCGGAACGGCGCGGCGCACGAGATCCAGCACCTCGAGCGAGCGCGCCTTCACGGGCGGACCGGACACGCCGCCGGCGCCGAAGCTCTGCACCGTTTCGGCGTCGGTCTCGAGGCCGTCGCGGGAGATCGTGGTGTTCGTGGCGATGAGGCCGTCGAGACGCAGCTCGGCGGCGAGCTGCGTGATCGCGGTCACCTCGTCGTCGGGCAGGTCGGGAGCGATCTTGACGAGCAGCGGCGTCGCGCCGGCGGCATCCCTCACGGCCTCGAGCAGCGGACGCAGCGTCTCGACCGCCTGCAGACCGCGGAGGCCGGGCGTGTTCGGAGATGACACGTTGACGGCGAGATAATCGGCGAGCGGGGCGAGCGCGCGGGCGCTCGTGACGTAGTCGGCAACGGCGTCGTCGACGTCGACCACGCGGCTCTTTCCGATGTTGGCGCCGATGATCGCGCGGCCGCGACGCAGCTTCGCAATGCGCTTCGCCGCCTGCGCGGCGCCGCGGTTGTTGAAGCCCATGCGGTTCACGAGCCCCCGGTCGGCGACGAGCCGGAAGAGGCGCGGCTTGTCGTTGCCGGGCTGCGGAATCGCGGTGACCGTTCCGATCTCGACGTGGCCGAAGCCGAGCGCCTCGAGGCCGCGAACGCCCACCGCGTTCTTATCGAAGCCGGCGGCGACGCCGAACGGCGATGGGAACGTGACTCCGAGAGCCTCGACTTCGAGCGACCGATCCGGCTTCGTGAGCGCACGCACGAACGGTGCGACGGGCGCCGAACCCATCACGCGGATCGCCGTCATGGCGAGGTGATGCGCGAACTCCGGCTCGAGGCGCTTCAGAACGGTGCGGAACAGCAGGTCATACATGGCGGACTCATTCCTGAAGCGCGCGGTGGTCACCGCGCAGGTCGGCGATCGCATCTTCGAAGTCTTCGAGCGTCTCGAACGCGCGGTACACGCTCGCGAACCGCAGGTAGGCGATCTCGTCGAGCTCGCGCAGCGGATCGAGGATCGCGAGCCCGATGTCGTTGGCCTCGAACGTGCTCTGGCCGGTGCGGCGCAGCGCCTCTTCCACCTTCTGGGCGAGGATCGCGAGGTCGCCGTCGGTGACGGGTCGACCCTGGCACGCCTTGCCTGCGCCGATGATGACCTTGTCGCGCGAGAACGGCTCGACCGCGCCGGAGCGCTTGATGACGTTCAGGCTCGCGGTCTCGATCGTCGAGAACCGCCCGCCGCATTCCGGGCACTGCCGACGACGACGGATGGAGAGGCCGTCGTCAGAGGTGCGCGAGTCGATCACGCGCGAGTCGGGGTGGCGGCAGAACGGGCAGTGCATAACCCGGTCAGTTTAGGGCATCGCCCGTGGCGAACCGCGCAGTGACCGCCTCGCCGTGCGCGGGGAGCGACTCGGCCTCGGCGAGCGAGACGATGCGGTCGGCGACGACGCTCAGCGCCTCTCGGTCGTATTCGACGACCTGCTGCGGCCGCAGGAAGGTGTATGCGCCGAGCCCCGATGCGTACCGCGACTGCCCGCCGGTGGGGAGCACGTGGTTGCTGCCGGCCATGTAGTCTCCGAGGCTGACGGGGGTGAACGAGCCGACGAACAGGGCTCCGGCGTTCGTGTACGCGGAGGCCGCGTCGCGAGCTCCGGCGACGTGCAGTTCGAGGTGCTCCGGGCCGTACGCGTTGCTGAACCGCGCCATCGTCTCGGTGTCGTCGACGAGCACGATCGCCGACTGCGGGCCGTCGAGCGCCGCCGCCACGCGCTCGGCGTGCCGGGTGCGACCCTGCAGCCGTTCGAGCTCCTGTTGAACGCTCTGCGCGAGCGCCGTCGATGCCGTGACGAGCACGGCCGACGCCTGCTCGTCGTGCTCCGCCTGGCTGATGAGGTCGTAGGCGACGAGACGGGCGTCCGCCGTGTCGTCGGCGGCGATGAGGATCTCGGTCGCGCCGGCCTCCGCATCGGTGCCGACGATGCCGGCCACGACGCGCTTCGCCGCCGCGACGAAGTTGTTCCCGGGGCCGGTGACGACATCCACGGGATCCAGTCCGAGCGCGGCGACGCCGTGCGCGAGCGCGCCGATCGCGCCCGCCCCGCCGATCGCGTACACCTCATCGACACCGAGCAGGCCCGCCACCGCGAGGATCGTCGGGTGCACCCGTCCCCCGCAGTCGGCCTGCGGCGGGGAGCACAGAGCGAGGCTCGGCACGCCCGCGACCTGTGCGGGCACGACATTCATGATCACGCTCGACGGATACACGGCCTTGCCGCCCGGTACGTACACGCCGGCGCGTCCGACGGGCTGCCAGCGCTGCGTCACGCGTGCGCCGGGCGCGATGTCGGTCTCGCGCGGTGCGGGAACCTGCGCGGCGGATCCCTCTCGCACTCGTGCGATCGCTTCTTCGAGGGCCGTGCGCACGGCAGGATCGAGACCTGCGACGGCGTCATCGATGTGCGACTGCGGCACACGGATCTCGTGATCCGTGACGCGGTCGAAGCGCGCCGCCTGCTCGCGCAGAGCGCTTTCGCCGTCGTGGCGCACGGCGCGCACGATCTCCTCGGCGGCGTCGAGCGCAGCGGCGCGCGCCGCGGTCACCCGCGGGACGGCGGCCAGCAGCTCGGCCGGAGTGAAGTTCTTACCGCGCAGATCGATCGTGCGCATCGCTTCTTTCCTTACTCGCGATCGATCGTCGTTCGGAGCCGCCCGTGCGGCCGCTCCGAACGACGACGGCTCAGCCGCGGGTGATGTTCGTCGTGTCGTGCAGGTATCCGATGCGACCGTCGTCATGGCGCATCACGAAGTAGCTGCCGCGGTCTTCGAGCACGAGCGCCCACGCCGTCGGACCGATCGAGTAGATCGGGCGCCCTTCGAAGTCATGCACCTCGCGCTGTTCGGGCGCGAGCGCCCAGAACGGCTGCGCGGACGGCGCCTCCTGCGGAGACGGATCCGCCACGGCAGCGAACACCTGCGTCGCGTCGTCGGGCTGCTCGGTCACGGGGAGCGCCGTCGTGGCAGGGTCGATCCCCTGCTCATCGGGCTGCGGCGTACGCTCGTCGTCGGCGTTCTGCTGCGCGGCGGATGCCGCTGCGGTCTCGCCCGGGAGATCCTGCGCGGGCGACTCGGCCGGCTCGTATCCGACGGATGCCGTATCCGCAGCCTGCTGCTCAGGAACGGCGTTCGGGGCCTGCTGCTCCGGTGCCGCGTCAGCGGGCTGCTGCTCGGAGTCAGGTTCTGCGCTCTGCTGATCGGGCGCCGCGTACGGAGCAGCATGCTGCTCGGGCACCGCGTCAGCGCTCTGCTGCTCGAGACCCGTGTACGGGGCCTGGTGCTCGTCCGCCGCAGAGGGCGTCGGCTGCCCGGGGGCGGTGAAAGCGTCCTGCGGAGCGGGAGCGGCAAGCGGGGCCTGCTGCTCAGGCGCCGCGTAGGGATTCTGCTGCGACGGATCCGCGTAGGGGTTCTGCTGCGCGGGCACCCCATACGGATCCTGCTGCGCCGGAGCCCCATATGGAGCCTGGCCGTAGCCGGTCTGCTGCGGAGCGGCGCCCTGCTCACCCGCTGCCGGGTGAGGGTACGGGTACGGCGCCCCCGGGTGCGCCACGGGAGCCGGCTTCGGGGCAGCCACGATCGGGCGCGCCGGACGAGCGGTGGCGTGCGCGGGCGTCTCTTCGCGATCGGCGAAGTCCTCTGCGAACGGAGGAACGAAACGGGCGACGATCGTGAAGAAGATGCCCGCCAGCGACACGACGAACGCAATCCACACGATGGGTCCGACGCTCACGGGTCGGGTCGCTCCCCCGCCGAAGAAGCCGACCATGTCGCCCACGGCCGACGACAGCTGTCCGAGGATGATCGCGAGGTTGAGCCACAGGAAGGCGGCCACGCAGAACGCCACCGAGGCGATCTGGTCGACGCTGAGCGCGCCCATGAACTGCACGCGCGGGGCGAATCGGCGCACGGCGATCAGAGCGCCCGCGGCGAACGGGAACAGCGCCGCACCGAGCCACGTGAGGCCGAACGACCACACGGAGGCATGCATGCCGACCGAGTTGACCGTGACGGCGGCGAAGAATGAGAGCACGAGCAGTGCGGTGGCGAGGCCCATGACGATCCACTCGCGCAGCGTGAACGGGCCGAGGCCGTGCTGTGCGTTCGACGGCGGCTGGGTCGCCGTCTGCTCCTGAGACATCGCCTGGTCGACGAATCGGGGCGCTCCGGACGGATTCGCCTCCGGCGCGGTGTGCTGATCCGGGTATGGCGCGTTCTGGTCACTCACTGAGCCGTTCCTCTCCCTCTCGCGCGAAAATCGCGCTCTACGATCCTACGCGGCGACGCCGACGGGGGCGTGCGCCCGACCGGGCACGTCTACCCGAGGCACTGCGGGCCGAGAATCGCCTTCAGATCTCCGAACAGCTCGGCCGAGACGCGCACCGGCTTGGGCACCTCGAACACCTTCGCGCTGCGCCCGCGGTGCATCTTCAGCCGCACCTCGGTGTCGCCCTGATGACGCTCGAGAACGTCGACCAGGTCGCCGACGACGCGCTCGGTCGCACGTTGCTCGGGAATGAGGAGCATGAGCGGACCCGAGTCGTCGAACGATCCGATGTCGGGTGCGAAGGCCGACTGCGCGTGGATGTTCAGCCCGTCATCGCGCTTGGAGACGCGGCCGCGCACGACCAGGATCGAGTCCTGCACCAGGATCGGCTGGAACTCGGCGTACGTCTTGCCCATGAACATGACGGTGACCTCGGCCTCGAAGTCTTCGATCGTGATCATGCCGTACGGATTTCCGCTCGACTTCGCGACGCGGTGCTGGGCGGTCGTGACGAGACCCGCGATCGTGACCTGCTCGCCATCCGGCACATCTTCGGCGTTGACGAGGTCGTTGATCGTCGTCGAGCGATGCTTCGCGAGCGGCACCTCGAGGCCCGCGAGCGGGTGATCCGAGACGTACAGCCCGAGCATGTCGCGTTCGAACGCGAGCTTGTCCTTCTTCGTCCATTCCGGGCGCTCAGGAACCTTCGACGCCTGGTCGGGTTCATCCCACAGGCTGTCGAAGTCGAACCCGACTTCGCCGTTCGCCGCTTTGCGCTTGTCGGCGACGGCCTGCTCGACGGCCTGCTCGTGGATCTCCACGAGCGCACGCCGAGTGGATCCCATCGTGTCGAACGCACCCGCTTTCGCGAGCGACTCGACCGTGCGCTTGTTCGTCACGTGAGCGGGCACGCGGTCGAGGAAGTCATGGAAGCTCGTGTACGGGCCGTCGGCCCGCGCAGCGATGATGCCCTCGACCACGCTGTGGCCGACGTTGCGGACGGCGCCGAGGCCGAAGCGGATGTCGTCGCCCACGGCCGCGAAGTACTCGATCGACTCGCTCACGTCGGGCGGCAGCACCCGGATGCCCATGCGGCGGCACTCGTTCAGGTAGAGCGCGAGCTTGTCGCGCGAGTCGCCGACGCTCGTGAGAAGTGCGGCCATGTATTCGGCCGGATAGTGGGCCTTCAGGTACGCCGTCCAGTACGACACCACCCCGTACGCAGCGGAGTGCGCCTTGTTGAAGGCGTAGTCGGAGAACGGCAGCAGGATGTCCCACAGCGCCTTGATCGCGCCGTCGCCGTAGCCGCGATCCTTCATGCCCTGGGAGAAGCCCGCGTACTGCTTGTCGAGCTCGGACTTCTTCTTCTTGCCCATCGCGCGGCGCAGAATGTCTGCTTGGCCGAGCGAGAAGCCCGCGACCTTCTGCGCGATCGCCATCACCTGCTCCTGGTAGATGATGAGGCCGTAGCTGGTGTCGAGGATGTCCTTCAGCGGCTCCTCGAGCTCGGGATGGATCGGCGTGATCGGCTGCTCGCCGTTCTTCCGAAGCGCGTAGTTCGTATGCGAGTTCGCTCCCATGGGGCCCGGGCGGTAGAGCGCGATGACGGCGGAGATGTCTTCGAAGTTGTCGGGCTTCATGAGACGCAGCAGCGAGCGCATCGGACCGCCGTCGAGCTGGAAGACGCCGAGGGTGTCACCGCGCGCCAGCAGCTCATAGGCCTTGCGGTCGTCGAGCCCGAGCACCTCGAGGTCGAGCTCGACCTGCTTGTTCGTGCGGATGTTGTCGAGCGCGTCGGAGATGATCGTGAGGTTGCGCAGCCCGAGGAAGTCCATCTTGATCAGGCCGAGCGCCTCGCAGGCCGGATAATCGAACTGCGTGACGATCTGGCCGTCCTGCTCGCGCTTCATGATCGGAATGATGTCGATCAGCGGATCGCTCGACATGATCACACCGGCCGCGTGCACGCCCCACTGCCGCTTCAGCCCTTCGAGGCCGATCGCGTGGTCGAACACCGTGCGCGCCTCGGGATCGGTCTCGATGACGTTGCGGAACTCGCTCGCCTCCTTGTAGCGCGCGTGCTTCGGATCGAACATGCCGTCGAGCGGCATATCCTTGCCCATGACGGGCGGCGGCATCGCTTTGGACAGCCGCTCCCCCATGCTGAACGGGAAGCCGAGCACACGGCCCGCGTCCTTCAGCGCCTGCTTCGATTTGATCGTGCCGTACGTGACGATCTGCGCCACGCGCTCGTCGCCGTACTTCTCCGTCACGTACTCGATGACCTCGCCGCGGCGCCGATCATCGAAGTCGACATCGAAGTCGGGCATCGACACACGATCGGGGTTGAGGAACCGCTCGAAGATGAGGCCGTGCTCGATCGGATCGAGGTCGGTGATGCGCATCGCGTACGCGACCATCGATCCGGCGCCGGATCCGCGACCCGGACCCACGCGGATGCCGTTGTTCTTCGACCAGTTGATGAAGTCGGCGACGACGAGGAAGTACCCCGGGAACTTCATCTGCGTGATGATCCCGATCTCGTACTGAGCGCGCTCCCGCACGTCATCGGGGATCCCGTTCGGGTACCGATAGTGCAGCCCCCGCTCGACCTCCTTGACGAACCAGCTCTCCTCGGTCTCGCCCTCCGGAACCGGGAACCGCGGCATGTAGTTCGCCGACGTGTCGAACTCGACGTTGCACCGCTCAGCGATCAGCAGCGTGTTATCGCACGACTCGGGGTGCTCGCGGAAGATCTGACGCATCTCGGCGGCCGACTTGATGTAGTACCCGTCGCCGTCGAGCTTGAAGCGGTTCGGGTCGTCGAGACGGGATCCCGATTGCACGCAGAGCAGCGCTTCGTGCGCCTTCGCATCCGACTGGTGCGTGTAGTGGGAGTCGTTCGTCGCGACGAGCGGAATCGCCAGGTCCTTCGAGATCTTCAGGAGGTCTTCGCGCACGCGCCGCTCGATCTCGAGGCCGTGCTCCATGATCTCGGTGAAGTAGTTCTCCTTGCCGAAGATGTCTTGGTATTCGGCGGCAGCCTGTCGCGCTTCCTCGTACTGACCGAGCCGCAGGCGCGTCTGGATCTCGCCGGATGGGCAGCCGGTCGTCGCGATGACGCCCTTCGCATAGGTCTGCAGCAGCTCGCGGTCCATGCGGGGCTTGAAGTAGTAGCCTTCGATGCTCGCGAGAGAGCTCATGCGGAACAGGTTGTGCATGCCGGGGGTGTCTTCGGCCCACATGGTCATGTGCGTGTACGCGCCGCCGCCCGAAACATCGTCGCGCTTCTGCTCCGACGACCCCCAGGCCACCCGGGAGCGATCGCCGCGGGCCGTGCCGGGGGTGACGTAGGCCTCGAGGCCCACGATCGGCTTGATCCCCTGCGCCGTCGCCGCCTTGTAGAACTCGAAGGAGGCGTAATTGTTGCCGTGATCGGTGACGGCGATCGCCGGCATCTCGAGCTCTGCAGCGGCCTTCGTCATGTCGGCGAGCTTCGCTGCCCCGTCGAGCATCGAGTACTCGCTATGGACATGGAGATGCACAAACGAATCGGATGCCATGCCGTCCAGTCTAGTTTCGACCTCGGACACCGGATCCGGCGTGTCACGGCCGCTGGCGGACGGGGTGTCCTCTCTCGCCGATGAGGATCTGGTCGCGCTCGCGATGGGCGCAGAAGCGCTCGGTCGGCGCATCGATGCGCTCCGCACACGGATCGCCGGCGAGATCGACGCTCGTTCCGACTGCGAAGAGTCGGGGCGCGAAGGCAAAGATCGGTTGTCGGAGCGGTACGGATGCCGCAACGGGATCGAGGTGCTCGAGCGGCTGACGCGCGCCTCAGCCAAGACCCTGCGGCAGCGCGTTCGCCTCGGTCGCAGCACGCGCGTGACGTCCACGCTCACCGGCCTCACACGTCCGGCGAGATTCCCCGAGGTGTCGGCCGTATTCCGGGCGGGCGAACTCGGATTCGACGCGGCCTGCTACATCACCGACGAGTTCGCGCGCCTCGAACGACGCGGCGGCGCGTCGCACGACGAGGTCGACGTTGCGGAGCGGGAGATCGTCGAGTCGGTCGCACCGAACTCCGGAACGTCGACCGTCGCAGAGGTCGGCACCGCCCCCGCAGAGACGGCGCTCCCCCGCATGTACGACGATCTGCAGATCGTCGTCGACACCTGGACGGCCTTCCTCGGCCGCAACGGAGTCGAGCCCGATACCGAACAGGCTGAGCGGTTCCGCGGCGTCAGCCTCGGCAGGATGCGCGATGGGCTCGTGCCGCTTCACGGCAACCTCATGCCCGAAGCGGCCGCCGGTCTGCAGCTCCTGTTCGATGCGCACAACGGCTCACCCACGCG
>DHCFJ07801__coassemble_2409_pt1 | contig 11180 bp, 11 predicted proteins | sample DHCFJ07801__metabat2_high_PE_027 | metagenome-assembled genome bin DHCFJ07801
AGCTGGTCGCGGCCGAGGGTGTTCTTCGGGAGCATGCCGCGCACGGCCTTCTCCACGGCGCGAGCCGGGTTCTTCGCGAGGAGCTCCTCGTAGCTGACCGACTTCAGGCCGCCCGGGAAGCCCGAGTGGCGGTAGGCGCGCTTGTTCTGCGCCTTGTTGCCGGTCAGGACGACCTTCTCAGCGTTGATGATGATGACGAAGTCGCCCATGTCCATGTGGGGGGCGAAGGTCGTCTTGTGCTTGCCGCGGAGAAGCGCTGCGGCGTGCGAGGCGAGGCGGCCGAGAACGACGTCAGTGGCGTCGATCACGAGCCATTCACGCTGAGCGTCACCGGCCTTCGGGGTGTAAGTGCGCGTCACGATAGTGCTGCTTTCTTTTCGAACGGAGAGGTTCGTGAATCCCGCTCCGGGGCTGTTGTCCGGCGGATGCCGAGCCAACGAGGCCGGTGGAGGGCTCACGTTCGCGGTGCACGTCTGTACGCGCACCAAGGATCAACCTTACCCGACCCGATGCGCAAGCGCGAACGCGCACCCTGCCTCTCACCTGGGAATTCGGCGGGCGATATCAGACAGAATGGAGACCATGACGACTTCTCAGCCGCTTCTGGTCGCCTTCGATCTCGACGACACGCTCGCGCCGTCGAAGTCTCCCGTGGATCCGCGCGTCGCGCAGCAGCTCGTCGATCTCGCGCGCCGCGTCGAGGTCGCGATCATCTCGGGCGGCCAGATCGCGCAGTTCCGCTCGCAGGTCGTGGACAACCTGCCGGACGCCGCGGATGCGCTCGCCCACATCCATCTGCTGCCCACGTGCGGCACGGCCTACTACCGCCACGACGGATCCGAGTTCGCCCTGCAGTATTCGCGCGACCTCACGGACGACGAGAAGCAGCGCGCTCTCGCCGCCGTCGAGGAGGAGGCCAAGCGTCTCGGACTCTGGGAGACCGAGACGTGGGGGCCGATCCTCGAGGACCGCGGATCGCAGATCACGTTCTCGGCCCTCGGCCAGGCCGCGCCGGTCGCCGACAAGAAGGCCTGGGACCCCACGAGCGAGAAGAAGTCGGCACTGCGCGACGCCGTCGCCGCGCGCGTGCCGGACCTCGAGGTGCGCTCCGGCGGATCCACGTCAGTCGACATCACCCGCAAGGGCATCGACAAGGCCTACGGCATGAACCAGCTCGCCGAGCAGACTGGCATCGGGCTCGACGACATGGTCTTCTACGGCGACCGCCTCGACGAGGACGGCAACGACTACCCCGTGCTCGCGATGGGCGTCTCGTGCATCGCCGTCGACGGCTGGGAGGACACGGCCGACAAGCTCGACACCGTCATCGCGGAGATCCCGGAGCGCGCGTGATGGCACGCGCGGGAGTTGCGCGGCGACTCGCGACGCTCTGTGCCACCGCGCCGGCGGCGCTGATCATCGTGTCCGGCTGCGCGCCCGCGCCGCACGCCGAGACGGAGGTGTCCTTCGGCATCGTCTCCGGAGACGTCATGACGGGCGCCACGGATGATGCGACCGTCAACCTCGTCGTCGTCGCCCCGCAGAACGATCCTGTCTGGACGGAGCTCCGCGAGGTCTCGGTGGTGAACGAGGAGGACGGGAGCGCCGTCGTCTCTGCAGGGAAGGACGTCGGTCTTACGGCGGGAACCGCGCGCGGCGGGATCCAGACGGGCTCGCTGAGCATCGATATCGATCATGACGTGGCTGCGTTCTCTCTCGGCGACGTCACGCTCACGCTCGACGGGCGCGAACCGATCGCGTACGACGCGGGAACGTGGCGACTCTCGCGCATCGATTCGAAGTCCGAGTTGCTTCCCGTCAACGACTATCCCGCCAGCATGACGTCCTGCACCGACTTCAGTGCGACGCTCGAGGCGCCCTCCGATGAGGAGATCGACGTCGTTGACGTTACGACGGACGCGCCTGGCCTGGCGATCGTCGACGTCGAATCGCAGCGCGATGGCGATGCGATCCGCATCTCGGCCGAGCTCGAGTGCGACGGCTCGGCCGATTTCTACACGTTCACGCCGCACCTCATCGTCGAGCGCGACGGCACCGCGACCGAACAGGTGCTCGACCCGGTGCTCATCGGATACCTCGACATCGCTCCCGAGGTCGTTGAGCGGATCGCCGAGCGCTGAGCCGGCACGCCGTCAGATCTCGGGGAGCCAGCGGATCCCGTCCTCGTCAGGACCAGGGATCTTCTCGTCCTCTATCGCGTAGTAGCGCTCTTCGACTTCGACGATGACCGACAGATGCGCCCAACGAGGCGCGTCATAATCAGGGGGCGGCCCGAACTTGTTCCACAACGGATCATCCGGCGATATCGGCACACGGAACGTCGTCCCGAACACACCGGGGCGGAACGACGGATCGCCCTCGAACACCACCGTCAGCGTGTCATCGCTCTGCGTAATGCCGCCATCGGTCGCGCGTATCTCCGACGCCGTCGCGACGGCGGCACCCACGAGCGCGGGCCAGAAATCATCTCGATCAGACAGCATCTCTCACCCCTCGATGGCGTCCTGGAGCGGTGGATTCTCTCGGAAGTATATCAACCACGGCGTGAAATCCATATCCCCACGCTCATTGCGCTTCGTGTCAGAAGTCATGGTCGGCTCCCCTCGGGAACGGCCCTAGCCCGCGGTAGAACGCCGCACCACGAGCTCCGGGGGGAACACCGTCTGACGCGGGAGGCTCGCCGGATCCTCGACCTCCTCGAGGACGGTGCGCAGCGCGGTGCGGCCGATCTGGCGGCCCGGCTGGCGGATCGAGGTGAGCGGCACCGCCGCGGCGGCGGCGAACGGGATGTCGTCGAAGCCGATGAGCGCCATCTCGTGCGGCACGAGCAGTCGGCCGTCGGCGATCAGCGCCTGCATGAGCCCGATCGCGATGAGGTCGTTCGCCGCGATCAGCGCATCGGGCCGTTGGCGGCGCGGGCGCTCGAGGATCCTGGCCCCTGCGGCCAGCCCGTCCTCGAGCAGCATCCCCTCGGTCGGCACGACCTCGAGGCCGACCGGCACGTCGACGTCCTCCGCCGCGGCGCGCGCGCCGGCGAGCCGGTCGGAGACCTGACGCAGCTGGAACGGGCCGCCGACGAAGGCGACCCGCTTCCGGCCCGTCTCGATCAGGTGGTTCATCGCGAGCCGTCCGCCTGCCACGCTGTCGAGCGAGACCGATGAGAACTCGCTGTCGGCGCTGAAGCGGTCGACGAGAACGGTGGCGATGCCGGATCTCCTCAGGCGCCGCAGGTCCGCGAGCACGTCGCCGTAGGGGGCGAGCAGCACGCCGCGCACCTGCTGCTGTTGGAACAGGTCCAGGTAGAGCTTCTGCCGGGCGACGTCTTCGTCAGCATCGCCGTAGAGGATCGCGATCCCCTGCCCGGCCGCCTCGTCCTGCGCTCCGCGCACGACGTCGTTATAGAAGGGATTCTGACTGTTGAGCACCACGAAACCGACGGTCGTGCTGATGCCCGCCCGCAGCTGACGCGCCGCGTCGTTGCGCACGTAGCCGAGTTCTTCGATCGCCCGGGACACGCGTTCGACCGACTCGGGCGACACCTCGGCCGGACGATTCAGAACGTTCGACACCGTGCCGACAGAGACGCCCGCGCGCTGCGCGACGTCTCGGATCCTGACGACCACCCGTTCTCCTTCTCCTGGGGCACATCACATTCTGATCACCGTCGCCGCGTTGCGGTGGTCACCCGAATTGTGCTTACACTAGCCTGAAGTCAGCATGAATCGATTCAGGCTCGATTCATGTGCAGTTTACCCACCTCGATGGAGAGGACCCACACGTGGTCACCGAAGATCCCGTCCGCGAGGGCGATGCGCCCGCCCTGGAGCTGGAGCGCGTCGTCAAGTCCTTCGGACCCGTCGTCGCGCTGCGCTCGGGCAGTCTCACACTGCGCGCGCACTCGATTCACGCCCTCATCGGTGAGAACGGCGCCGGCAAGTCGACGCTCGTGAAGATCATGGCCGGCCTGTACCGGCGCGACGCCGGCGAGTTCCGCTTCCATGGCGAGAGCGTCGATTTCACGAGCACGGCGCAGTCGAAGAGCTCCGGCATCGCCGTGATCTACCAGGAACCGACCCTGTTCCCCGACCTGTCGATCACCGAGAACATCTTCATGGGGCGCCAGCCCGTCGGACGCGCGGGGCGCATCGACCGCAAGGCGATGCACGCCGAGGTGACGCAGATCTTCGCACGCCTGGGCGTCAGCCTCGATCCCGATCGCATCACCGAGGGCCTCTCGATCGCCGACCAGCAGATCATCGAGATCGCGAAGGCCATCTCGCTCGACGCGAGCGTGCTCATCATGGACGAGCCGACCGCCGCCCTGTCGGGCATCGAGGTCGACCGCCTGTTCCAGGTGGCCCGCAGCCTGCGCGACGAGGGCCGGGCGATCATGTTCATCTCGCACCGCTTCGACGAGGTCTTCGCGCTCTGCGACACGGTGACGGTCATGCGCGACGGGGCCTACATCGCCACCCATGCGATCGCCGACACGACCGAAGACGACCTCGTGCGCCAGATGGTCGGTCGCGACGTCGCCGATCTCTTCCCGAAGAAGCACGCAACGGTCGGCGACGAGCTGCTCCGCGTGGAGGGCCTCACGAACCCCGGCGTGTTCCACGACATCTCCTTCAGCGTGCACTCCGGCGAGATCGTCGCGCTCGCCGGCCTCGTCGGTGCCGGACGCAGCGAAGTGGTCCGGGCCGTGTTCGGCGTCGACCGCTACGCCTCCGGTTCGGTCTCGATGCGCGGCAAGCGGATCCCCGCCGGCCGGCCGACGGCCGCCATGAACGCGGGCCTCGCCCTCGTTCCCGAAGACCGCCGCAAGCAGGGTCTCGTCACCGACGCCACCGTGGGCGGCAACACCGCCATGGCGATGTGGCGGAAGATCGCGCGGTTCGGCCTCATCACGACCGGCATCGAGCACCGGGCGGCCCGCCCGTGGGACGCGAAGCTCGAGGTCAAGAGCCACGCGCTCGACACGATCGTCGGCACGCTCTCGGGCGGCAACCAGCAGAAGGTCGTGCTGGCGAAGTGGCTCGCCACCGGCCCGAAGGTGCTGATCGTCGATGAGCCCACCCGCGGCATCGACGTCGGCACCAAGGCCTCCGTGCACGCGCTGCTCTCGGATCTGGCCGCCGAGGGGCTCGGCATCATCATGATCTCGTCGGAGCTGCCCGAGGTGCTCGGAATGGCCGATCGCGTGCTCGTCATGCACGAGGGCCGGATCACCGCCGAGATCGACCGCGCCGACGCGACGAGCGAGAACGTCATGCACGCGGCCACGCACGCACTGGAGCACCACTCATGAGCACGACCGCGGTCACGGCCCCCGACGCGGGGCGCGTCCGGACGTTCTTCTCGGGCGGCCGCATGCGCGAGCTGGGAATTCTGCTCGCGCTGATCCTCGTGATCCTCGCGGCCACGGCGAAGAACTCCAACTTCCTGTTCTCCGGCGACGGCTGGCGCGACCTGCTGCTCACCCCGGCGCCGCTGCTGCTCGTGACGATCGGGCAGGCGTTCGTGATCATCACGCGCAACGTCGACATCTCGGTCGGGTCGATCGTCGGGCTCACCGCCTACATGACCGGATGGCTTTTCGCGACCTTCCCCGGGATCCCGATCGCGCTCGTCGTCGTCACGGCAGTGCTGTTCGGCGCATTCCTCGGGCTCGTCAACGGCGCTCTCGTGGCATTCGCGAAGGTGCCCGCGATGGTGATCACGCTCGGAACCCTCTACGCGTTCCGCGGCATCAACGTGCTCTGGACGGGCAGCAACCGCATCAACCCGTCGGATCTGCCGAAGCCGTTCCTGCGCTTCGGCACGGCGCAGTTCCTCACGATCCCGCTGCTCACGATCGTCGCGATCGTCGTGCTGCTCGTCGCGGCGTGGTATCTGAAGAACATGCGCTCCGGACGGGAGCTGTACGCGATCGGCTCCGACCCCGAGGCCGCGAACCTGTACGGGCTGAAGACCACGCGCCGCGTGCTCACGGCATTCATCCTCTCGGGCACGCTCTCGGGGCTCGCGGGCGTCTTCTACGCCGCGAGGTACGGCACGATCGACTCGCAGGCCGCGACCGGCTGGGAGTTCAGCGCGATCGGGGCGGCCGTCATCGGCGGTGTCGCCATCGTCGGCGGCGTGGGCACCGTGTGGGGCGCCGCGATCGGCGCCGTTCTGCTGATCACCATCAACCGCGCCCTGCCGATCCTCGGCATCGCCGACTTCTGGCAGCAGGCGGTCGTCGGCGTTCTCATCATCGGCGCAATCGTGCTCGACCGCGTGCTCGCCCGCCGGCAGAAACGACGTCTCATCGAGGCGAGGGACGACTCATGACCACCAGCACCGCCACCACGACCAGCATCGTGCAGTTCGACTTCGACCGCCCGCTGTGGCGCAGGATCCTCGCGACACGGGAGTTCGCGATCATCGGACTCCTCATCCTCGTCGTCGTCGTCGCGTCGTTCGTCGTCGACGGCTTCGCACAGCCGCTGACGTACAACTACCTACTGCTCGACGTCGCGCCGATCCTCTTCATCGCTCTGCCCATGACGCTCGTGATGACCACGGGCGAGATCGACCTGTCGGTGGGATCGATGGCCGGCCTCGCGAGCGTCACGACGGGCGCCCTCGTGCAGGCCGGAGCGCCGTTCGAGACCGCGGCGATCGTCGCGCTCGTCGTCGGCGTCGTCGGCGGCGCGTTCAACGGATACCTCGTCACGGTCGTCGGCCTCCCGTCGCTCGCCGTGACGATCGGTACCCTCGCGCTGTTCCGCGGCATCGCCGTGGGCGTGCTCGGCACGACCGCTGTCACGGAGTTCCCCGAGTTCTGGACGGCGCTCGCGAAGGCGAAGCTCTCGGGCACCTCCATCCCCTGGGTCGTCGTGCCGTTCCTCGTGCTGCTCGCGATCTTCGTGGTGCTGTACCACTTCACGCCGTTCGGCCGCGGCATCTTCGCCGTCGGAATGTCGGCGGACGCCGCGAAGTTCTCGGGCGTCGACGTCAAGCGCACGAAGTTCATCGTGTTCGTGCTCGCGGGCGCCGTCGCCGCGCTGGCCGGCATCTTCTACACGCTGCGCTACGGCAGCGCCCGCGGCGACAACGCCACGGGCCTCGAGCTGCAGGTCATCGCGGCCGTCGTGCTCGGGGGCGTGTCGGTGTTCGGCGGTCGCGGGAAGATCCACGGTGTGATCGCGGCCGTGCTGCTGATCGGCGCCCTGTCGAGCGCGCTGCGGCTGTCGGGCGTCACGAGCGACATCATCAACATCATCACCGGTGGTCTGCTGATCATCTCGGTGGTGGGAGCCAGCATCTTCGCCTGGGCGAAGAAGCGGCGCTCTGCCGTGTCCCCCGCCCGCGAGGCGGCTTCCTCAGCACCCTGAGGCCCTGTCGCGGGCGATCGCCCGCGGCGCCATCCATGAAAGGTAAGACGATGAAGTTCTCACTCAAGCGCGTGGCGGCCGGCGTGGCCGTGACCACGGTCGCAGCGATGACGCTCGCCGGTTGCGCAGACACCGGGTCGGGCGATGGCGGTTCCGGATCCGACGACGGCGGAGGCGCTGCCGCTTCGGGCGACCTGTCGATCACGCTGCTGCCGAAGAACCTCGGCAACCCGTACTTCGATGCATCCGAGGTCGGCGCCTCTGACGCTGCCGAGGACCTCGGCGCCGAGTTCGAGCAGGTCGGCCCGACCGAAGCGACGCCCGACGGCCAGGTCAGCTACATCAACACGGCCGCGCAGCAGGGCCGCTCGGCGCTGCTCGTCGCGGCGAACGACCCGAACGCGATCTGCGACGCGCTGAACGAGGCGCGCGACGCGGGCACCAAGGTCGTCACGTTCGACTCGGACACCAGCGCCGATTGCCGCGACCTGTTCATCAACCAGGCCGACGCCGAGGGCATCGCCAAGGTGCAGGGCGATCTGATCGCCGAGCAGATCGGCGAGGAGGGCGAGGTCGCGATCCTGTCGGCCACGGCCAACGCCACCAACCAGAACGCCTGGAATGAGGCGTTCATTCAGTACGTGAACGAGACCTATCCCGACATCGAGGTCATCGACACGGTCTACGGAGACGACGAAGACCAGAAGTCGTTCGACCAGACGGCTTCGCTCCTGCAGTCGAACCCCGACCTCAAGGGCATCGTCTCGCCCACGACCGTCGGGCTCGCCGCGGCTGCGCGGTACCTGTCGGATTCGAACGCGAAGGGCGAGGTCGCGCTGACCGGTCTCGGCACGCCGAACCAGATGCGCGAGTTCATCGAAGACGGCACGGTCACCGCGTTCGCGCTGTGGAACCCGGAGGACCTGGGCACGCTCGCGGCGTACGCCGCCGGTGCCCTCGTGTCGGGCGACATCGACGGCGCGGAGGGCGACACGTTCTCGGCCGGCGGCCTCGGCGAGTTCACGGTCGGCGCCGACGGCGTCGTACTGCTGGGCGACCCGTTCGTCTTCGACGCCGACAACATCGGCGACTTCGACTTCTGACACCAGCACGCCGGAGGGCGCGCGATCCCGTGACGAGCGGGTCGCGCGCCCTCCGGCGCTGCCGCAGGCCTTGCCCCGAGCAGCAGACATATGGCACACTCGATGCAACGCGGAAAGCGTTTACCGTCTGACAAGAGCAAGGATGCACTGTGACCGACACTTCCCCCGCCGTCCGCGAGATCGGCATCATCATGAACGGCGCCTCAGGGCGCATGGGCTACCGCCAGCACCTCGTGCGCTCGATCCTCGCGATCCGCGACGAGGGCGGCTTCGAGCTCGCCGACGGCACCAAGGTCACGGTGCGCCCGCTGCTCGTCGGCCGCAGCGAGGCGAAGCTCGCGGATCTCGCGGCCCGCCACGGCATCGAGGACTACACGACCGACCTCGACGCCGCGCTCGCCGACCCGAAGTGGGAGATCTACGCCGACTTCCTCGTGACGAAGGCGCGCGCCACCGCACTGCGCAAGGCTATCGCCGCGGGCAAGACGATCTACACCGAGAAGCCCACCGCCGAGTCGCTCGAGGAGTCGATCGAGCTCGCGAACCTCGCCAAGCAGGCGGGCGTCAAGGCCGGTGTCGTGCACGACAAGCTCTACCTGCCCGGGCTGCAGAAGCTCAAGCGCCTCATCGACTCGGGCTTCTTCGGCCGCATCCTCTCGGTGCGCGGCGAGTTCGGCTACTGGGTCTTCGAAGGCGACTGGCAGCCCGCGCAGCGCCCCAGCTGGAACTACCGCGTCGAAGACGGCGGCGGCATCATCGTCGACATGTTCCCGCACTGGAACTACGTGCTCGAGAACCTGTTCGGCAAGGTCAACACCGTGTACACGCAGGCATCGATCCACCTCCCCGATCGCTGGGACGAGAACGGCGAGCACTACGACACGACCGCAGAGGACGCGGCGTACGGCGTGTTCGAGCTCGAGGGCGGCGCGGTCGCTCAGATCAACTCGTCGTGGACCACGCGCGTGAACCGCGACGAGCTCGTCGAGTTCCACGTCGACGGCACCCACGGATCCGCGGTGGTCGGGCTCTTCGGCGCGAAGATCCAGCAGCGCAACGCGACCCCGAAGCCGGTGTGGAACCCCGACCTCGAAGACACGATCGACTACGACGCGACGTGGCAGCAGGTTCCGACCAACGATGTGTTCCTCAACGGCTTCCGCCAGCAGTGGCAGGAGTTCCTGACGAGCTACGTCACCGGAACCGACTACCCCTACGACCTCCTCGCCGGCGCGCGCGGCATGCAGCTCGCCGAGGCCGGCCTCGAGTCGAACCGCACCGGCGCCAAGGTCGTGCTCGACGAGATCACGCTGGACTGACCATGACCGATTCGTTCCTCCTTCTGGGCGACGACGGATCCACGTCGCTCGCCCCCGTCGCCGAGGCTCCGGGCTTCACGAAGCCGTCGGGCGGACTGCGCTCGCGCGTGGCCTACGCGGCCGCGCACGTTGCGCCGATCGCCTGGGCCGACAACACCCCCGGTCAGCCCGCGACGATCGACTGGGATGCGACGCTCGCCTTCCGCCGCTCGGTCTACTCGTGGGGTCTGGGCGTCGCCGACGCCATGGACACAGCGCAGCGCAACATGGGCATCGATCCGACCGCCGTGCGCGAGCTCATCGCGCGCAGCGCTGAGGTCGCACGCGAAGAGGGCGGCTCCGTCGCCGTCGGCGTGAACACCGACCACCTCGAGGATGCCGCCCCCACGCTGCAGCAGATCATCGACGCCTACATATACCAGCTCGAGCACGCCGAAGAGCACGGTGCGGTTCCGGTCATCATGGCCAGCCGACACCTCGCTCGCGCGGCGGAGAGCGCCGACGACTTCCGCACGGTGTACCGCGCCGTGCTCAGTGCGGCGAACGGCGAGGTCGTGCTGCACTGGCTCGGCACTGCGTTCGACCCGCAGCTCGAGGGCTACTTCGGATCCACCGACTGGCGAGCAGCCGCGGACACCGTCATCGACATCATCGAGGAGCACGCGGCGAAGGTCGCGGGCATCAAGATGAGCCTGCTCGATGCCGCGAGCGAGGTGCACGTGCGCGAGCGCCTTCCCGAGGGCGTGCGCATGTTCACGGGCGACGATTACAACTATGTGGGGCTCATCGGCGGCGCCGATGTGCCGCAGGCGGAACAGCCCGAGCGCACGGCGGGAACCACCCGCACGCACTCGGATGCGCTCCTCGGCGCGTTCGCGGCGATCACGCCGGTCGCATCGGCGGCGATCCAGGCGCTCGACGCCGGGGATTCCGACCGCTACTACGAGCTGCTGGCGCCGACCGAAGCGCTCAGCCGCCAGGTGTTCGCCGCGCCGACCTTCTACTACAAGACCGGCGTCGCTTTCCTCGCGTGGCTGAACGGCCACCAGTCGGCCTTCCAGATGATCGGCGGCCTGCACTCCGCGCGCAGCCTGCCGCACCTGTCGAAGATCGTCTCGCTCGCCAACGACGCGCGCGCGCTCGAGAAGCCCGCGCTCGCCGCGCAGCGGTGGAACGACTACCTGCGCCTGAACGGAGTCACCGCATGACGCACCCCCGCCTCTCGATCAACCAGGCGACCATCAAGCACACCTCCGTCGCGCAGGCGATCGACGTCGTCCGCAGCGCGGGCGTCTCGTCGATCGGTCTGTGGCGCGAGCAGGTGCAGGAGGCGGGACTCGCCGAATCGGTGAAGATGA
>DHCFJ07801__coassemble_2453_pt1 | contig 10900 bp, 9 predicted proteins | sample DHCFJ07801__metabat2_high_PE_027 | metagenome-assembled genome bin DHCFJ07801
GATCAAGGGCCAGGGGAATCCGCCGAGAGGCGGCAGGTCCCTCACGTGGGCGATCTCCTGCTCGATACTGCGGAGCTGGAGCGCGAGCTCGGCGACGTCGAACACGGGAGCGCGAAATCGCTCGGCGTCCCGGAACAGGGCGCGTCGAAGCTCCGTCGGCGGGACGACTTGAACGTAATCCGTGTAGTCGGGATGCGTGGTGCCGGACAGCCGCCCGCCCACCGCATACACCTCGTCGGCGAAGCCGCCACCCGGTAAGCTCGCACTCCCCCGGAACATCAGGTGCTCGAAGAGGTGAGCAAGTCCCTCCTCCGCGGGCGCCTCGTGCCGGAACCCGACGCCCACGTGCACGGCCACGACCGCCCTCGGCACCGAGATGCCCGCGTTCAGCACCACCCGTACGCCGTTCGCGAGGGTGTGCAGGCTGACGTGCGACACGGCGGCGACTATCCCTGCTCGGCCAGGAAACGGATGAACCCCGGGTATCGGGCCGTCCTGGCCGGATCGCCCGAGACGTACGCGGTGTAGTCGTGCATGTGCAGCGCCACCCTCAGCGCGGTGAGCCTGCCCCAGCGCGAGCCGAGGTCGGACCCGTACCCTGCGAAGAGTGCGTCGAGGAGGTCCTGCCACGTCGCGTCATCGTCCCCTCGGACCCACCGCAACTCGACGAGTTCGCCCGCCAGCCAAGCCAGGTCGAGAACGGGGTCGCCCAGACAGACGTCTTCGCCGATCAGCATCCGTGCCTCGCGCGATCGCGGCCCCGCGATGAGCGAGCCGAGCGACGCCGCGCCATGGACGATAGTGGTCGATGCCTCCGATAGTTCCTCGGCCGACTCGCGTAGAGCCGAGAACAGCGATTCGCCCAGTTCGTCACGCAGGCGCCCCTCGGCCACAGCCGTGGTCGGATCGGTCGATCGTCCGCCTAACCAGGCGAGCAGTCTGCCCAGTCCGCGGGAGCTCCGGTCCAGACCCGTCACCAACGGCCCGGAGGCCTTCTCATCGTGCAACTCGGCGAGCCGCTCTCCGAGCGAGTGGAAAATGGGAACGAGGTCCGGCGACGGACCGGCGCGTAGCAGTTCGCCAGCGACCGCGACGGTCGCCGGCGCATCGTAGGTGCGCGTCTCGCGATCCCCCGTCCCCACCGCCCAGCGGGTCGGGCCGGGCGTCGCTTCCGCGAGTCGCTCCGCGAGCCGACGCGGCAACGGCGCAAAACGGGGGGTGCCGTCGCCCGGCGACCTCACCCACTCGACGTGTCCGTCGCCGAGGGACGAGATCTCGGTCGACAGCAGGCCGGTGCGCAGAGAGCGCCGGTCACGCTCGCTGTCCTCCGAAGCCTCGTCTGCTGGCCGCTGACGGGAGGCATCGAATCCATTGCGGCGCTCCTCGAGCCGCGCGAGAACAGTAGACAGCGGCGGCGGAACATGCCCGTCCATCTCCCCCGAATGCAGGCTGATCCCCGGCTCCGGCGGCACGAGCACGACGTTGCGCTGTGAGGCGAGTGCGGCCCAGTTTCGGCGGAATGCCCCGCCGGCGAGCCCGCCCGGAGGAAGCGACGGAGCAAGCGCGATGACGGCTTCGGTGCTCTGCAGGGCGAGGAGGCTGGGCGTGTCGGTCAGACCATTCGCGAAGCGCGCCAGGTAACCGGTCGTCGCCGGATACACGAGGAACGCCTCCGCCCACTGAGCGAGTTCCACGTGGATCGAGGTGTCGACATCATCCCAGGCGTCGATGTGGACGGATGATCGTGTGCGCAGTCGCATCGTCGTGAGCGTCACGAACCGCAATGCCGACCGCGTGACGAGGATCCGAACCTCAAGCTCCGGGTAGCACATCCTCGCCCAGTTGACCCACTGAGGAACGCTGTGCGCCGCCGGCGCACCCGTGACAACGAGCACAAGTCGACGAATGGAGAACTCGGGCGCCGTCGGACCGCCCGTGCCGGCGTCGAGGGTCATGCCGCGTCCACCAGTGTTTCGAGGTCGGCGAGGGCCGCGCGGTGACCCTCCAACTCGGCCACGCCGCTGAGGTTCAGGACGATCTCCGAGACGCCCGCGTCATCGTAATCAGACATGGCGGACTCGACGCTGGCGCGGTCGCCGGCCAGGAACGCACCGCCGTCGATGAGTGCTTGGGCGCTCGCACGGGGATCCGCGTCGACGTCGACCCGAACTCCCGCACTGTCGAGCATCGCGACGTAGTGGGGGAGCGACATGTGGCCCTTGCTGCTTGCGAGCGCCACGTCGACCGGGTCACGGTCGTTCTGGGCGAGCGACACCGGGGCCATTGCGACGATGCGCGGCACGGGGCGACCGGCACGGGTCGCCCCACGGACGAGCGCCGGTCTGATCACGTCGCGGATGTAGTTCGCGGGCGTCAGCCAGGTCACTGCGACATCCGCGACCTCGCCCGCGAGTTCGGCCATCCGACTGCGCAGAACGCCCAGTCCCACCGACACCTTCGGACGCGGCATGTGCGGCATGCGCATCGAACATGAATAGAACTCCCCGGAAAACGCCGCTTCGCCGGTGTCGACCAGCGAGCGCACGATCGTCACGTACTCGCGCGCGGCGCCGAGCGGGCTTCGATAAGGGGCGCCGAGGAGTCCGCGCTGCAACGAGGTGGAGCCCGGCCCGAAGCAGATCGTCGCGGGGTTTCCGGTCGCGGAGACCAACGTAGTCGCACGCATCGCGGCGTCGAACGGGTGGGCGAAAGGCATGAGCGACACAGCAGTGCCCACTGGCGTGGCGAATCCGTGATCTGACGCGTAAGCGAAGTTCAACAGCGCGTCCGTGCCCGCGGCTTGACCCTGCCAGAGCGCCGCGCTATCACCCCACTGCGCGAGCGCCGCGAAGGGCAGTACCTGCTGGGGGCGAACAGGACCGAACGGCACGAGGATCGACCGTGCGCTGCTCATACCGGGATCAGCTCCAGCAGGGAACGGCCGTCGTCGCCGTCGGCCTGCCAGGACAGTCGCAGGCCGGCACGCTCGGCGAGCGAGATGAGCGACGTCGTGCTGCGATCCGGTGCCGGCATCATCGAGCGCATCCGCAACCGTGTCGCGGACGTGTCCATCGGCATCGCCACCTCCGCGAGGAGCACCTTGCCTCCGGGACGGGCGGCCTCAGCGCATCGCCGTAGGATCCGTTCGGCGTCGTCGTCGGTCCAGTCGGCGAGGATCGCCGACAGTACGTAGACGTCGCCGCCCGCGGGTAGCGGATCGAAGAAGCTGCTGTCGACGACCGTCGCGCGCTCAGCAACGTCCGAGCGGGCGAAACGCTCGGACGCGACGGTCGCCGGGTGCCCGATGTCCACCATCGTGCCGCGGAGGTGCGACTGTGCGCGCAGGAGCGAGAGAAGCACCGACCCGATGTGGCCTCCGACGTCTACGACGTGCTCGACGTCCGACCAGTCGTAGCCGCGGACGATCTGCTGGGCGCCCCAACTCAGCGGGGCGTCGCTGGCGTCCGCGGTCTCGACCTGACGCCGCCATTCGGCAAGGTACTGCGGTTCGCGATTGACCTCGTCCCAGTAGCTCGTGCCAGACGCCAAGGATGCGGGCTCCCCCGTATGCACCGTGTGGTCGAGTCGGAGGATCGAGAGCCCCGACATGCCCAACATCGAATCATTGCGCAGCAGCTCGCGAACGCTCATCGGATGATCGGTTCGCAACGGATCCATCGCGTCCGTCAACGCGTACGTGTCTCCGTCGCGCGCAAGGAGCTCCCGCGCAGCCAACTCCTGCAACAGCTCGGTCATCACAGAGGCGTCTGCTCCGACGCGCGCCGCGACCGTGACCGCGTTCGCCGGTTCCTCGGCGAGCACGTCCGCCACACCGAGTGTCGCGGCGGCACGCAGAAGTGCCGGCTCCAGCAGATCGGCACGGCTTAGGAGATCCATGCTGGCCTTCGGGGAGGGTGCTTCCATCGTCTTGTCTCCAGTCGTGGGTTCGGCGGGTCCGGAAGGCCCGGGCGGCCCCGTTCGTGGGACCGCCCGGGCACCGGTCAACAGCCGTCGTCGACCGTCTTGGAGACGGCGAGTCCGGTGAGCCAGCTCAGAGTCGCTGCAGCGCAGTAATACGTCGTCGCCGGAGCGTCCGTCGCTGCCGACGCGCCGATCTCGTCTGCTGACGAGTACGACTCGTAGCCGGAAACCAGGTCCATGATCGCGTTTGTCTTCGTCATTGTCATAACTCCTTCGTTATCTCAGCAGGTGGCTTCGTACGTAGCGGCGGTCAGGAGAGTGAGCCCGGCCGCGGCGCAGTACCACGTCGTCGCCGGGGCGTCCGTCGCTGCCACATCTGACAGGTCGCTCGTCGCGGCGTACTTGTCGTACCCGGAGACGAGCTCCATGATCGAGTCGGTCCTTGACATTTTCTTCTTCCTGTCGGAGTTCATCGCCGGCGCCTGTGGCACCGGTCTGATCAGATTGACAAATTCAGAGCCGGGGCCGTTGGGTCGACCCCATGCTGCGCAAACGTCTCGAAAACCTCCTTCTCTCTGTCATCAGGGTCCTCGCGAGCGGCGAGCAGCGCCGTCGCAAGCAATGTGGCACGGTGCTGGCCGAAGCTCAGGCCGCTGTATGCCGAGGCTTGATCGCGCGGTTCCATCGCGAGCGCCGCGCCCGGGCCGATCCTGCGCGCGAACGGAGAGGTGTCATCCGCCAACACATCCAGTGCCGCCAGCCGCTCCGCGAGGTCGTACGCCAAGTCGCTCGCGGTGTCCTCCGTGTAGACGACCAGCGCGTCTCGGCGCGGGTAGAACTCCCCCACCGTCAGAATCTTCGCGCGGTAGGGTGCGGAGACATTCTCGAGGTGCTCGAGCACGGCACCCCACGCGACGTCGGCAACATCGACGGCAGGCAGATGGAAGTACAGACGCATCACCTGTGCGACCCGGGTCCATCCGCGTGCCCCTTCGACGAGGAAGTACCCCGGCGAGACGGCCGGGCGCAGCGCCGGGAAGGGAACCGTCATGACGTCTCCAGGGCCGACCCCGTCGAGATCCACGCCGTCGACCGGCATCCACACGCGCACGCCGCGGTAAGAGACGAGGACACGTTTGGCGCGGTCGTCCTCCTCGGCGAGTCGCACGAGGCGGACCTGAGCGCTCGTCGTCCGCTGAGGGGTCACCGCGCGCAGCCGTTCCTCGATACGCCGGTCGCGCAGCCGCGAGGGCACTGCGGAGAGCGGCTGCCCCGCGTGGTAGACGTTGTAGATCGCCTCGGCGAGGACGCGCGTCATCTCGCGCGGGTAGTCCGCGCTGACCTCCTGATCGCCAACGCGTGCGGTCAATCCGTCCGCCGCGATGACGATATCCTCCATCACTGCCCTGATGCCGTCGGCGAGCCGCGCCTGCGTCGTCACGTCGCTCATGCCGCGGCCTCCTCGAAGCCGAAGATCTGGCTGAACCGGTCCGGGAAGAGGACCGCATTGCGTCCCACTCCCGCCGACGCGCGCTGGACGCCCGTCAGCCGATGCGACGACGCCGCCCCGGCGATCAGGCGATCGATCAGATGCCACCCGGCGAATCCGGTGGCACGCGTCGAGAAGTCCGCATCAATCTCGCCCCGGCGTCGGAAGTAACTCGTGAGGAATGCGGAGATCAACGGAAGCAGGCGTTCGAGCTTCGCCGTGCCGCGCTCGATGACCAGTTCGTGCGTGAACTCCAGATCGACGAAATCGCTGTCGCCTCGGTTCGTCACGAGGTCGAGCATCGCTCGGAACAGCCACTCTCCGACGAATGCCCCGACGTCCCGAGCCGGGTCGGCGAGACGGAATTCCTCCCAGTCGGCGAGGTACGGGCGATCCTCATGGAACAGGACCTGGTCGACCCGGAAGTCGCCATGCGAGGGCCTGCCTTCGGCAGCGGATTCCCATTCGCGCAGCCGCCGCAGCGCCGCGATCAGCTCGTCATCGTCCTGAAGCAGCTGCCACGCCTCGAGCTCGGCGGCACTGGCCTCGAGGTAAGTGTCGAGCGACAGTCCTTCGAAGTATCCGAGCGGCGGCAACGACGGCGGCGAATCGTCCATGACGAGCCCCGCGGGAGCCTTTCCCTCATGCAGCTCGCCGAGCATCGTGCCGAGGTCCCCGGCATGCTGCTCGGTGAAGGCTTCGGCCACCATGAGATCGCCCCCGGTGGTCGTATCGGTGACGAGCTCGAAGACGAGCAAGCACGATTCCTCATCGGATGCGAGCAGCGCCGGGGAGGCGATGGCGCCAGCGGACTGCGCTGCGACAAACGTCTCGAATCCCACGCTGCGCCGGTACCGCCTGTCCGCGCCGTGTCCGGTCAGGTGCTTGACGAACACGTCGCGCCCCGACGTCGTGCGTCCGCGCCACGACGTGTTACGCCCGATCGGGGACGTCACCGTCTCGCGGTCGAAGACGCCCAGCCCGGCACGATCGAGCAGCGCGTCGACCCGCGGAACCGTATCGAGATCGACCGAGATCACGCGGTTGCCGGGGGCGCTGGCGCGCGTCGGCGTTACATCATGCATCGTCATTGACCTTCTCCTTCGTGAGGGGCGCAGGGATGGATCCGAGCAGGCACAGTTGGGTCTCGAGCATCCGCGCGAATGATCCGCCGGCGTTCGCGAGCTCCGCAGCCGTGCCGATCTCGCCGATCCGTCCGTCCGCGAGCACCACGACGCGTTCGGATGCCAGGATCGTCGTGAGGCGGTGGGAGATCGTCAGCACCGTCCGGTCCACGGCGAGGTCGTGGAGCGCGTGCTGGATGAGCATCTCCGTGAGGTGGGCCGTCGCCTCGTCGAGGATGATGACCTCCGGATCTTTGGCGAACACGCGCGCGATGCAGACGAGCTGCCGCTCGCCGTGCGACAGGGTCGTTCCCCCGTCATCAAGGACGGTGTCCAGTCCGTCTGGAAGCGCCCGCGCGAACGCGGTGACGCGCGCGACGTCAGCGGCGGCCTCCACGTCGTCCGCGGATCCGTCCGGGGTGCCGTACGCGATGTTCTCACGGATCGTGCCGTGGAAGATCCACGTGTCCTGCGACACCACGCCGACGCGCTCGCGGAGGGCGCGCACGTTCCACAGTCTGACATCGAGCCCGCCCAGTCGCACCTCTCCGCCATCTGTGTGTCGAAAGCCACAGACGAGATCGATGAGAGTGGACTTTCCCGCCCCCGTGCGGCCGACGAGCGCCACGGCCTCTCCGTCCGGGGCGACGAACGACACGCCGTCGAGAACCTTCTGTTCGGGTTCGTATGCGAAGCGGACGTCGTCGAACTCCAGGACCCCGCCACCGTCCGCAACCGCGCCCGCGTCGCTATCGCGGTCGAGCGGCCAATCGAGGATCTCGAAGATTCGGTCCGCCGACGCCACGCCGGCCTGCAGCATGCCGATGACCTGAGCCGCCTGGCTGACCGGTTGGTTGAGCTGCCGGTTGTACTGCACGAACACCTGGATCTCACCGAGCGTGAGTGTTCCGGAGAGCACGCGCAGCACACCGATCAGGCAGATGGCGACGAATGACAGGTTCGATAGGAGACTCGCCACCGGCCCCGTCAGCCCGGCGACGAACTGTGCCTTCCACGACGAGTCCGCCAGGGTCGCGTTCGCGTCACGGAACCGACGACGCGAAGCATCCATCCCGCCGAGACTCACCAGCTCCTCGTGGCCCGAGATCATCTCGTCCACGCGGGTCGTCACGGCGCCCGTGGCGCGCATCTGCGTGATGAACCGCGACCGGTTCTTCTTGATGATGATCGACGTGAGGTACGCCGCAAGAGGGAGCAGGATCAGCGTGATGAGGGCGAGGTCTGGTGCGAGCCAGAACATGATCCCGAAGAGCACCACGACCGACAGCACCGTCGACAGAAGCTGCCCCAGTACCTGCGAAAGTGCATTCGTCACGACGTCGACGTCGTTCGTGGCACGCGAAACGATGTCCCCGCGACGCTGTCCGTCGAAGTGGTGCAGCGGCGTCCTAACCACGGCGTCGTCGATCCTCTGCCTAAGTGCGCGGATCCCTCGGTGCACCGCGGTGTTGAGAATGGCGCCCTGGCCCCAGTTCAGGAGAGCTGCCGCTCCGAACAGCGCGAGCGCCGTGAGCAGGATGCCGGCGAACGCCGCGACGTCGACACCGGAACCAGGCACGAAATCAAGCGATGACAGCACCTCGGCCTGACCATCGCGCCCCTGTTCCCGGAGATTTCGGAGTGCCTCGTCCGGCGTGAGCCCTGCGGGCAGTCCACGGGCGATCGCGCCTGCGACAAGGACGTCGACAGCGCGCCCGACGAGAAGGGGCGCGACAGCACTCGCGGCCACGCCGCAGAGGGCGCAGAGGATGAGTCCACCCACCTGCGACGGCGAGAGCCGGATCTCGCGGAACAGCCGACGGACCGTGCCGCGCCCTGTGGTCGGTCCAGCCATCATTCGCTCATCGCTCTCTGCGACATGAACAACTGCTGGAACTCGGTGCAGGTGCGCAAGAGGTCGTCGAAGGTCCCATATCCCACAAGCGCACCGCGCTCGAGCACAACGATACGATCCGCCCTGGCAGCCACCGACATGCGCTGCGTGACGATAACGGCGCCCCGTCCAGTCTCCTCACGCAATGTGTCGAGGATCTCGCGTTCCGTATCTCCGTCGACGGCCGCGAGCGCGTCGTCGATGATGACGAATGGCCGGCCCGTGGCGAGAGCGCGGGCGAGGGAAAGCCGTTGACGTTGGCCGCCCGAGAAGTTCGCACCGCCAGGTGCGACGGCAGCGTCCAAGCCTCCGGCGTCCGTGACGACGTCGCCCGCCTGTGCGACATCGATCGCGCGGAGTGCCGCGTCGTCATCGCGGTCGGGTGCGTCGAGCGTGATCGCCTCGCGCAGGGTCCCCTCCGTGAGGTACGGCGTCTGGGGCACAAACGAAACGCTGTCCCTCCGTGCAGCGGCGGTGAGCTGCAGTCCGGAGGGTTCGCCGACGATTGTGCCGGCGTCGGGCTCGAGCAGCCCGGCGAGCATGCGCATCAGCGTGCTCTTGCCCGCGCCAGTCGAACCGACGACCGCGACGAGCTCCCCTCGCGCCACCTCAAAACTGACGCCGCTGATCACCGCAGCATCGGAGAAGCCGCAGCTGACATCCGCGATCCGCAATTGGTCCACGCGGGTCGGTGCCGGCTCACCGGGTCGTGACGCGCAGCGTCCCGTCGCGTCCAGGACCTCGATAATTCGCCGGGCCGACACCTGCGCGGGCGGCACGACCATGACGAGCAGAATCGCCGAGGACGCGGTCGAGAGCACGTAGGTCAGGTAAGCGATGAAGGCGAGCAGACCTCCGATACTCAACGCGCCGTCGACGACATCGTCGGCGCTGAGCCAGAGCACGAGCAGCGTCGCACCGTTGGTGATGAGCGCCAGTATGGGCGGAAGGCCCACCATGTAGCGGCTCACCCGCCACGAAGAATCGACGAGAGCCTCGTTCGCGCTACGGAAGCGCGAAGACTCATGGTCTTCGCGCAGGAACATCCGGATCGGGCGGAAACCCGACACCTGCTCCCGGAGTATCGACGTCACGCGGTCAGTGCGACGCTGCATCCGTCGGGACTCGGGCACAGTCGCCGCCGCGAACAGGAAGACGACGATCACGAGCGCACAGGCGGTCGCGGCGATGAGCCACGCGAGCCGGGAGTGCTGGGTCACCGAGATCACGACGGCGCCGACGAGCATGATGGGCGCCGTGATGATCGTCGTGAGCGACATCTGCAGCATCGTCTGCAACTGCTGTACGTCGCCGGTGGCGCGCGTCAGGATCGTGCCGGGTGTGAACCGGGCGAGCTCCCCCGTCGTCGCGGTGGCGACGCTGTCCACGACCTTCTCGCGCAGCCCCGCGGAGAACTCCGCCGCCGTCCGGGAGCTGACCAGACTGCTCAGGGCGGACACGAGGAGGTGCACGATCGTCACGACGAGCATCACGATCGCCAACTGAGCGGTCGCTCCGAGGTCGGCGTGCAAGAGTCCGTCGTCGATGACTCGAGCGTTCAGAGTCGGAAGAGCCAGCACCGCGGCGGCCGCTGCAGTCTGCAAAACCACGATGGCTATCAACGGCCACAGGTGCCCTCGCACGAACGGACTCAGGATGGCTGTCACCCCGCGAGGTGTGCGTACGGTCGCACGCAAATCCATCCGTCGGCCCCCCTGATTCCGCTTCGGAGTCTCTTGTCTATCACACCTGTGAAGAGCCTGCGAAGACTGTTTGCGCGAGGTCACCGGGGGGTGCACGGGTACTCAGATCGACATATGTCCGACGATTCCACCGGACACGACGGAACAGTCGGAGACGTGTCTCCTCGAGGGATCGGGGCATCCTCCGCACCCCCTGATCCCTTCATTTCTGGCACATCTCTTGCGCTGTGCGCACAAGAGATGTGCCAGAAATGAAGGTTTGGGGCGGGGTTAGGCCGACGTCAGCGTCAGCGCGTCGCCGTCCGCGGCGACGTCGACCTTTACCGTGTCGCCGTCGTGGATTCGGCCCGCGAGGATGCCCCTCGCCAGCAGGTCCTGGATCTGCTTCTGGATCAGGCGGCGCAGCGGGCGCGCTCCGAAGGCCGGGTCGTAGCCGCGCTCGGCCAGCCACGCGCGCGCATCCGGCGTGACCGCGAGCGTGAGCCGGCGATCCGCGAGGCGCTTCTGCAGCAGGTCGACCTGCAGCTCGACGATCTGCGCGAGCTCGTCCTCCCCCAGCGCGCTGAACACGACGATGTCGTCGAGGCGGTTGATGAACTCGGGCTTGAACGAGGCCTGCACGAGCTGCAGCACCTGCTCGCGCTTGGTCTCGGGAGCGATCGTCGGATCGATGAGGATCGGGGACCCGATGTTGCTCGTGAGGATCAGGATGACGTTCTTGAAGTCGACCGTGCGGCCCTGACCGTCAGTCAGGCGCCCGTCGTCCATC
>DHCFJ07801__coassemble_2459_pt1 | contig 10806 bp, 9 predicted proteins | sample DHCFJ07801__metabat2_high_PE_027 | metagenome-assembled genome bin DHCFJ07801
GACGCAAAGGTGCGCTCCACCGTGAGTGTGGATCCGTTTGCGTCATGCGAAGCGTTGCCGTTCGGCTCCGGTGACGCAAGCGCACCTTCGCGTGGCCGCGAGGATCCGTTTGCGTCACGGGAAGCGTCCGCGCTGCGGGGACGCGGACGTGCGGTGCGTCGCCCGTCTGGATGTTGCGGCATCATCAGCGGCGCTCCGCGCCCGCTCCCGTGACACGAACGTACTTCTGCTCGTGGGTGAGAATCCGTTTGCGTCACCGGAAGCGTCCGTGCCCCGTTCCAGTGACGCAAACGTGCGTTCCGTCGTGACCGTGAATCCGTTTGCGTCACCGGAAGCGTCCGCTCCCGTGGTGCAAGCGCGCCGACCTTCCGTCCAGTGGATCCGCTTCCGCCGCCCGAGTTGACGGGGCGACACGTGCCCGGCGCCGGATACGCTCGTGGGATGTCGATGACAAGCTCGGTGCACGGAGAGCAGCGCCGCCGGATCCTCGCCGAGATGCTCGAGCGCGATGGCAGCGTGATGCTCGTGGCCGCCGCCGCGGAGCTCGGTGTGTCGGAGATGACGATCCGTCGCGACCTCGCCGATCTGGAAGCTGCGGGGCTCGCGCGACGGGTGCGCGGGGGTGCGACGCGCGTCGTCGGTCCGCGCTCGTTCCGCGACCGGCGCGCGCAGGGCCGTGCGGCGAAGGCCCGCATCGCGCAGAAGGCCGCGGCGCTCGTCCCCGACACGGGGGCGATCGCGATCGACGCGTCGACGACGGCGGGCGGTCTCGGATCCGTGCTGACGAAGCATCAGGATCTCGTGGTCGTCACCAACTCGTGGGACAACTTCCGATCCGTGCGGAGCGCGGGCGTCAAACGCGCGATCCTCACGGGCGGCGAGATCGACGAGCTCACCGACAGCCTCGTCGGGCCCGTCGCGTGCCGAGCGGCCGCATCGCACGGCTACCGTGCCGTGTTCGCCGGCGCGAACGGCGTGGAAGCGACGTTCGGCGCGAGCGACGTGTCGTTGGAAGAGGCGCAGGTCAAGGTGGAGTTCGCCCGCGCCGCAGACGATGTGATCCTGCTCGCCGACTCGACCAAGGTCGGTGGGCGCGACCTGGCGCGCAGCTTCGCCTGGGACGAGGTGTCCGTGCTCGTGACGGAACTGGATCCGTCGGATGAGCGCCTCGACGATCTGCGCTCGCGGGTCGAGCTGCGATAGGCGCCCAGGCGCTTGTGCTGTTAGTTATGTAATGTGATAATTACAAGAAGTAACATCCGTTCTCGCCTCGCCGTCTAAGGATCTTCATGACGAACCCCACCGTCGCAGACCTCATCAGCCGGTCGAACCGCCTCGGTTCCGACCCCAAGAACACCAACTACGCCGGCGGCAACACGTCGGCCAAGGGCACCGAGACCGACCCGGTCACCGGCGAGCCCGTCGAGCTGCTCTGGGTCAAGGGATCCGGCGGAGACCTCGGCACGCTCAAGGAGTCCGGCCTCGCCGCGCTGCGCCTCGACCGCATGCGTGCGCTCGTGAACGTCTACCCCGGCATCGACCGCGAAGACGAGATGGTCGCCGCGTTCGACTACTGCCTGCACGGCAAGGGCGGCGCGGCCCCGTCGATCGACACGGCGATGCACGGCCTCGTCGACGCGGCCCACGTCGACCACCTGCACCCCGACTCGGGCATCGCCATCGCGACGGCCGCAGACGGCGAGGAGCTCACGAAGAAGATCTTCGGCGACAAGGTCGTCTGGGTTCCGTGGCGCCGCCCCGGCTTCCAGCTGGGTCTCGACATCGCCGAGATCAAGAAGGCCAACCCGCAGGCCGTCGGCACCATCCTCGGCGGCCACGGCATCACCGCCTGGGGCGACACGTCGGAGGAGTCGGAGAAGAACTCCCTCTGGATCATCGAGACGGCCGCGGCGTACATCGCCGAGAACGGCAAGAAGGATCCGTTCGGCGCGGTGCGCCCCGGATACGAGGCGCTCGCCGAGGCGGAGCGTCGCGCGAAGGCCGCCGCGATCGCTGCGACCGTGCGCGGCATCGCGTCACAGGACGCCCCCATGGTCGGGCACTTCACCGATGCGCCGGTCGTCACCGACTTCCTCGCCAGTGAGCGCGCCCCCGAGCTCGCCGCACTCGGCACCAGCTGCCCCGACCACTTCCTGCGCACCAAGGTCAAGCCGCTGATCCTGGACCTGCCGGCCGACGCGTCGGTCGAAGACACGATCGCGCGTCTCAAGGAGCTGCACGAGGAGTACCGCGCCGACTACGCCGCGTACTACGACGCGTACGCGACCGACGACAGCCCGGCGATGCGCGGTGCGGATCCCCTCATCGTGCTGGTGCCCGGTGTCGGCATGTTCAGCTACGGCAAGAACAAGCAGACCGCCCGCGTCGCCGGCGAGTTCTACATCAATGCCATCAACGTGATGCGCGGTGCGGAGTCGCTCTCGACCTACGCACCGATCTCCGATGAGGAGAAGTTCCGCATCGAGTACTGGGCCCTCGAAGAGGCCAAGCTGCAGCGTCTGCCGAAGCCGAAGACCCACCAGGGCCGCATCGCCTTCGTCACGGGCGCCGCGTCGGGCATCGGCAAGGCGATCGCCACCCGTCTGGCGAACGAGGGCGCGTGCGTCGTCATCGCCGACCTCGACCTCGAGAAGGCCCAGGCCGCCGCAGCCGAGCTCGGAAACTCCGATGTCGCCATCGGCGTTGCGGCGAACGTGGCCGACGAAGCGGCCGTGAAGGCTGCGGTCGACGAGGCGGTCCTCGCCTTCGGCGGCCTCGACCTCGTGGTGAACAACGCGGGCCTGTCGCTGTCGAAGCCCCTCCTCGAGACCACCGAGAAGGACTGGGACCTGCAGCACGACGTCATGGCGAAGGGCTCCTTCCTCGTGTCGAAGGCCGCGGCCCGCGTGCTCATCGACCAGCGCCTCGGCGGAGACGTGATCTACATCTCCTCGAAGAACTCGGTCTTCGCGGGCCCGAACAACATCGCGTACTCGGCGACGAAGGCCGACCAGGCCCACCAGGTTCGTCTGCTGGCCGTCGAGCTCGGCGAGCACGGCGTGCGCGTGAACGGCATCAACCCCGATGGCGTCGTGCGCGGGTCGGGCATCTTCTCGTCGGGCTGGGGCGCGAACCGCGCCGCCACCTACGGCGTGAAGGAAGAGGACCTCGGTCAGTTCTACGCGAACCGCACGATCCTCAAGCGCGAGGTCGTTCCCGAGAACGTCGCCGACGCCGTGTACGTGCTGACGGGCCCCGAGCTCAGTCGCACGACCGGCCTGCACATCCCGGTCGACTCGGGCGTCGCCCAGGCGTTCGTCCGCTGATCTCGCTGTCGTGTGCGGGCGCGGGCCCCGATCGGGTCCGCGCACGCACAACGACGGCAGATCCGACGCAGATCGGCCGGTCGGGGGCTCAGAGCCCCGGTCTGCTCGGTCTGTGCCGTACTCATGCATCTGGAGACAACATGAACTCAGTCGCCGCCATCGACCTCGGCGCCACCAGCGGCCGCGTGATCGTCGGACGCTTCACGGGCGGGTCCATCGAGATGGAGACCGTCGGCCGCTTCGCGAACGACCCGATCATGACGCCGGGCGGTCTGCAGTGGGATCTCATGGCGCTGTACCGCGGCGTCACCGAGGGCCTCCGCGAGGCGTTCCGCGTCGCACCCGACATTTCGTCGATCGGCATCGACTCGTGGGCGGTCGACTACGCGCTGCTGCGCGGCGACCGCATGCTCGGCACGCCGTTCCACTACCGCGACGAGCGCACCGCGCAGGGCGTGGAGGACGTGCACCGGATCGCGAGCTTCGAAGAGCTCTACCGCCGCAACGGCCTGCAGTTCCTCCCGTTCAACACGCTCTACCAGCTCGCGTGCGAGCGCGGTGTGATCGATGCGGCTGACGCCATGCTGCTCGTTCCCGATCTGTTCGCGTGGCTGCTGACGGGCGAGAAGGTTGCCGAGCGCACGAACGCGTCGACGACCGGCCTGCTCGACGTGTCGACGAAGCAGTGGGACACGACGCTCGCCGAGCGCCTCGGCGTCTCGGAGCGCCTGCTGCCGCGTCTCGTGGATCCGGGCGAGCGCATCGGCGATCTCCTCCCGCGCGTCGCGAAGGAGCTGGGCGGATCCGCGCCCGTCGTCGCCGTCGGATCCCACGACACCGCCTCGGCGGTTGTCGCCGTGCCGATGCGTGCCGACCGCGCCGCGTACATCTCGTGCGGCACGTGGGGCCTCGTGGGCGTCGAGACGCGCGAACCGGTGCTGACCGACGCCGCGCGCGAGCACAACTTCACCAACGAGGGCGGCGCGTTCGGCCGCACCCGGTTCCTGCACAACGTCATGGGATTGTGGCTGCTGAGCGAGACCATCCGCGAATGGGAGCGCGAGTCGGGCGAGACGATCGACCTGCCGGCGCTCCTCGCCGAGGCCGCCGGTGTCGACGCGCCCGTGGGGATCTTCGACGCCAACGACCCCGTCTTCATGCCGCCCGGTGACATGCCGGGCCGCATCTCGGCGTGGCTGGCCGAGCATGATCAGCCGGTCCCCGCCACCCGCGCGGAGTTCGCACGCTCGATCGTCGAGAGCCTCGCGGAGGCGTTCGCGGGCGCCGTTCGCACCGCGAGCGAGCTGTCGGGGATCCCGGTGGAGACGATCCACATCGTGGGCGGCGGATCCCTCAACGAGCTGCTCTGCCAGCTGACCGCCGACCGCGCGGGCGTGCCCGTCGAAGCGGGCCCCGTCGAGGCGACCGCGATCGGCAACCTGCTCGTGCAGGGCCGGGCGGCGGGCTTCATCGAGGGCGACCTCGACGACCTGCGGCGCGAGGTCGCTCGGGCGTTCCCGCCCCGGCGCTACGCGCCGGCCTGAGCGACGAACGGCTGTGGGGCGGGTGCCGATCTGCATCCGCCCCACAGCCGTTCCTTCGTGGCTACAGGTTGACCGCGACCTCGTTCGGGAGCGAGGAGAGCTCCTCGCCCTCCGCGAGGATGTCGCCCGTGGTCAGGTCGACCGAGACGAGCCGCTGGCCGTCGACGTCGGTGACGTACGCGACGTCGCCCGCGGTGATCATGCCGGGGTGCGGCGTCTGCCAGTCATCCGGTCCTTCCCACGGGTCGACGATCGGGAACTCGTCGTCCGTGAACTCGCCCGTCGCCGGGTCGAGCGAGTGGATCGCGCCATCGGTGCCGAGCATGAAGAACAGCCCGCCGGGCCCGCGCCCCGCGCCGCGCCACGTGAACTCGACGTCGCCGAGGTCCTGCACCGTGTAGGTCTCGTTCGCGGTGTCGATGAGCGCGATGCTGTTCAGCAGGTATCCCTCGTCGTCGGGATCGTTCTTGTAGTCGCCGACGACGATCGGGTCGTCTTCCGCGACGTAGGCGTTGCCCATGCGCCCGAAATCGTCCGGCGCGTCGAGCTTCAGGAACTCGCCGTCTTTGAACAGCAGTGCGCCGTTCTGGCAGCCGAACACGGCGACCTCGTCGGCCGCGGTGCCCTCGCCGTGGATCTCGGGGCACTGATCGGAGATCGCGAGCTCGTGGTAGTGGTCGTCGTGCGGTTCGAGCGCGACGGCGCCCGAGCGGCTGTCGGCCGTGCCGACCGTCGTGACGAGCGTGCCGTCGGCGAGCACGATCGAGACGCCGTGATGCGGTGCCTCCGACTCGTACTGGCGCACCTCCGGCAGCGCGCCGTCGGATTCGAGCAGCGCGTCGGTGTCGAAGATCGTCGTCTCGCCCCAGCCGTCCGAGAACAGCACGGTCTTGTCGGCGTGGCGCACGACGTGGCCCGCGGCGTCGGCCTCGAACACGGTGTCGGTCAGCGCGGGCGCCGCGGTGTCGAGCACCTGGAAGCCCTCGGCGGTCGTCACGAGCACGTGGCGTCCGTCGCCGACGGGGTTCACGCGCGTGAAGTCGTCGGATGGGAACGTCTCGATCAGCTCGAGAGTGTCGGCGTCGAGCACTCCCACCTCTCCGTCGAGCGAGACAGCGATGCGGGAGCCGGCGGTCACGTCGGCGGGCGCCTCGGCAGCGGATCCTGCGGACGCGTCGTCGGGGGAGGCGTCTGTCGCGCACCCCGCGGCGAGGAGTGCGACGGCGGCGAGGGAGCCGCCGGCGAGGAGTCGGTTTCGGTTGGTCATGATGTCCTTTCTGCGGTCAGACCAGTGGTGATGCGCTCGGTGTTCTCGCGCATCATGGAGAGGTAGGTGTCGGCGCCGCCGCCCGATGCGGTCAGCGACTCGGTGAACAGCTCGATCACCTCGACATCGATGTGCGCCTCGGAGCGCAGCACCTGCATCAGGCGGTCGGGCTGCGAGGACTCGGCGAAGATCGCGGGCACGCCGCTCGAATCGATCGCGGTGGCGAGCTCGTCGAGGTCGGCCGCGGAGGGGGAGGCGAGCGTGGTGCCGCCCGGAACCGCGGCCCCGATGACCTCGAAATCGAAACGGTCGGCGAGGTAGCCGAACACGTGGTGATTGGTCACGAGCGCGCGGTGCTCGCTCGGGATCCGTGCGAACGCGTCGGACATCTCAGCGTCCAGCTCGTCGAGCTGCTCCCGGTACGCCGCAGCATTCGCCGCGACGTCGATGCCGATCTCGTCGAGCTGTGCCTCGAGCGCGTCGACGACGTCGATCATGCGTCCGGGGTCCGTCCAGAAATGCGGATCCGCGCCGTTCGACGCATCGGCGTAGGGGAGGGTCTCGAGATGGTCGGCGGCGACGAACCGCGGCGCCCCGGCGTCGGCGGCCGACTCGAGGTGCTGCTCGATGCCCTCCTCGAGGTCGAGGCCGTTCGAGATCACGAGATCTGCCGACTGCAGCGCAGCCGCCTGCTGCGCCGAGATCTCGAACGAGTGCGGATCGGCGTTCGGCTTCATCAGCGTTGTCACCTCGGCGGCATCGCCGATCAGCTCGTTCGCAACGTCGCCCAGGATGTTGGTCGTCACGACGACGCGCGGATCGTCGCCGCCGTCGGCTGCGGCGCACCCGGCCAGGCCGAGCGCGCACGCGACGGCGAGGGCGGACGCGCGCAGGCGCATGCCGGTGCGCCGCCTCATCGTCCGACCACCGTCGAGAAGGCGAGCCCGGCCTCGGGCGTGAGCTTGCGAGCGATGCGCGCGTCGTCGGCGTAGTCGATCTCGTAGACCGTTCCCGACGACGGCACCGAGACGTAGGCGCGCTGCGCGTCGACGACGAGCGTCGAGCCCTCATCCGCGATCGGCTCGGTGGCTCCGCGCTCGGATCCGTCGTCGCCGAAGACCCGCACGCGCCCGTCGGAGTCGAGCGCGACGACGCTGGCCTCGGCGTCGTCCGCGGCCGCGACATCGGTGAGCGAGGCGTCGACCTCGGTCCGAGTCCACGTGCGGGTGCGGGTATCGAGCAGCCAGAACGCGCTCTCTCCCGAGAGCCCGGCCACGGTGGGCCGTCCCTCCCGACCGGCGAACCCCTGCGTGCGCGGCGCGTCGTCGGGGTAGGGAATGCGCTCGAACTCGACGGGGCCCGCATCGGTCGTCGCGAGCAGGGCGCCGTCGGCACAGCCGATCGCCGTGCCGACGCGCGTGGCGATCGCGCCCGACGGATCCGCGCAGTCGGCGGTCTCGCCGGTCTTCTCGCCGGCGTCGTCGTAGACGACCGCCGTATCGCCGGCGGCGACGATCGCGTAGTTGCCGGCGGGCGCGACGACGCCCGATGCCGCACCGGTGTCGAGGCGGAACCACTCGGCGATCTCGCCCTCGTCGAGCGCGGCCATGTCGAGCGCGACCGCCGTGCCGTCGGAGAAGAACAGGCCCGTCGCCCCGCGGGTCGACAGCGGCGGTGTCGCAACGGCGACAGGGCCCTCGCCCGGCACGGATCCTTCGAGGGCCGGCTCGCCGCGATAGAAATGGAAGTGGTCGCCGTGGTCCCAGCTCCAGGCGCCGCCGTCGACGATGTCGACGCCGTCGGCCGTCGTGACGAAGGCGTATCGGCCGTCGCTCGCGAGTGCCGACGGCGCCCCCACGGATCCGATCGCGGACTCGTCGCCCGTGAGCAGGTCGAGGACCGCGGCATCGCCGCCCGGCGAGACCGAGAGGATCGCCGTCTGCGGTTCGCCGGTCTCCTCCGCGCCCGCGTGCGCGCCGTGATCGGAAGCGGCGGGCGTGTCCTCGGCGGGCGCGTCGGCAGGCTCTGCCGCGGCGCATCCGGCCAGCAGGAGGGCCGCGGCAGCGGCGGTGAGCGCGAATCGGAATCGGATCATGAGGTGCTTTCTGCGACGGGAACGGAGATCGGGGCTTCGCGCGAGAGCAGCTGCGCGAGGCGGGCGGGGCACGCTCGGGAGCGGGCGAAGCGCTCCGCGGCGCTCGCGGCGGAGCCCGATGCGGCGGCGAGGACGACGGCGGATCCGGCGATCGATGGGCCGGCGGCGGTGCCCGCGTGCCACGACAGGAGCAGGCCGATGACGACGGCCACGGTTCCGAACACGGTAGCGAGGGTCATCGTCGACCCGACCCGGCGCGTCCACCGGCCGGCCGCGACCGCCGGGGCGAGGAGCATGCCGACGACGAGCAGCGTGCCGACCGCCTGGTACGAGGCGACGACCGCGAGCGTCACGAGCCCCGTGAGCGCGATGTGCGCCAGGCGCGGCCGCAGGCCGAGCGTCTCGGCGATGCGGGAGTCGAACGCGGCCGCGACGAACGACCGGTGCAGCCGCGCCGCGATGACGAGCGTCGCCGCGAGGGCGCCGAGGAGCATCGCGAGGTCGCCGGGCGTGATCGCGAGCACGTCGCCGAACAGCATGACGGTCGTGTCGGTGGCGAAGCTGCCGGAGTGCGACACGATGATCACGCCGAGCGAGAGCATGCCGACGAAGAGCAGGCCGATGCTCGTGTCGTACGAGAGCCGGCCGCGCCGCTGCAGCAGGCCGATCGCGCCGCTCATCACGACCGCGCTCGCCGCGGCTCCGATGACCACGGGCCAACCGGCGAGGGTGGCGATGGCGACGCCCGGGAGCATGCCGTGGCTGAACGCCTCGCCGAGGAACGCCATGCCGCGGATCACGACCCAGGTGCCCACGACGGCGCAGATGACCGCGATGAGCACGCCGCCGACGAGCGCGCGCAGCATGAAGTCGGCGGCGAAAGGAGAGAGGAACCAGGACACAGTGAGCCAGCTTACATGCGAATGAGAATGGTTATCACTTACAATAGAGTAATGACATCACTGCTCCGCGCCGCCGGCGTCTGCTATTCGTATGCCGGCGCTGAGGTGCTGCACCGCGTCGATGCGGCGCTCGCCGGGGGCGAGATCACGGCGATCGTCGGCCCGAACGGCTCGGGCAAGTCGACGCTCGTCGAGATCCTCGCGGGCGTGCGGCAGCCGACCGACGGCCGGGTCGAGCGCCGCGGCGGCGTCGCGCTCGTCGTGCAGCGGGCGCGCGTTCCGCAGACGCTGCCGATGACGGTGCGCGACGCGGTCGCGATGGGAACCTGGGGGTCGCGCACCGGGCGCCGCGAGGCCGCGCACGCCGTCGAGGTCGCCCTCGACCGCGTCGGCATGGCCGACCTCGCCGGAAGGTCGCTGCACGCCCTGTCGGGCGGTCAGCGGCAGCGCGCCCTTGTGGCGCAGGGGATCGCGCGCGACGCCGAGATCCTGCTGCTCGACGAGCCGGCGGCCGGTCTCGACGCGGCGAGCCGCGAGCGCATGCGCGAGATTCTGACGATCGAAGCGGCGTGCGGCCGCGCCGTCGGGTGGGTCACGCACGACGACGAGGATCTCGCGATCGCGGATCGCGTCGTGCACCTCGCCCACGGGCGCCGCGTCATGTGATCCGAGGCGTTCCCTCACAGGGTGCGGCCATAGGATGGGTGTGCCGTACGAACGCCAGAGGAATCGCATGCTCAGCCGCACCACATCGCCGCGCACCGCGCGCACCATGCTCATCCTGCGGGCAATGGTCGCCGCCATCGCCGCGGCGGTCGTGACCTTCGCCCAGGATCGCTCGGGCGACTTCGCGCTCATCGTCTTCCTCGCGTTCCTGATCGTGACGCTCGTCGTGCTCGTCGTCGAGATGGTTCTGCGCGGGTTCAGCGCACCGCGCTGGGCGCTCGCGCTGGCCTATGCGCTCGGGGTGCTGCTCGTGGTCGCGCTGCCGGGGGAGTCGGGGGCGCGGTTCCACTTCGCGCTCCTGATCTGGGCCGCGTCCGCCGGCATCGTCGAGCTCGCCGCCGGGCTTGTGCAGCGCGGATCCGCCGAGGCCCGCGACCGTCTGACGGTCGGTGCGCTCACCTGCGTGCTCGCGATCGTCACGCTGCTCGTGTCGCCCGCATACTCGCTCGACTACTTCGTCGAGGAAGCGGGCCAGAGCTTCACCCTCACAGGCACGATCATCGGTGTCGGCCTCTTCGGCGGCTGGGCCGCCATCGTCGCCGTCTACCTGGGGATCGGCGCGCTCTCACCCGCACAGAAGACCGTCGTCGCGGAGACCGCGGTCACGAAGGACGCCTCATGACCGACAAGCTCACCCGCCGCGACCTCATGAAGCCGGTTCACCTGCTCGGCTGGTCGCTGGTGGCGGCCCTCTTCGCCGGGTTCGTCACGGCGATGTCGATGGGGGCGTTCACCGAGCAGGGCGGCGGCACGGCCGCCGCGGCGTGGCGCCTGTCGGCGATCGTCGCCGGCATCGTGTTCATCGTCGTCGTGCTCTCGCTCGCGCTGCTGCTGCTCGTCGTCGATCCGCAGGAGGTCGCGAAGCCGCACGATCGCGGCGTGCTGCAGTCGTACGACGACGACGGCGACGATGAACAGGGCGAGGCGTCGGACGACGAGACGGATT
>DHCFJ07801__coassemble_2472_pt1 | contig 10673 bp, 7 predicted proteins | sample DHCFJ07801__metabat2_high_PE_027 | metagenome-assembled genome bin DHCFJ07801
CTGAACGAGGGATCGTCGCGGCTCAGACGGGAGCGAAGAAGTGAGCGACTGCGGGTGTGAGAAGGCACGCGTCGACCTCGAGGCGTTCGTGCGGGGAGAACTGGACTACTGCCAGACGGCCCAGGCCGAGATCCGGGAGCACATCGACAACTGCCCCGGCTGTCAGGACGAGGCGACCGTGGCGCGCACGCTGACTGATGCGGTGCACCGCGCGTGCAGCGACGAGGCTGCGCCGACCGATCTGCGAACGCGCGTCATCGCGACTCTGCGCGATGTGCAGGCCGAACCGCACTGATCCCGTCATAGGGTGGGCGGGTGAACTTCGTCGACGCCCGAAACTGTCCCGCTGATCCTGCTTCGCGCGAGTCCCTCGAGGCCCGCGGTCTCGACTACCGCGTCTCCACGGCCGGCGAGCGCGCGGACTACCTCCGTGCGGTCTCGCGGGGGTTCCTCGAGAAAGAGCCCTCGGCCTCGTCGCTGGCGACGCCCGAGGGGCATCCCGAACGGCGCTCGATCGGCGTGTTCGACCCATCCGCGGTGCAGCCGTACCCGATCGCGACCGTCGAATCGTGGGTCACGCCGCTGACGGTTCCGGGCGGTGAGCTCAGCATGTGGGCGATCAGCAACGTGACGGTCGCGGCCACGCACCGTCGGCGCGGCGTCGCTCGGGCGATGCTCGAGGGAGAACTGCGCGCGGCGAAGACGGCCGGCGTGCCGATCGCCGGCCTGACGGTCACCGAGGCGACGATCTACGGGCGCTACGGCTTCGCGCCCGCCGCTCCGAACGCGACCGTGAAGATCGATTCGAAGCTCGTCGGCTGGCAGGCGCCCGAGCCCGCGGCACGGATCCTGTACGTCGACCGCGAGCAGCTCGCGACGGATCTCGGTGAGCTGCACGAGCGCACGCGGGGCGAGCGCATCGGCGACATCGCGGGCTGGGAGCACCGCTGGCAGCAGCACGCCGGACTCGACACGGCCGCCGAGCATCCCGAGAAGATCCGCGGGGTGCGCGCCGTCGACGCTTCGGGCGCGACGGTGGGATCCATGGCGTTCCGACTCGTCGAAGGGGCCGATTACCGTCAGCACACGCTGCGCGTGCAGCACCTCGTGGCGGCGACGCCCGATGCACGGGCCGCGCTGTGGAAGTTCGCGATCGACCACGACCTGGTGGCCGTGGTCGAGGCGTCCGAGCAGCCGATCGACGACCCGCTGCTGTGGCAGGTGCACGACGCGAACCGCATCGAGCAGACCGTCTCCGAACACGGATGGCTGCGGATCCTCGACGTTCCCGCCGCGCTCGCCGCGCGCCGCCTCGAGGGCGGGTTCGGCGTGCGGCTGCGGGTGACCGATCCGCTCGGTCTCGCGGACGGCGCGTGGACGGTCGCGCAGCTCGGCGCGGACGGCGTGGAGATCGAGCCTCTCGCCGACGGCGCCGAGGCCGACATCACGCTCGACATCGGCGCCCTGTCGGCGGCGTACTTGGGCGCCGTGCGGCTCGAGACGCTCCAGGCGGCGGGCCGGGTGATGGGATCCGCGGACAGGATCCGCGCGTTCTCCGACGCCCTCCGCGCCCGCACCCAGCCGCACCTCTCGATCGTCTACTGACCCGAACCTCACCGTGTCCCACTTGGTGCGGGATCAGCGCCGCCGCTGGCGCTCGGTCGCGTCGTTGACCTCGCCGACGAGCTCCTCCAGGATGTCCTCCAGGAACAGCACGCCGACGGTGCGGCCGTCGGACTCGCGCACGTTCGCGAGGTGTCGGCCGCGCTCACGCATCAGCGCGAGCGCGTCTTCGAGGTCGGTCGTCACGCCCACGGGCACCATGTGGTGGATCCGCTTCGCAGGGATCGGGTCGTCGGCGCGCGCGTCGGTGATGCGCAGGATGTCCTTCAGATGCACGTACCCCGTGGGGGCGCCCGAGTCATCGACGATCACGTAGCGCGAGTACCCATGGCTCGCGACGGCGCGCTCGATCTCGGCCGTCGACGCCGTCTCGGGCAGGGTCACGAGCTGCTCGAGGGGCACGGCGATGTCGCCGGCGTCCTTGTCGGTGAACTCGAGCGCCGCCGCGACCGTGCCCGTCGGATCCTGCAGCACGCCCTCGCGGCGCGACTGGCTCACGATCGTGGCGACCTCCTCGAGCGTGAAGGTCGAGTTCGCCTCGCTCTTCGGCTCGACGCGGAACAGGCGCAGCACGCTGTTGGCGATCGCGTTGAGCAGCCACACGATGGGATGGAACACCTTCGATACCCACACGAGGGGAGGGGCGAGCAGCAGCACGGCCCGGTCGGGCACGCTGAACGCGATGTTCTTGGCGACCATCTCACCGAACACGACGTGCAGGTACGACACGAACACGAGCGTGATCACGAACGCGATCGTGCCGACCGCGGCCTCGCCGAGCCCCGTGATGCCGAGCGGCACCATCAGCAGATGGTGCAGCGCGGGCTCCGAGACGTTGAGGATCAGCAGCGAGCAGATCGTGATGCCCAACTGGCTCGTGGCGAGCATCGCCGTCGCGTGCTCCATCGCGTAGAGCGCCGTCTTGGCGGCGCGGGATCCGTTCTCGGCCCGCGGCTCGATCTGCGAACGCCGCGCCGAGATCACCGCGAACTCGGCGCCGACGAAGAAGGCGTTGCCGATCAGCAGCACGACGAGCCATGCGATTCCTGCCCAGTCGCTCATCGCTCGACCTCCTCGGCACCGGCCGGCAGGGGATCCGGGGTGAACCTCACGCGATCGACGCGGCGGCCGTCCATGCGCATCACTTCGAGGGATCCGCCTTCCGTGCGAACGCTGTCGCCGACGACGGGGATGCGTTCGAGGGCGCTCATGATGAACCCGCCGACCGTGTCGTAGTCATCGGACTCGGGCACCTCGACGGCGGCGCGCTCCCGCGCTTCGTCGGGGCGGAGCTGTGCGGGGAAGGTGAGCGAGTCGCTGTGCCGCACGACGCCGGCGCGGCGGCGGTCGTGCTCGTCCGCGACCTCGCCGACGATCTCCTCCACGAGGTCTTCGAGCGTGACGATGCCGGCCGTGCCGCCGTACTCGTCGACGACGACAGCCATCTGGTAGCCCTCTCGGCGCAGTTCGGCGAGCAGCTGGTCGAGGCGCACCGTCTCGGGCACGCGCAGCAGCTCGGTGCGCAGCGCGCCGACGGGGACCTCGGCGCGCTTCTCCCGCGGCACGCTCACGGCGGCCTTGAGGTGCACGATGCCGACGATGTCGTCGAGATCCTCGTCGTAGACGGGGAAGCGGCTGTGCCCGGTCTCGCGAGCGAGGCGGATCACGTCGTCCGCAGACTCGCTCACCGCGATCGCGTGCATGCGCGGGCGGGGCGTCATCACGTCGTCGGCCGACAGCTTCGCGAAGCGCAGCGATCGGTCGAGCAGCGTGGCGGTGTCCTTCTCGAGCAGTCCGGCCGTGGCGCTGCGGCGCACGAGGCTCGACAGCTCTTCGGCGCTGCGGGCTCCCGAGAGCTCCTCCTGCGGCTCGATGCCGATGAGGCGCAGGATCACGTTGGCGCTGCCGTTGAGGCCCGCGACGGCCGGGCGGAACACGGTGGTGAACGCGATCTGCGCGGGTGCGACGACCTTGGCCGTCGCGAGGGGCAGCGCGAGCGCGAAGTTCTTGGGCACGAGCTCACCCAGGATCATCGACAGGATCGTCGCGATCACCATGCCGATCACGGTCGAGATCGCGGAGACGGCCGCCTCGGGCAACCAGGTCTCGAGGGCCGGCGAGAGCATCCGCGACAGGGCGGGCTCCATCGTGTAGCCGGTCAGCAGCGTCGTGAGCGTGATGCCGAGCTGCGCCGACGAGAGGTGGGTGGAGGTGTGTCGCAGTGCCGAGATCGTGAGCGCGAGGCGCGGCTCTCCGCGAGCCTGGCGGGCCTCGAGATCAGCGCGGTCGAGATTGACGAGCGCGAACTCGCTGGCGACGAAGATTCCGGTACCGATGATGAGCAGGAGTCCTGCCCCCAGCATGATCCAGTCCATCACGACTCCGACGCACCATCCCGTCGGTCGTGATGCGGATGCGGATGCGGGCGTCGGCGTGCAGGGCTGGTGCTGCTACTCGGAGGGTCGTCCATAGTCTCTCGATCATAGGGCAATCCGCCACCGCGTTGCCGAGAGTTTCACATGCATCGGGGGTTAGGGTTGGAGGACGATCGCGTCGGGCTGTCGGCGCGTGCGACGAGCAACATTCATCGATGAAAGTGGGCGATCTGACCGTGTCGAGTCAGGTGACGGGTGTCGGTACGTCGAGTGAAGGGGATTTCGGGGCCAATCAGTGGCTGGTCGACGAACTCTTTCAGCAGTATAAGGTCGACAAGAACTCCGTCGACAAGGAGTGGTGGCCGGTGATGGAGCAGTATGCCGCGCAGAACGCGGGTTCCACGGCGCAGAAGGCAGACGCACAGCAGCCGTCGCCGAGCGTGACCAAGCCGCCGACGCAGCCCGTGCGCGTCGCGAAGACCACTGCCAAGCCGGCGTCCGAGGCGCCGATTCCGGCTCAGCCCGTCGCGAAGAGGGCCGACGCCGATGTCGAGGACGAGACCGAGGACAAGGTCACGCCACTGCGGGGCCTGCCGAAGACGCTCGCGAGGAACATGGATCAGTCGATCTCGGTTCCGACCGCGACGAGCGTGCGCACGATCCCCGCGAAGCTGATGATCGACAACCGCATCGTCATCAACAACCATATGTCGCGCACGCGCGGCGGCAAGGTCTCGTTCACCCACCTCATCGGGTGGGCGCTGATCCAGGCGTTCAAGGCCTTCCCGAGTCAGAACGTCTACTACGCCGAGATCGACGGCAAGCCCAGCGTCGTCGCGCCCGCTCACGTGAACCTCGGCATCGCGATCGACCTGCCGAAGCCCGACGGCACGCGCGCGCTCATGGTGCCGAGCATCAAGAAGGCCGAGACGCTGACCTTCAACGAGTACCTCGCGGCATACGAGGATCTCGTGGTGCGCGCTCGCGCCAACAAGCTCACGGCGGCCGATTTCGCCGGCACGACCGTCTCGCTCACGAACCCGGGCGGCATCGGCACCGTGCACTCGGTGCCCCGCCTCATGCAGGGCCAGGGCTGCATCATCGGTGCGGGAGCGCTCGACTACCCGGCCGAGTTCGCCGGCTCGAGCCAGAAGACGCTCAACGAGCTGGCGATCGGCAAGACGATCACGCTCACGAGCACCTACGACCACCGCGTGATCCAGGGCGCCGGGTCGGGCGAATTCCTCAAGATCGTGCACCAGCTGCTGGCGGGGCACGACAAGTTCTACGAGGACATCTTCGCGGCGCTGCGCATTCCGTACGCGCCGATCCGCTGGAACCCCGACGTGTCGGTCGATGTCTCCGAGCGCGTCGACAAGACGGCGCGCGTGCAGGAGCTCATCAACGCCTACCGCGTCCGCGGCCACCTGATGGCCGACATCGACCCGCTGGCATACGTGCAGCGCGAGCACCACGACCTCGAGATCGAGTCGCACGGCCTGAGCTTCTGGGACCTCGAGCGGGAGTTCGTGACCAACGGCTTCGGCGGCCGCCGCCAGGCGAAGCTGCGCGACATCCTCGGCGTGCTGCGCGACACCTACTGCCGCACGATCGGCATCGAGTACATGCACGTGCGCGACCACACGCAGCGCGAGTGGTTCCAGCAGCAGCTCGAGCGTCCGTACGAGAAGCCCCACCACAACGAGCAGCTGCGCATCCTCAGCAAGCTCAACCAGGCCGAGGCGTTCGAGACGTTCCTGCAGACGAAGTACGTCGGTCAGAAGCGGTTCTCGCTCGAGGGCGGCGAGTCGCTGATCCCGCTGCTCGACCGCATCATCGACGGCGCGGCGAGCGAGGGCATGAAGGGCGCCGCGATCGGCATGGCGCACCGCGGCCGTCTCAACGTGCTGACGAACATCGCGGGCAAGACCTACGCCGACGTGTTCAGCGAGTTCGAGGGCGCACTGCCCGGCAACAAGCGCGGATCCGGCGACGTCAAGTACCACATCGGCACCGAGGGCACGTTCCACGGATCCGACGGGAACGACATCGACGTGTACCTCGCGGCGAACCCGTCGCACCTCGAGACCGTCGACGGCGTGCTCGAGGGCATCGTGCGCGCCAAGCAGGACGAGTACGAGAAGGGCACCTTCCCGTGGCTGCCGATCCTCGTGCACGGCGACGCGGCCTTCGCCGGCCAGGGCGTCGTCGTGGAGACCCTGCAGATGTCGCAGTTGCGCGCCTACCGCACGGGCGGCACGGTGCACATCGTCGTCAACAACCAGGTCGGCTTCACGACGCTGCCGCAGGACGCCCGCTCGTCGATGTACGCCACCGACGTCGCCAAGACGATCGAGGCGCCGGTGCTGCACGTGAACGGCGACGACCCGGAGTCGGTGATCCGCGCCGCCGAGCTCGCCTTCGCCTACCGCCAGCGCTTCAACGCCGATGTCGTCATCGACCTCGTCTGCTACCGCCGCCGCGGTCACAACGAGGGCGACGACCCGTCGATGACGCAGCCGCTGATGTACGGCCTGATCGAGGCGAAGCGCTCCGTCCGACGGCTCTACACCGAGTCGCTCGTCGGCCGCGGCGACATCACCGAGCAGGAGTACGAGGCCGCGAAGGCCGACTTCCAGGACCGCCTGGAGGTCGCGTTCGCCGAGACGCACGCGGCCGAGACGGGCGCGATCCCGGTTCTGACGCCGGATCAGCTGAAGCCCGAGGTCGAGGGCCAGCCCGATGCCACCGGCGTGGATGTCGAGATCATCGAGCAGGTCGGCGACGCGCACGCGAACATCCCCGATGGATTCACCGTGCACGCCAAGCTCAAGCAGCTGCTCGACAAGCGTCGGCAGATGAGCCGCGAGGGCAAGGTCGACTGGGCGTTCGGCGAGCTGCTGGCGTTCGGATCCCTGCTGCTCGAGGGCACCCCGGTGCGCCTCGTCGGCCAGGATGCCCGCCGCGGCACGTTCGTGCAGCGGCACGCCGTCTTCCACGACCGCGTGAACGGCCAGGAATGGCTGCCGCTGTCGAACCTCGCCGAGGACCAGGCGCGCTTCAGCGTCTACGACTCGCTGCTCAGCGAGTACGCCGCGCTCGGGTTCGAGTACGGCTACTCGGTCGAGAACAAGAAGGCGCTCGTGCTCTGGGAGGCGCAGTTCGGCGACTTCGTCAACGGCGCCCAGCCCATCATCGACGAGTTCGTCTCGGCCGCCGAGCAGAAGTGGGGGCAGGAGTCGGGCGTCGTCATGCTGCTGCCGCACGGCTATGAGGGACAGGGCCCCGACCACTCGTCTGCCCGCATCGAGCGCTTCCTGCAGCTGTGCGGTCAGGACAACATGACCGTCGCGCGTCCGTCGACGCCCGCGTCGTACTTCCACCTGCTGCGCCGCCACGCGTACTCGCGCCCGCGCCGCCCGCTCGTGGTGTTCACCCCGAAGGCGATGCTGCGCCTGCGGGGCGCGACGAGCGAGATCGCCGACTTCGCTCAGGGGTCGTTCGAGCCGGTGCTCGACGACGACCGCGGCATCGACCGCGACAAGGTCACGCGGGTGCTGCTGCACTCCGGCAAGCTGCACTGGGACCTCGCGAGCGAGCTCGAGAAGAACCCCGACCCGTCGATCGCCCTCGTGCGCCTCGAGCAGTTCTACCCGGCCCCGGTCGACGAGCTGCGTCGGGTGCTCGGCGCCTACCCCAACGCGACCGAGCTCGTGTGGGCGCAGGACGAGCCCGAGAACCAGGGCGCGTGGCCGTTCATCCAGCAGTGGATCCCGGGCGTGATCGGTCGTCCACTGTCGGTCGTGTCGCGCCCTGCGGCGGCTGCGCCGTCGACGGGTTCGTCGAAGGTGCACGCGGTCGAACAGGCCGACCTGATGCGGCGCGCGCTGGCGCACTGAGCACAGCAGAAGGCGGCCGGACCCGGAAGGGCCGGCCGCCTTCTGCGTGCCTCAGGGGCGGTGGGCGCGCAGGTACTGCGCGGGCCAGATCGTGCGCGGATCCTCGCCGAGCTCGGTGGCCGCGCGCAGGCCGAAGTGCGGGTCGCGCAGCCATTCGCGGGCCGCGAGGATCACGTCGGCGTCGCCCGCCGCGAGGATCTCCTCCGCCTGGGCGCCGCTCGTGATGATGCCGACGGATCCCGTCAGCGCGCCCGTCGTCGCGCGCACGCGCGACGCGAAGGGCACCTGGTAGCCGGGGTAGACGTCGATCTGCTGGTGGGCGACGAGGCCGCTCGATGAGACGTCGAAGAGGTCGGCGCCGAGGGAGGTCGCCCATCCGGCGACGGTGGCGACGTCGTCGACCGTGAGCCCGCCCGGTGCCGAGTCGGTGGCCGAGAACCGCACGAACACCGGCACGCCGTCGCCGACCTCGGCGCGCACGGCGCGCACTACGTCGAGCGCGAAGCGCGCGCGGTTCTCGAGGGATCCGCCGTACTCGTCGTCGCGCACGTTCGAGAGCGGCGAGAGGAACTCGTGCAGCAGGTACCCGTGCGCCGCGTGCACCTCGACGGCCTCGAAACCGGCGTCGACGGCCCGTCGCGCAGCCGCGCGGAACGCGTCGGTGACCTCGCGGATGCGAGCGATGCTCATCGCCGTCGGGGTCGCGAAGCCGTCGTACGCGATCGCCGACGGCGCCTCGGTCTCCCAGCCACCCGCGTCCCGCGGAACAGAACCCGATCCGTCACCGAACGGTGCGTACGTCGACGCCTTTCGGCCGGCGTGCGCGAGCTGTATGGCGGGGACGGCGCCGCGGTCGCGGATCGACCGGGCGATGGGGCGCCAGGCCTCGGCCTGCTCGCTCGTCCAGATGCCGGCATCCTCGGGCGAGATGCGCCCCTCGGCGACGACGGCGGTCGCCTCGGCCATGACGAGCCCGGCACCGCCCGATGCGAACTGCGCCAGGTGCACGTGGTGCCAGTCGTTGACGACTCCGTCGTCGGCGCTGTACATGCACATGGGAGAGACCCAGAGCCGGTTCGGCACGACGACGTCGCGGATCTGGATCGGTGCGAAGAGCTGGCTCATTGCGGCCTTTCGAAGACGGATCGATAGTGTTGGCGCATGCCCGGGGGATACGAATGGCACACGGACGAATGGACGGCGAGTGATGCCCGACGGATCCTCCGTCTGCCAACGCAGGACGATCACAAGTATTCCCGCGGCACCGTCGGGCTGCTGACCGGGAGCGGCGCCTATCCGGGCGCCGCGATCCTGTCGGTCGAGGGAGCCTGGCGCGCGGGCATCGGCATGGTGACGTGGTTCGGCGACAAGCAGATCGGGCGGCTCGTGCTGCAGCGCCGCCCCGAGACCGTCATGGGCATGACGCGCGCTGACGCGTTCGTCGTCGGCAGCGGGATCGACGCCCGCACGCGCACGGAGAAGGTCACGAGCGTGATCCAGGGGATGTTCGCCTCACCGGCGCCCGTCGTGATCGACGCGGGCGCGCTCGACCTCGCGGCGCGAGCGCACGGCCCGTTCGTCGTGACGCCGCACGCGGGGGAGCTGCGCGAGGTGCGCATCCCTCTCGGGCTCGGCGTCGACGACATCGACGTCGATCCGTTGTCCGAGCGTCTCTCCGGAGATTTCCGCGAGCGCCTGCTGGTCGTTCGCGAGACGGCGGTCGCGCTCGGCGGCGTCGTGCTGCTGAAGGGCGCCGAGACGCTCGTCGCGACGCCGGGCGGATGGTGGGCCGTCGTGCGCACGGGCACCCCGTGGCTCGCCACTGCCGGAACGGGAGACGTGCTCGCGGGCGTGCTCGGCTCGATCCTCGCCGGCGCGGTGCGGGCATCCGACGACGAGATCGACGTCGAAGAGCTCGGTCCGATCGCCGCGACGGCCGCGTGGCTGCACGGCACCGCGGGCCGCATCGCGGCGGGACCGGGCATGCCGATCACGGCGCTCGACGTCGCGCAGAGCCTGCCCGAGGCGTTCGTCGAGGCCACCCGATGACGCGGCTGGGGCTCGCGGCGGCGTGGGGCGGCTTCGTCGCGGCGCACGCGATCGCGATCGCGCTCGGCTGGCTGTGGCCGAATCAGCCGATGGGCGACACCTATCTCGTGTACGAGCCCTGGAGCCAGGCCGCGCTCATGGGCGGCGACATCGTGGGGGTGACGGCGCCGTGGGTGTACCCGCCCCTCGCGCTCGCGCCGATGGTGCTCGCGCAGGCGCTCGTGTGGTTCACGTCGTACTCGCTCGCGTGGGCCGCGCTCGTCGCCGTGCTCGATGCCTGCGCCTTCGCCGTGCTCGTCGGCCGCGGGCGATCGAGGTCGCGGCTGATCGCCGGCGGGTACTGGGCCGTGTTCGTCGCTGTGCTCGGGCCCATCGGGATCTTCCGCCTCGACGCCGTGACCGTGCCGCTCGCGGTGGCGGCCCTGCTCGTCGCCGTGCGGCATCCGCGCATCGCCGGCATGCTCGTGGGGGCGGCGACCTGGATGAAGGTGTGGCCGGCGGCGCTCGCCGCCGCCCTGGTCATCGCGCTGCGCCGCCGGTGGCAGGTCGTCGCGGGCGGCGCGATCGTCTCGGCGGTCGTCGCGGGGGTCGTGGTGCTGGCGGGTGGTGCCGACCACCTCCTGGGCTTCATCACGACGCAGGGCGATCGGGGGCTGCAGATCGAAGCGGTCGCCGCGACGCCGTTCCTGTTCGGGGCGGGCGGCGCCGAGATCTCCTACGACACCGC